>Ga0213865_10002134_pt1 | contig 12576 bp, 9 predicted proteins | sample PICome_6_FD_160100 | JGI IMG/M metagenome (GOLD analysis project Ga0213865, IMG submission 160100) | Coastal seawater microbial communities near Pivers Island, North Carolina, United States - PICO282 | ecosystem: Environmental > Aquatic > Marine > Coastal | place: USA: North Carolina | collected...
TGGGATAGATAAACGTTTTCCTACATGACGTTCCATCTGTGTACCAAAAATTGCTGCTGGTTCTAATTCCTCAATTAGTTTGGCAATTTGGTTATGATCTTCGGTAATTAAAACCTGATCACAAAACCCATCTACTTGATCACGGAACCAATCCGCATCATATTTACAATATGTACCAGCTAAAACAACTTGAATTCCAATTTCACGTGTTAATAATTTAGTCATATATGCTGCATGAGTACTATCACCAAAAACAATTGCACGTTTACCAGTTAAATTTTGACAATCAATTGAACGAGCAAACCAAGCAGCTTGAGATAAAAATTGTGTTTGCTTAGTAATGTACTCGTCAAAATTAACAGTATCTTCACTATGTTTATTAATTAAATTTTTAATTTCATTAATAAAGTTTTTTGTTTCAACTAAACCAAACGGACAAATATCAATATATGGCATATTTAATTCTTCTTCCAAATAATTAGCTGTCATTAAACCAACTTCACGATAAGGAACAATATTAAACCAAGCTTTATTAATTTTTGTTAAATCAGTAATTGCTGCCCCTTCAGGTAGTACTAAATTCACATCAATACCTAAATCAGCTAAAAGTCGTTTTAACTCACGACAATCATGTGTATTATGAAAACCTAATGTAAACATTCCTAAAATGTTTACTGAAGGTCGCTCTGTTTTTGTATTATCTAATATCCCGGCTTTTGAATATTTATTTACATAAAATTTAACAACTTGTTCTAAAGTCTTATCAGCCGCTTGTAATTCATTAACACGATAATGATTTACATCTGCTAACAATACATCACAATTTGTCACATGAGTTGCTTTCTCAACAAAATTTGCTAAATCTTCTTGAAGAATACTTGATGTACAAGTTGGTGTAACAATAACTAAATCTGGAGTATCAGTTACATCTTTTTGAACAATATTTTCAATTACTTTTTCTTGTGAACCGCGTGCTAAAACATGACGATCAACAATACTTGCAGTCACCGGGGTAAAATCACGTTCACGCTCTAACATTGAGCGCATAACATTAAAATAATCATCTCCTAATGGCGCATGCATAATTGCATGAACATTTTTAAAACTACTTGCAACGCGTAATGTACCAATATGTGCCGGACCGGCATACATCCAATAAGCTAATTTCATAAAAATTAATTTTTTAATATTTCATATATATTATGAATTTTATTTCAGTCCAATAATAGTATAGTTATTAATCATATATATTTATATTTTTTTTATTTCTAGAAAAGTATTTAAAATACTAGTAAAAATAAAAAAATCCGAGCATAATAATAATTAAATTACGAATTTACGATATATTTTATATACTACTTTACTATTTAGTAGCTTAGTATTTAATAAATAAAAACACTCTTGGAGGATTCCTGTGTTATTATTAGCTAAATTACCGGAAGCTTATGCTCCATTTGATCCAATTGTAGATGTATTACCGGTTATTCCAGTACTTTTCATCTTACTAGCTTTTGTATGGCAAGCAGCGGTAAGTTTCCGTTAAATTGAAACAAACTAACGTTTAGACCAAACAAAATTACAATTTACAATACGCTATGAATTTTGAAATTCTTTTCCAATTAGCCGCTTTAGCTTTTATCGTAGCGGCAGGTCCACTTGTGATTGTATTATTATCATTCCGTGGTGGAAACCTATAAGCAAGAACATAAAAAATTATGCCTATCGCTGATTCTCAAGTCTTCATTGCATTATTTTTAGCTTTAGCAACTGGGATTTTTGCTGTCCGCCTTGGAGTAGCATTATATAAATAATTTGTTATTTATATAATAAATAAGCTTAAAATAATAAACGCAAAAAATACGATTATTTAAGTATTTTTACTTTATACTGTTTAACTAACTAATTTTAACTAATTAGTTAGTTTAAAAAAAATTAAATTTTGACAAGATATATGATCTAGATATAATATATATTTAGATGGGGTATCGCCAAGTGGTAAGGCATCTGGTTTTGGTCCAGACATTCGGAGGTTCGAATCCTTCTACCCCAGAACCAAAGTCTTATACAAAATTTAATATAAACGTTAATGTAATAAAAATTACAATTAATGACCAAGTTAAAATATCAACAAACTGTTTTGCATTTTTGTAATTTGAAAAAAAACCCGTTTCATTAAATTTTCGTAATACAATATTTTCAGTAGGTGTTTGTGGAATTACAATTAATAAAATTAATAAGCCACTTAATAATTGGATAATTTTAATCATATTTAATAAATAAATTTATTTATTGAACCTATAGCTTGTATATAAACATTCTTTATGCTATAATTATTTAAAATATTTCAGCCGGGATAGCTCAGTTGGTAGAGCAGAGGACTGAAAATCCTCGTGTCACCAGTTCAAGCCTGGTTCCTGGCAAAGTCCCTATTAAATACCATCATCTCAATAAGATGCAATTTGATTTCGTATATAAAGTATATCAGATATATAAACAAAATTATTTGGATAAAAGGAAATTAATTGCAGTATCTTTTGGACAAGATTCAATTAGTTTGTTATTTTTTTTATTTTATATTCAACGAACATTAAATCAACCTACATATTTACTGCATTGTAATCATTTTTACAATAAAAATAATTTTTTTATTTTAGATCAAGGTTTTAAAATCAACCATTTAATTAATGGCAATTTAATTATTGCGTGTCCAATTGACCCACAAAAAACTGAAACAAAACAACGTCTTTGGCGTCATCGTATGTTTAAAAGAACTGTTCAATTATTAAAATTGAATTCGATTTATCTTGGTCATACAAAAACGGATAAAATTGAAACAATTTTATTTAATTTATTTCGAGGTTCTGGATTAACTGGATTAAGTAATTTTAAAATTGAAACTTTACACTTTGAACAAGAGTGTTTTGGACATTCAATTCCAAAGTTGAAGCTTAATATAAATAAAATCCAATTTCGTAGACCTTTATTGAGCATTTCACGCCAAAATTTAAACGGAATTCTAACGAATAATCGTTTACCAAATTTAATTGATTTTACAAATTTTGATACGAATTTTGCTCGGAATAAAATTAGATTGATTTTAATGCCAATATTAAAATTGTATTTTAATAAAAATATTGAAACACAAATGGAACGATTATCAATCCAATTGGAATTAGATAATCAATTTTTTGACACTGAAACTACTCATTTACTTAAAAATACTAATAAAATTAGTAAGTCTGAATTTAAAAAATTACCACTAGCTATTCAATATCGTTTTTTAAAAAAGTTACTTAAAAGTTATTCTGGAAAAGAAGTTAATTTTAATTTAATTAAAAAATTACAAACAAAAATTTAAATTTTGGGTCACCCGGGACTCGAACCCGGAACTAGTCGGTTAAAAGCCGAATACTCTACCATTGAGTTAGCAACCCTACAAGTTACATTGTAATAAATAATTGATTTTTTATCAACTGGCAATTTCTGATTTTTTTCAATGGAACTAATTAAATTCCATTGAAATAATAATATTAAACAACGAATGAGTTTAAAATTCCTACTGCGAATACAAGAAGGAACCAAATACCAACCCCTGAGAATACTACACCTTTGTTATCGCTCCAACCTTCTGGAGTTGCGAAAACAACTGGTACACCAATTACTAAAAGGAATGATACAGCAATTAATGCAAATAAAGCTAATTGAAAAATAGCAAGCATAGCTTTGATTTCCTTATTATTATGAATTTTTTACTACTTTATTAATCTTAGTATACCGCATACGAAATAGAAAGTCGCTACCTTTTCAAATACTTTTTAAAATAAATCAATTGACATGGGAATAAATATTATATATCATGACAATATACGCGGATATTGCATAATGGTAGTGCCCTTGCCTTCCAAGCAAGAGGTGCGGGTTCGATTCCCGCTATCCGCTCCAAATTTCTTAAATTCAATTGAATTTCTGGCGGGTGTAGCCAAGTGGTAAGGCAGTGGATTGTGACTCCACCATTCGCGGGTTCAAACCCCGTCATTCGCCTAATATATTTTTATTTAAAAAACAACTTAAAAAACTTGAAGGGTATTTGATAAGTAGTTATACTAAGATAAGAAACAAAATAAAAGTTTTAACTTTTTTTACCTTAAATACTATATAAGGAGTGTTACGCATGTCTGGTGCTACAGGAGAACGCCCTTTTTCTGATATTTTAACTAGTATTCGTTACTGGGTTATTCACAGCATTACAATTCCATCGTTATTCATTGCCGGTTGGCTGTTTGTGAGTACTGGTCTGGCTTATGATGTTTTTGGAAGTCCAAGACCAAATGAATATTTTACTGAAGATCGACAAGAAGCTCCGCTTATTACCGATCGTTTCAATGCATTGGAACAAGTAAAAACATTATCTGACGTAAATTAAGCGAGATTCATAATGACTGCAAGAAAATCGTATACTTACCCAATTTTTACTGTTCGTTGGTTATCTGTACATGCTTTAGCTGTACCTACAGTATTCTTCTTAGGTGCAATTACTGCAATGCAATTTATTCAACGTTAAGAACAAAGTGAGATTAATATGGCGAAACCAAATCCCAACAAACAATCTGTAGAATTAAATCGTACCAGTTTATACTGGGGTCTTTTATTAATTTTTGTATTAGCGGTTTTATTCTCTAGTTATATTTTTAATTAAAAATTAGCTTTAAATACACATTTCGCTATTAGTACTTTTTATTAAAAAAAAAGTACTATATATCAAGGAGATATAGATATGTCTAATACTGGAACAACTGGTCGTATCCCATTATGGCTTGTTGGTGTTGTTGCTGGAACAGCAGCACTTACATTAGTAGGTATTTTCTTCTATGGTTCGTACGTAGGTTTAGGTTCATCATTATAAAATGAAACTATAATCCATATATAACCATATATAATAAATACTTTTGTGTTTTTTATTATGCTCGTAATATGATTACGAGCATAATTTATTTTTAAATTTTCTTTCCAATTGGACGACGAGAATTAGAACCCCAATCGTTACTAATTTTATCGTTGCTATGAATCTGTTTTGAAGTACTTGATTTTAAATCTTTTAGAAGAAATTTTAAATCTGGTGTTCGAATAATTTCATCTTTTAATAATTTAGAAACCAGTAAATCTAAGTTTTCACGGTTATTATCTAATAATTTAATTGCTTGATTATAACTTTGTAACATTAAAGAACTTGTTAAATATCCTTTTGAATTTTCAAGTTCTTTATTCCAATTATCATCCGTGCTCATTAAAAATGAATTTGTTTGATAATATTCATCTGGTGGAATCCATTCTAAATTACGTTCAACTTGTTGTGGATCGGGTAAATAAATACGATACCAATCACTAAATAAACGAGTTGAAAACTCAAATTCAGTCGCAACTTGAGCTTGCCAAATTGAACTTGGTAAAAAACTTTGAGCTTGTTGTTGAATTAAACTTTCTGTTTCACGAACATTAAATGTATTTGTAAATTCGGCAATTTCACTTGCTAAATTCATTTCAGTATGTGATGCAAAATTTTTTAATAAATCTATTTTATCTGTTTGGCCAAAATATTCTTTTTCATTAAAATTATCTAATAATTTAACATTATTTTGTACACCAATAGTTTTACTATATAAATACCAGTGGTCAATCATTAATGAAATTAAATTTTGCGCAAATTCAATGTCTTCAATACCTAAATCTGATAAATTAATTTCAGCAGAATAATTTTCTAAAAACAATACTTCAGCGGCTTTGCCTGCATAGCATCCAATTAAACGTTCTTCTAATTGAGAACGGTGTGCAAATTGGAAAAAATATGTTTGTAAATTTTTATTAATCTGAAGCGCTCTAATATTTAATCGACGAGGCCATAAATATGTGACTAAAATATCTGGATGTTCAGACAATAATAAACTAATTAATAACTTACCAACTTGATAGTAAGCAAGTTGAATAATTTCAAGATTATTTTTAGATGTCGAAACAGGTTTCTCAAAACCAATTGTAGTAGTCCTATCAATACCAAACTCAATTGTTTCAATTGTATGATTAGTTGTATTTAAAACTGCTGCTAAAGTAGATTGATTCATAATACTCGCAATATCTGCAGCACTATAACCAATAGTTCGACCAATAAAATAATCCCAATTAATATTTTTATCTATACCTAAGTTTTGACTATATAATTTAAAAATTTCCCCACGTTTTTCGGCGTTTGGTAATCCTAATTCTAATACACGATCAAATCGACCTGGGCGTAATACTGCTGGGTCTAAAATTTCAGGACGATTTGTTGCACCGATAACAACAACTCCATTACGACTTTGTACACCATCTAATTCAACTAAAAATTGCATTAAAATACGCAATTTTTCTTTGTACATTTCTTGTTGGCCACTATCAGATCCAGAATTTTCAGTTTTAATTTCAATCTGTTGTTTTGTTGATAATGATTCTAAAATTTCATCTGCACCCATTGGGTTTTGTAAAACTTGTTCACGTTTTTCAGCTAAAGTATCGATTTCATCGATAAAAACAATACATGGTGCTAATTGACGTGCTTCCTGAAAAACAAGTTCAAGTTTTAAAGCTCCTGATTCACCAGGTTCTAATAGTGAACTACCAGATAACGCAATAACAGGAACCTCAGCTTCGCCAGCAATAGCCTGCACGAGTAGTGTTTTACCAGTTCCTGGTGGTCCAGTTAATAAAATACCACGTGGAATAATTTTGCTTAAAGAAAAATTACGACCAGAATTTCGTAAAAACCAAACAATTTCAATAATTTCTGGAATTAAATTTTTAATCCCACCAATATTATTGAAGTTTTTGTTTGTTTTCGGAATAATTCGAAAACCTTTTTCTTTTTGACCCATTAAAATTTCAATTTCTTGTTTTAACTCTTCATCAACAAAACCTAATAAGGCAACTAAATCTAATAAATAAACAAGTAATTCACGACCATAATTATCAGCTAATGCTCTTAATACTTGAAATACTAAGAATGCAAACCCAATTTGTGCACTAACTAACCAAGATTTAGAAGTTAAAGGTTCCCACAAACTTGTAAATAAAATATTTTTTTGTGGGTTAAAAATAGATGGAATACTTTTATATTCACCACTGGTTAAATAGTTAACTCCATATTCTTTTACGAATGGGGCAGTACTATATTGTGTTATGTTTGTTAAGGTCTTATTATTTAAAAACCCTGGGTTAAACTCAAATTGAATGGTTTGTGTTTTAGTTGAATTAATAGGGAAATTTGATTGTAAAATAGGTAATGGTAAATTGGCCTTAGTTTTTTTTGTTATTTCTTTCTGAGATAAATATGGAAATTGAACAATATCTTTTGAATTAATATCCGAAATTAATGGTTGAATAAAACTTCCAGATTGAAAAATTGGTAAATTTTGTAACCAGTATTCATTTTGATTATTCAGTGAACGAGGTTTAAAAATTTGCCTTGTATTTTCAGGTGAGTCAAAAATACCAAAGAAATTTTTTAGATTAATAAAGTTATTATTATTATTAACTAATACTTTAGTTAACCAATTACGAATACTGACCTGTTGATCAACAGTTTCAAATTTCCAATCTAATCCAGTTTCTAAATCAACAATTGGACTTGGGCCCGAATAAGTCAATTGTAATTGTGGACTTTCGTCAATATTTAAAATATTTGTTTGAATTAAAAATTTTGGTGGTTTTGAAATTTCAGTATTAAAAACATTTTTTACTAAGAAACTAAATGGTAATTGTAATTCAATTACTTCTGACTGATTTTTACTATTTGGAATTGTTTTATCAAATAAAGTTTTATCAGGATATAAATAACCAGACATTACTCGATTTGGAATTGATCGAATTGGATTAATTTGTAATATTGAGTGGTTTTCAAGAAACTTTATAAGTTCCGAATTAAATTGTGATTTATACGTCTTATTATTTACCAATGACGATTTAGAAACTTCCGAACTAACTAAAGTTTTAGTAGCACTAATAGTGGTTAAATCAGGGTTGATATATGTAAATATAATTTTGTTTTCAAAAGGTATAAATAATTCTTTATTTAATTGTTCAACAATTGGAATTGAACCTAATTTTTTTAAATCTGAAATTGTATTACGACTTTGAAGTTTAAAAGGTAGCAAATCAGATTTTTTTTTATCAAAATCTACTCGATTATACAGTGTTGGATAAACCACATTCGTTTTATCATTAAAAACTGAAGCTTTGAAATTATATGTTGAAGTTAACATACGTCTCTTTTTTGATTCAGATTTAATTAATAAATTATTATTTTTCCAATAACTTGTTGAAAAATTTAGATTTTTTGATTTTAAAACTGAAAAAGTTTCCCAATCAATTTTATCTGATGGAGAAGTTACTCCAGGTAAATTTTTATTAAAAAAATATTTACGTTGAATTGAATAATATTCACTTTGTAAATAATCATTTACGCCGAAAAAGAACGGAATTAAGCTAATAATAATAGGTAAACTCGGCTCTTTAGTAACTAACTGTGTACGCATCGTTAAACGATGATCTTGAATCATATTATTAAATAATTCAAATAACGAATTCCAAATACTTAATGAATTGGTTTTTGTAAATTTGTCTTTATTCATATTCATAAAGGAAGAAAATAAGGAACTGGCAACCACTTATAAAAGTGATTAATTTTAACTTTATTTTATTTGTAATTGTATATAGTATACACGATACTAAATAAGTTTTAAATCAGAAACGATTAGTTAGCTTATTAAGCTAACTAATCAAAAAAATTATTTTTCAAATGAGGAGCGTAATTTAAATTCATTTGTATTTGGATTTAACCAATTAATTTGAGTTTTTGAACTTGTTGCTAATTCAATAGCTTGTTCAAGAACATTTGAATTATGTAAATCAATATTAGAAATATTGAATTTATTTAATAATAATTCAAATTCATTTACAAACGAATCATAAGATGCATCTTGTTGATTTGAAATGTAACGTCTAAATTTTTCTTCTTCAATTTTAGTTAATGGACCACGTTGACCGTATGGAATTTTGCCACGAATTTTTAATGGTGCTTCTTTATAAAGTGTAATTGTTTCAGATAATGCTTGTTTTAAAAATGAACGTGGAACGATTAAATCTAATAAACCATGATGTAATAAATACTCAGAAGTTTGGAAATCATCTGGCAATTGTTCTTGTAAAGTTTGTTCAATAACACGACGACCTGCAAAACCAATTAGGGCTTTCGGCTCAGCAAAAATTAAATCACCTAACATAGCAAAACTTGCTGTAACACCACCAGTTGTAGGGGATGTTAAAACTGCAATATATAATAATTTTGCACAATTTTGATGCACATGTAAGGCAGCAGAAATTTTTGCCATTTGCATTAAACTAAAAATACCTTCCTGCATACGTGCACCACCAGATGCACAAACTAAAATTAAAGGTAAACCTTCTTGAGTTGAATATTCAATTAAACGAGTAATTTTTTCGCCAACAACTGAACCCATACTTCCACCCATAAAGTTAAAATCCATAACACCTAACGCAACTGGAATGCCATCTAGTAACCCAGTACCGGTTTGTACACCATCTTGTAAGCCAGTACGTTCTTGTGCTTCACGAAGACGATCAGTATATGCTTTTTGATCTTTAAAGTCTAATGGATCTCCTGGTGATACAGTTTCATTAATTGGATGCCATGTATCCGAATCAATTAAATGTTCAATACGTTCGGAACTAGTCATTTGTAAATGAAATCCACAGCCAAAACAAACACGTTGGTTTTCTTTTAAATGCTTAATGTATAAAATTACACCACAATGATCACAACGAGTCCATAACCCTTGTGTAGTACTTGCATCCGTTTTTTTATACTTCGGTGCATTTAATAACTTTAATTTTCGTTGTTCTTCGATCCAAGATAATATTGACATGCTTATGCCTCCTGGTTAATTATTTTTTTATTTGAATTGAATCGGATTTAAATAAAAATCCGATTCATAATATGAATTTAATTAATTGAATCTTTTTCAATGTAAATAAATAATGATGCCATTGCAACCGCCGGGAAAAGAAGTCCTGTTAAAGGAACTAAAATGCTTGGTAATAATTGTGCAGTCATAAAATTGAATAATAAAAATATTATTTTATATATATATTATCTATTATATAGATATATCGTTTAAATAAAAAGTCTTTCATTGTTTTTTAAATTAGGCCCTACCGGATTCGAACCGATGACCCGCTGCTTGTAAGGCAGCTGCTCTACCAACTGAGCTAAAGGCCTGCATTTATACAATGAATAGTATAATATAGATCTTTTAACTTTGCAAGTGTAAAAGATCTATATTAACTTGTTACGTTAATAATTTTGTTGAAACAAGCCCAGTACCAGCTGGAATTCCTTGTCCAACAATAACGTTTTCATGTAGTCCTTGTAAAAAATCACGTTTTTTACTTAATGAACTTTTAATTAAAACACGACTAACTTCTTGGAAACTTGCCGCTAATAAGAAACTATCAGATTGTAAAACACTTTTACTAATACCTAAAACAATTGGCTCATATGTTGCTTCGCATAAGCCAACTTGAGCAATACGTTTATTAAATTTTTTAATCCAGGTATGTTGTACTAATTCTCCCGGTAATAAACCAGTTTCCCCCGGTTCTAAAATTCGTACACGACTAGTCATTTGACGAACAATTACCTCAATATGTTTTTCCGAAATTTTTACACCTTGATTTGAATAAGCTGTTTCAATATTTTCAACTAAAAAGTTTTGTGCTTCTAAAAAACTTTTATCAACTGCATTAGACCAATGTTCAGTTGTTAATAATTCTAATTCACGTACAAATGCACTACGTAACCTTAAATGTACTGTATCTGATAAAACTGATCCACTTTGGCTTTCACGAGCTTCAAATAATTGTTCGATTTTTGGAATACCTTGAACAATATCTTCAGTTTGTAATCGACGTGATTTTAAAGTAACAATTAATTGGTTCTTTGAAATTAAATCATTATGTTCAACATGAACAATCCCACGAGTCGAAGCTAAAACAGGGGTTCCTAAACGAACAATTAGACCTTTATTTGTCTTTTTAATAATTTGCCCACTATGTATTGTGGCTGTCCCTAATTCGATTTCTTCTCCCCATCTAATTAGATTACCAACTTGTACCGTTGGTTTTAGATTTTGTACTGGAATATGAATTAGATCAGCTGAATTTAAAATACACAAATTATTTTTAGAATCTTTAGGTGATGAGAATATAAATTCTCCAATATTTTTTGAATAAATGTTGCCAATACTAAATAAACTATCTGCTAATACAAAATTATTTTTAAAAGTTTGGAATTTTAAATTGTAGGTTTGTTGAAGAACCGATTTATAATACGAATAAACACTCAAACCACGATTAAACGAATGATTTAACTGTTTAAAGTTACTTGTAAATTGACAATATTGGCTATTATTTGTTGGTTCAAAAAGTAATTGAATATGAGTTAGATTATCTGGCTTAGAAAAACAACTTTTATTTTTAGCAATAAATTGAATTTTTGGTTTTGGATATTGAATTTTTGTCAAACCAGTTTTAGACTGTTTTGGAAGAATATTAGATTCTGGAATATATACAAATTCGTGGATTGATTTTTTTACAGAATTAATAGAAATTATAGCTTTCTCAGTACATTGTTTAATTAAAACAATTCTTAACTGCTCTACTTTTGGGCGAGTTGATTTTCTTAATTGATGTGTTGATGAATAATTATACCACTGAGGTGAGTTAAATTTTGAAACTGAAATATCAATAAAATCAGGATTTTTTACTTTGTTAACGTTTAAATTAAATTTTGTTTCAGCCAGTAATTCGCGCGAATTATACCATGTTTTTAGAGGGCTAGTTTTAGATTTTTGAAATGATTGAATTTCACTTAAATGGCAATGATATTTTGGAATTGAAAAATTAAAGTGTTCAGAATCGTTTGGTAATAATTGATTATTTAAATCTTGTAAATTTTTTTTATCAAGTAAAATTGGCCAACTTCTAAATTTATTAGAAGTTGAATTTAAAACTGAAATATTTCGATTATCAACTAAATTTTGTGTTAATAAACCGGTTGTATACTGTACAAATTTTTGATTTCTTTTAACAACTTTTCGAACTTTGCTATTAAGTTTCTTTTTAGGGGCAAAATCAATAGTATAATTTAAACCTTGTAAAATTTCAGTTTGAGTTCTCTGAATCGTAAATTTTTTACTATAAAACGAATTAATGTAATTTAATTGTTTTCTATTGTTCGATTGAGAAGAATTTTTAGGATACCAAATTAAAAGTTTTTTGTTTTTAATATTTAAATAATCAATAAATAACCCTAAATTTTTATTGCTTGGTCGATAAACTAATGTATTTGATTTTTGGAATACAGAATTAATTTTTAATTGACACGTATAAATTCCAAAAGCTAAATTATTATTAATTAATTGTAAATATTGATTATAAGGAGAAACAAATGAATAACTTCCTAAACTTGTT
>Ga0213865_10002135_pt1 | contig 12574 bp, 15 predicted proteins | sample PICome_6_FD_160100 | JGI IMG/M metagenome (GOLD analysis project Ga0213865, IMG submission 160100) | Coastal seawater microbial communities near Pivers Island, North Carolina, United States - PICO282 | ecosystem: Environmental > Aquatic > Marine > Coastal | place: USA: North Carolina...
GATAATCTTTTAGCTTTCTATGAACAAGGCTATCAACAAGCACTACAAGGCTTGCAACTTGAACAACAAGGTAGAAGAAGACGTGACGAATACTCTGATGGCGTTCTCCGACTTCCTCTAGAATCGAAACAACCATAAGGAGATTAAAATGGCAATATCGTCAGCTATATGCAACACTTTTAAACAACAGTTGTTGGAAAGTAAGCATGATTTCGCTAGTGGCGGGGATACATTTAAAATTGCGTTGTACACTTCATCTGCAACTTTAGGTGCTTCTACTACAAACTATTCAGCGACAAATGAAATATCAAACACATCTGGCTCTGCTTACACAGCAGGTGGTGAAACTTTAACGGGTCAATCTGTTACAGGAGGCTCTGGAGCATCAACAGCTTTTGTTGACTTTACAGATGCACAATGGACTTCTGCTAGTTTTACTGCTAACGGTGCATTGATTTACAACACCACAACTGATGGTGGATCAAGTACAACAGATGCAGTTTGTGTATTAGCATTTGGTGGTGACTTCACAGCATCAAACGGTACGTTTACTGTGCAGTTCCCTGCAGCAAATACAAGTGATGCTATTATAAGAATTTCATAAGGGAGGGTCTCAATGGCTTTTGTCCTTAATGATCGTGTTAAAGAAACAAGTACCACTACAGGTACGGGTACTATTGATTTAGCAGGATCCTCTGATACTTTTGAAACATTTGTTGCTGGTATTGGTAATAGTAATACAACTTTTTATTGCATATCACACCAAACAGCTAATGAATTTGAAGTAGGTATAGGAACAGTAACGGATGCAACACCAGATACCCTTTCTCGTACCACTATTATATCAAGCTCTAATAGTGATGCAGCAGTAAATTTTTCTGCAGGAACAAAAGATGTCTTTTGTACATATCCTGCAACAAAGGCACCATCTGCTTCTATGTCAGCAACCACATATGTAACAACACACAACTCAACATTAAGTGATGATCAAACAATAGATTCAGGAGTTTTAGCAGGCCCTGTAACAATTACAGGTACGCAAACAATAACAGGTAATGTGGTAATAATATAATGGCATCAGAAATTAAAGTTAATAAAATCTCTCCTTCGTCGGGAACCTCTTTCACTCTAGGGGATTCAGGTGATACCTTTACGGTGCCCTCTGGCGTAACATTACAAAACAATGGAACAGCTGATGGTTTTGGCGCTGTTGATTGGCAGACTGGTGATATTAAAACTTCTACTTTTACGGCAGTAGCAGGCAAAGGATATTTTGTTAATACTACTGGAGGAGCTATTACAGTTAATCTTCCAGCAGGAAGTGCAGGAGCACAAATAGGTTTATTAGATTACGCAGGTACATGGGATTCAAATAATTGTACTGTGGCAGCAAACGGTTCGGAAAAAATACAAGCATCTACTGACGATGCAATTTTTTCTAGAGATAGAGAAGCTTTACAAATAATTTATGTAGATGCAACTCAAGGTTGGGTAGTCACAAGTGTTGCAGATCAAGGGGCAACTCAAGCTTTATATATTTCAGCTTCAGGTGGCACAGAGACAACAAGTGGAGATTACAAAATACACACATTTACAGGAAGTGGTACATTTACCGTTTCCTCTGTAGGCAATGCTGCTGGTTCCAATACAGTTGACTATATGGTAGTTGCTGGTGGTGGAGGTGGTGGCGGATCAACACAACCTGGTGGCGGCGGAGGCGGCGGAGGCGGCGGAGGATGGCGAGCATCTTCTGGGACAGCTTCTGGTTCTTACACTGCAGGTCCAGGTCCTTTAACAAGTCCTGTATCAGCTTTACCAGTATCAGCTCAAGGTTATCCAATAACTGTAGGAGCAGGTGGCACTGGAGCTGTAGGCTCAGGTCCAGGTCCTTCACCAGTAGTAGCCACTCAAGGCGGTCAATCAGTATTTTCAACAGTAACATCTGCAGGAGGTGGTCTTGGTGGTCACCCTAACAGCCCAGCACAAGCAGGCGGAAATGGTGGTTCTGGCGGTGGTTCAAGTTGGGAAACAAGAACAGGTGGCACAGGTAACACACCTCCTGTTTCTCCACCTCAAGGCACTGATGGGGGCAATGGAACTCCTGCTCCTACTTATCAAGGAGGGCCAGGTGGTGGAGCAGTTGGAGCAGGAACAGATTTACCAGGACCAGCAGGCAATCAAGGAGCCTCTGGCGGGGCAGGTGCTGTCTCTCATATAACAGGTTCACCAGTAGGTTATGCTGGCGGCGGAGGTGGCGGAGGCACTAACAATCCTGGAGCTGGCTGTCAAGGCGGCGGAGCTTCTCCTGATGGTAGTGGTGGCGCTGGCGGCCCTGCAACACCTTCTGCTGGTCCAGGTAGATATGGTTCTGATGGAGCTACTAATAGAGGTGGCGGTGGCGGTGGCGGTGCTAGTGGTCCTGCCCCTGATAACTCTAATGGTGGAGCAGGTGGCTCAGGTGTCGTTGTCATAAGATACAAATACCAAAACTAATGATATGGCAAATGTACGAATTCGTGATCAAGGAAAACTTACACTAAAAGATTCAGATAATTCTAACGAAGTATCTTTACAAAGTCCTTCTACTGTTGCAGCAGATCAAGACTTTATTGTTCCTAATGCTGATGGTGCAGCAAATACTATTATTACAACAAATGCTTCAGGTACATTATCTTTTACCGATATAAATACTTTAGTTACATCGGATATAAATTGGAACACTACTCCTCAATATGCTAACATTACTTTAGTTTCTGGCACGGGATATTTTATTAACACAACATTAGGGCCTACAACAATGACTTTACCTGCTAGTCCTAGTGTGGGCGACTTTGTAGCTTTAAAAGATTATGCAGGTACCTTTGGAACAAACAAATTAACAATAGATAGAAATGGATCGAATATTCAAGGGTTGGCAGCCAATTCAGATTTAACAACTGATCGTGCTTCTGTTGTTTTACAATATATAGATGCTACACAAGGTTGGTTATACATTGTAGAAAATAATGTTGGTGATTTAGAAGGACCAACTTACATAGCAGCTTCTGGTGGAACTGAGACAACAAGTGGTGATTACAAAATACATACGTTTACAAGCACAGGAACATTTACTGTTTCCTCTGTAGGAAATTCTAAAGGCGGAGGTGATGGTGTTTCTTATATGGTTATAGCTGGTGGAGGTTCTGGTACTGGTGATGGTTCTGGTGGTGGCGGTGCTGGTGGTTATAGAGAAGGTAAAAACTCTGGTGATCCCTATACAGCTTCACCATTAAATGCACCTTCAGGTTTAACAGTAACAGCGCAAGCTTACCCTGTAACAGTAGGAGCAGGTGGATCAGCTCCTTATTTTTGTCAAGGGGCTAGTGGAGCTAATTCAGTTTTTTCAACAATAACTTCAGCAGGTGGCGGAGGTGCAGGTCATCCTCCTGGTCCATCTCCTGGAGATAAAAATGGTGCTGCTGGTGGTTCTGGAGGCGGCGCAGGCCCTTCTGGATACCCATCTGGTGGTGGTGCTGGTAATACACCTCCTGTATCTCCTCCTCAAGGAAATGCTGGAGTAGGTGGTTCTCCTTATCCTTCTTGTCGAGGAGTCGCTGGTGGTGGAGGTGGCGCTGGAGGCACTGCTCCCACTCCTTCTAATACATTAGATGGCTCTGCTGGAATTGGTGGTGTAGGAACAACGACTAACATTAATGGCTCTCCTGTTGGTAGAGCAGGTGGCGGTGGAGGTTCGTTAGGTGCATCATTTGAAACTATACCTGGCAGACCAAATAATGGTAATGGTGGAGGACCTTTTGGTGGAGGAATAGGTGGAATAGGTTCTGTTCCTGTTCCAGCAGGTGGTTCAGGTACGATTGTAGGAACTAACGGCACAGCCAACACTGGAGGAGGAGGTGGTGGAGGCGCTGGTAACTCTCCAGGTAAGTCTGGTGGTTCAGGTATCGTTATTATTCGCTACAAGTATCAAAATTAATATGGTAAAAAACATTTATGTCTGAAATAAAAATTAATAGTCAAGGTGAAGTAAAGTTATTTGATTCAGATAACTCAAATTATATAGGTCTAAAAGCACCAGGAACAGTTTCTTCTGATCAAACATTTATACTACCTGATGCAGATGGTAGTGCTAATAATGCACTTAAAACAGATGGTTCAGGTAACTTAGGTTTTGTTGATGTTACAACATTAGTAACACAAGGTATTGATTGGCAATCCACTATTAAAACAGGAGACTTTACAGCAGTATCTGGTGAAGGATATTTTATAAACACAACAAGTGGAGCTATTACTGCTACATTACCTGCTAGTCCAAGTGCAGGTGATATTGTAGCATTTAAAGATTATGCAGCAACGTTTGCAACGAACAATTTAACAATAGGACGAAACAGTTCAAACATTCAAGGTAATGCTACTGATTCAGTGTTGTCTACAAACAGAGCAAGTGTTGTTCTTGTATATGTAGATGCTACCAAAGGGTGGTTATATGTACAAGAATCTAATGTTCAAAATTTAGGTCCTCTATATGTTACAGCGAGTGGAGGAACTGAAACTACCTCTGGTGATTTTAAAATTCATACTTTTACAGGATCAGGTACTTTTACCGTTTCGTGTGCAGGTAATGCAAATGGTTCTAATACTGTAGATTATTTAGTTATCGCTGGCGGTGGCGGTGGCGGAGGAGCTGGAGGAAACGGTGGCGGTGGCGGAGGAGCTGGTGCTTATCAAGTTTCTGCAACAACGTATTGCGGTCCTTCTTTAGCCTCTGGTATTTCTGCTTTACCTGTATCTGCACAAGCATATCCAGTTACAGTAGGTGGCGGCGGTACAGGTGGCGGTTGTGGCGGCGGTGGCCCTGTCGGTTCTTCTGGCGCAAATTCAGTTTTTTCAACAATAACTTCTGGTGGTGGCGGAAGAGGAGGTTGTGGTGGTGAATCACCAAATCCTTCTTCATGTGGTCCTTCTCCTCAAGGCGCAACTCCAGGAAGATCTCCTGGTAATGGATCTGGCGGAGGTGCAGCTGGCGGTGGCCCAAGTAATACTTTTGCAGGTGCTTCTGGTGGTCCTTTTGGTAATCCAGGTGGAGGCACTGGTGCTCCTTATGCTTGTGGTGGTTCTGGTGGAGCTGGCGGTGGTGGAGCTGGCGGTGCAGGCAACCCCAACACTAATGTTTTTGGTGGCGGTGGAGGTAGTGGTGATGCTAATAGTATAACAGCTTCTCCTGTTACAAGAGGTTCTGGTGGTGGAGGTGTGCCTCGTGCTCCTGGAGGTAATGGAGCGGCAGGAACAACAAACACTGGTAATGGTGGAGGCGGTGCTCAATATCCAAATAACAATGGTGGCACAGGTGGTTCAGGCATTGTAATTATAAGATACAAATACCAAAATTAATGTTTAACAAAAAAGATTTTTAATATAATATAAGGAGATAGATATGGCACATTTCGCAAAATTAGGAATTAATTCAAAAGTTATTGGCGTAGAAGTCGTTGCAGATGCAGATTGTCAAAACGCTGATAATAATGAAGATGAACAAGTAGGGATACAGTTCTTAGAAAATATACACGGATGGCCTTTATGGAAAAAAACTTCATATAACACGAGAGGTGGTAAGCACTATCAACAAGATGGTACTGAATCCGCTGATCAATCAAAAGCTTTTCGCAAAAATTATGCGGGAATAGGTTACACTTATGATGAGGATCGTGATGCATTTATTCCGCCAAAACCACATGCATCATGGGTCGTCAATGAAACTACATGTGTTTGGGAAGCTCCTGTAGCTTATCCAAGTGTTACAACATACGGAGATCCTGAAAAACCCTACGATATTTCTTGGGATGAAACCAATGGTCGTTGGATTTGTAAAGACTCAGAAGATCCAATTAATAATTTTAGATGGGATGCTAGTGCTTCCGCTTGGGTTGCCTTATAATTAATGTTTAATAAGAAAGTTCTATCCGAACAGTTTGTTATTACACATAAAGTCTCTGACCTCCTTAAAGTAGATAAAAAAAATTTAATAGCAAACGCCATTCGTAATCACGTTTTAGAAAAACGTTTAAGTAACGAAGATTGGTATGCTGATTACAATTATGTAAAGATAGATGATCATCAACATCTAGCTTGGATACATGATTACATTCGTGATCATTATCGTGGAGAGTATGGAACTACTCCTATATTAGTTAAAAGAGGTGGTTTAGTATTAATGCCTAATGAAAATTTAGGATCGCATCATCACATTGATGACTGGGATTATGAAGGATCTCCTGAAATATCTGTTTTATATTGTTTAAAAGAAGGAGACAAACCGTCAACTGTCATGTTTGAATATGAGTTTGGAAGAAACAAAAAAAGACGGTGGAAACAAGAATTAAAAGAAGATACTCTTATTATATTCTCTTCCTATCTAAGACATTCTGTAAGCAAAAATTTTAATAAAGACCCAATAGTAGCTCTTTCATTTCAGTTCCAATTACTATAAAATAATGCTATCAAAGAGGCATTATGACGATTGAAATTGACGGCGTAAATAATACACTTAAAACAGACAAGATAGAACCTCAATCAGGTACCGCTTTACAAGTAGGGGCTTCAGGTGACACTATAACATTACCTTCGGGAGCCACATTAAATATTGCAGGAACTATAACAAATTCAGGAACGGCAACAGGTTTTGGTGCTCTTGACTGGCAAACCTCCGATGTAAAGACATCAACATTTACTGCTGTGGCAGGAAAAGGATATTTAGTAAATACAACAGGAGGTGCTATCACCGTAAATTTACCAGCAGGTTCTGCTGGAACACAAATTGGTTTAGTAGATTATGCAGGAACTTGGGCTTCAAATGCATGTACTATTGCTCCTAATGGTTCTGAAAAAATAGAAGGTGCTACTCAAGATATTGATTTAGAAAATGAAAGAGAATCAATAACAATACTTTATCAAGACTCAACTCAAGGCTGGATTGCTATTAATAACACTCAGGGCTCAATAATAAGTCCTTCATACATAATAGCTTCAGGTGGAACTGAAACTACCTCTGGTGATTTTAAAATTCACACATTTACAGGGTCAGGTACTTTTACAGTTTCTTCTGTCGGTAACACTGCTGGTGGTGGAGACGAAGTTTCTTATCAAGTTATAGCTGGCGGCGGCGGTGGAGGCACAAATAACCCTGCTTCTTCTACTGGCGGTGGCGGCGGTGGAGCTGGTGGATACCGTGAAGGTAAAGCTTCTGGTGATCCCTATACAGCTTCTCCTCTAAATGCTCCCGCAGGTTTAACAGTTACGGCTCAAGCTTATCCTATTACCGTAGGAGCTGGCGGTGCAGGTACTTCAGACGCAGGTGCTGCTTCTGTTTTTTCAACAATCACTTCTGCAGGTGGTGGTTTTGGTGCTTCATATCAACAAGGTTTTACTGGTGGCAATGGTGGTTCTGGCGGAGGCGGTGCGTACGCAAAAGGCGGAGGAACTGGAAACACTCCTCCTGTAAGTCCCCCTCAAGGTAGTAATGGTGCTGGACCAACTACTCCTTCTCTTAGAGCTGGTGGCGGCGGTGGAGGTGCTACAACTGCGGGTGCAACTGCTGCACCAAGTAGTGGTGGAGGCGGTGGAACTGGAACAACTTCTCATATACCTGGAAGTCCCCTAGCTTTAGCTGGTGGCGGCGGAGGTGGCGGTGGTCAGTTTGGTGACGCTAACGGTGGACCTTCAAATTCTGGAGGCGGAACTGGAGCTCAAAATGGTCCTGGTGCTCCTGGATGCAATGGCACAGCTAATACAGGCGGAGGCGGAGGCGGAGCTGGAGGTCAGTCTGCTAGTTGTGGTGGAGCTGGTGGTTCTGGTAAAGTAGTTATTAGGTACAAGTATCAAAATTAATTTTTTATCTTCTATGCCAAGAGCAGGGAATACTTTGCTTGGCTCACTAATTAATCAAACAAATTTTATAAAAGTTACACCAAACAGTATAGCTGTTGAAATGATTCATCGAATATTATGTATTGATCAAACAGATATTTATAAAAACTTTCCTGACAAACAAGGTTTGTTAGATGCTGCAAAAAATGCATTATATTCTTACTATGATCACTATCACTGTAGTTATGTTTTAGATAGAGGTGATTGGGGTAAACCAGGTAATTTACAATATTTAAAAGATCTTAATATACCTAGAAAATTTGTAATTTTATACAGACCAGTATTTGAATGTTTAGCTTCAACATTAAAAGCTATGAATCAATTTGATGAAAAACTTTGTGATGAGTTAATGAGCACAACATTAAATTTAGGTAATTATATTTGGAGTATAGAAAACATAATTAAAAGTAAGGAAGATTATGTTATTACTACGTATGATCAATTAGTTAACAATCCTCAAGAAACAATAAATACTATTTTTGATTTTATTGAAGCTCCTAGATATAATATAAATCTTAAAAATATTGATCAATTTGCAGTAAATAATCTGTCTTATTTTGATGATGATGTGCCATGGCACACTATTAGAACAAGTAAAATAGAGAAAAATCAATATGATTATATGTCAATGATACCAACAAATACCATAAAAAAATATCAAAATGTGCATGACAATCTTGAAAATTTAATTAAAGAAGGTATAAGATAAAATAAGAAAATTAGAATGCAGTTAGAAAATTATTATTGGTGTTTTCATGGAGCTATACCATCACGAATATGTGATGATATTGTTGCGTACGGAAAAGAATTAAAAGAACAAGCAGGTGTTACGTTTGGATACGATCCAGATAACATGACACCTAATGAACAAAAGAAATTAGAAAAACAACGTAACTCAAATGTTGTATGGATGGATCCTGTATGGATTTACCGTGAACTACATCCTTTAGTTCATGAAGCAAATGTTAATGCAGGTTGGAATTTTCAATGGGATTATTCTGAGTCTTGTCAATTTACAAAATACGTAGGATCAAAAAAACAACATTATGATTGGCACACGGATAGTGGACCAAGAAAAAATGAAAATGGTAAAATAAGAAAACTATCAATGACCGTAGCTTTAGTGGATGGCAGTGAATATGAAGGGGGCGACTTTGAAGTAAATTTAAATGAACCTAAAAAAGAAGCAATTCATGTTATAAAACCTGCAAGATTAAAAGGTTCGGTAACAATATTTCCTTCTTTTGTTTGGCACCGTGTTACTCCAGTAACATCAGGTACAAGGTATTCATTAGTTAATTGGCATCAAGGATGGCCTCACACATGATGGCATTTCAAGAATATTTTAAAACACCAGTGTATATGGAAAATTTATCTCATTGGACAGAGGATATAAATAAAAAATGTGAAAAACATTTAGATAAAATTAAACAGTCAAAAGACTATAAAGAAAGAGTTAAAAAGAAAAATTCAGATTTTGGTGAGGTAGCTCATTCATATCCAATAGCTTCGGATCCTGAACTTAAATTTTATATAGATCATATAGGTCAACGGTCATGGGAATTTTTAGATCAAATGGGTTTTGATTTATCTAATCATACATGTGTGTTTACTGAATGTTGGGTACAAGAATTTCCTAAAGATGGAGGTGGTCATCACAATTCGCATGTTCATCCTAATAATCATGTATCAGGATTTTTGTATTTAAAAAGAGATGAAGACGGTCCCGTGCCCGTGATACACGACCCACGGCCCGCTGCTTTGTTATCAGCCTTACCACAAAAAGATCAAACACAAATTACCTATGCTTCTGATTCAGCACATTGGAAACCTACACCAGGTACATTAATAATTATGCCTGCTTACGTTACACATCAATACTCTGTAGGTGGACCTAATCAAGCGTTTCGTTTTATACATTTTAACATACAAGCAATACATAATAGTTTTATGAAAACAGAGGAGAAAAAATGAGTTTTGAAAAAGATAAATATGAAGTAGTAAAAAAAGCAATATCAAAAGATGTTGCTGGTTTTTGTTATGCATATTTTTTAAACAAAAGACAAGTAGCAAAACATTTACAAGATACACGGTACATATCTCCTTTCGATGAAAGTTGGGGAACGTGGAAAGATAGTCAAATACCTGACACCTATTCTCATTATGCAGATCTTGTCATGGAAACATTAATGGTAAGAGTACGACCAAAAATGATGGAAGTAACAAAAATGAATTTAATTCCAACCTATACTTATGCAAGAATTTATAAATATGGTGATATACTACATCGACACAAAGATAGACCATCATGTGAAATATCATGCACCTTAAATCTTGGTGGTGATGAATGGCCTATATACTTAGATCCAACAGAAGGGTTTGGTAATAAAGGTAAAAAAGTTATATTAAAACCAGGAGATATGCTTGTATATAGTGGATGTGACCTAGAACATTGGCGTGATGCTTTTGAAGGTCAAGACTGTGGTCAAGTATTCTTACACTACAATAATAAAGCGGGTCAGTTTCAAGAAAGCAATGCTTTTGATGGTAGGCCTATGCTTGGATTACCTTCGTATTATAAAAAAGCACAGTAGACTAATTCACTTTTTATAGTTAAAATGCCTTTATGGCATTAGGTTTATCAGGTTTTTCAGAAGCCCCTTTTTCAACCCTTAGTGGTCAAAGTGCGTTAGTTGCGGTATCTGGCTTATCAGCAACAACTGCATTAGGTTCAACAACTATAGGACTTGTACCAACAATAACGGGTCAGTCTATGACTTCTGCACTTGGAACAGTTGGAGGAGCATTAGATGTAATTCCTACTGGTCAGTCTATGACTTCTGCTGTTGGTTCAGTATCTTTAGTTTCAGATGGCAATGTAACACTTACAGGTCAATCAGTCTCTACGGCTTTTGGATCACCGACCATAGAATTAAAAGCTTTACCTACTGGTCAGTCTATGACTTCTGCTGTTGGAACAACAACAGTATTAGCAGGCATAACTGTTCAAGTAACGGGTCAGTCTATGACTTCTGCTGTTGGTTCAGTGGGAATAAGTCATGGTTCAACAATAGAGCCTCCAGGATTTAATGTTTTAACAAACGTAGGAACAGCCGCTGTTTCAGGAACAGCTACTGTTCAAGTAACGGGTCAGTCTATGACTTCTGCTTTAGGAGCAACTACAGCTAACGTAGAGGCTATTCCTACTGGTCAGTCTATGACCTCCTCCAATGGTAGTGTTGCTATCGCAGTGGCAGCTCTTCCTTCTGGTGTTTCAATGACTTCGTCACTTGGTGCTTTAACACCAGCATTAACAGTAATTCCTACTGGTCAGTCTATGAGCACAGCATTGGGTGTTCCTAATGTAAGTTCTACAGCTACAGCTATACCAACAGGTCAGTTTATAATTTCATCAATAGGATCACCAAATATTATAATAAACTCTACAGCTCTTCCTTCTGGTTTATCCATGACTTCAGTGTTAGGAACACCAGCTGTTTATGGTTGGCAAGAGGTTGATGACTCAGAAACATCGACGTGGACAAATGTTGATGATAGTGCTACAATAGATTGGAAGGATGCAGCTTAAACTATGACAAGTACATATTCAACAAGATTAAAAATAGAATTAATTGGATCAGGTGATCAGTCAAATTCTTGGGGTAACACCACAAATAATAACTTTTCGCAATCGATTGAGCAGTCAATTGCAGGTGTTTATAGTAAAAATTTAGGTGCTGAATCAAGTCCTTATACTTTAACTACAAACAACGGACCACAGACACAAGCAAACAACGAAGCAAGACAAGCAGCTATTGTCTTCACAGGACATAGTTCTGATTTTATTGTACAGTTTCCTGCAGTAGAAAAATTATATTTTTTACGTAATGCAAGTTCGTCCTATACAATTACAGCAAGACTTGGAGCATCTGGTAATACATTTGTAATTAATCCTGACAGAAACATTTTTATTTCTACAGACGGCACTAATTGGTATGAAATACAAACACAAGGTAGTGACTGGTTAACAAAGACAGGCACCTATACATCTTTTGCAGGTGATAAAATATTTGTTGATACATCTAGTTCTGCTTTTACTATTACTTTACCAGCGTCACCAAGTGTTGGTGATGAAGTACGTTTCTTAGATTTAGCAAATACATTCGATACAAACAATTTAACTGTCGGTCGTAATAGTGAAAAGATTGATGGGGCAACATCAGATTTAACAGTAGCAACAGAAGGTGCTGCTTTTGCGTTGGTCTATTCGGGATCAACCTATGGATGGAAACTATTGGAGAAATAATATGGCAACATACGCATCTATTCGTTATAAATTTTCTGGCGCCAATGTTTCAGGCGTTGCACAAACAGCAAGTAATTTAAGTGATCTAGCTGACGCGTCAACTTCAAGAACTAATCTCGGCGTAGAAATTGGAACTAATGTACAAGCTTTCATTTCTGCAACAGCAGGAACTAACGCTAATGGTACAAGAACAGTGAGTACATCGGCTCCGAGTGGCGGATCTAATGGCGATATTTGGTATCAATATAGTTAATGCATAATGCCAGTATATGTTAAAGATGGTGGAGTTTGGCGTACAATAGATAGACTCTATGTACGTGACGGAACCTCTTTCACAAATCAAACAAT
>Ga0213865_10002136_pt1 | contig 12573 bp, 10 predicted proteins | sample PICome_6_FD_160100 | JGI IMG/M metagenome (GOLD analysis project Ga0213865, IMG submission 160100) | Coastal seawater microbial communities near Pivers Island, North Carolina, United States - PICO282 | ecosystem: Environmental > Aquatic > Marine > Coastal | place: USA: North Carolina...
TTAAAGTTATTTAGCCATCAGATAGAAAAATCAGTACTGTTAACACCTAAAAAAGGTGAGGTAAAGGTGAGGTAAATACAATATGCGACCATTATGTGTATGTGGCTTTAGACCTGCCGCAGTAAATTACAAAAAAGGTGGTAAAGTTTACTACCGAAAAAAATGTGAAATGTGTTTAACCCATGGAGGTGTAAGTCACGGCATACCAAAATGGAAGCAGGCTGGATATAAAAAGAAGTCATTTTGTGAAAAGTGTAATTATAAATCTACACACCAAGAACAATTTAATGTTTTCCATGTTGATGGAAATTTAAATAATTGTTCGCCTTTAAATCTTAAAACTATATGTGCAAACTGTCAACGTATTATGCAGAAAGAAGGAGTTCGGTGGAAGCAAGGTGATTTGAAACCAGACTTTTGAGATCATCAAGAGTATTAAAATTGTCAATAATAGCATCAAAAGGTACATTTGCCCAGCGCCATTCGCTTTCATGTACATCTGTTGGTTCTACACCTATATCTTGATACATACGAAACCAAACTGGATCTGGTCCTCTACGTATTCTCCATACTTTTCCATTTATATCTTTAATCATTTGTGCTTCGTTAGCAAAACGTACATCAGGAATAACAAAATTTGTTTGTGGGTTTTCTAAAATTTTCTTCTTAGTTAAACTAACCCATATGCCATCAAAGAACCCATTACGCATACAGTCAGTGCCAAAAAGCTGTAAAACAAGACGAGGCGTGATTTCCTTGCCAGTTTCTTTCGTCCAGAACTCATCTGGTTGTTCTCTCCATTCTCTAGATTCGGTTGTCCTGCCTTCAAGCATATCTCTGTCCCAACCAAAAACAGTTGAAACGCCATCTTTCAAAGAATCTGCGAAACTAATTTTTTGATATCCGTGGTTTTCTATTAGAAAGTTTGCAACGGTGTCTTTTCCGCTTCCTATTAATCCACAAATTCCGATAACCATACTCGACCTTTCATTACAATATGTTTATTATAATATATGTCTATGTACTTGTCAACCGATATTATCCTATAAGGAAGCTATATCCTGTCCCACCAGGTACAGCTAATGAAACTTCTGATTCAAGTTTTTCCATTTCACCTTGTGCTTCTGCCTTCAAACTTGCACCGTTAAGACTAGTCCCTCCTTGCGGACCTGCAATAGTAGCAAATTTTTCTCTAGCTTCACCCAACATATATTTGCAACCTGCAAGTGTATAATCTTTAATCCATTGGCTTGCTAAGTAATCATTAAGTAGTTCGCTGTCTGGTCTATAATTATAAGCAAACAACATTAAAGTTTCCTCTGCTCTAGGGCGTTGAAGTAAGGTTAATTTTTTTGAAGTTGAGTTCCATTTAAATTCGATAAATGAACCAAACATACGTCCTACTAGTTCTTGGTACTGACTAAACAAATCGTATGTAGCTAGTCCACCCATATTGGAACTTGCAAGCAAATATGTGTTTGTATATGCTAGATTAAAAGGTTCAAATATAGAGCCGCCGTCGCCGCCACCTGTGCGTGAACCTACACTTCGTCTAAATATTTTGCGTACTTCTATTACTTCGTTAGGTAATGTATATTCGTTTTGATCAACAACTGTGTCAAAAAATAAATAGCTTTCTTCAACACTGTTGTCGGATCTTTGTCTAAATTTAGACAACGCTTTTTTCAATGCAGTTTCGTAATGGATAGGATCTAGTTCAACATCGACCATTCCTCCGCCTAAAAATGCGTTAACATAGTCAAATATTTCTTGTTTTTGTGTAGCGTGTACTGACATACTTATATTCTCCACAAGTATTTATCTAACGATAAATACGAGTATGCCGAGACTTAGTTTATATAAACCAGAACGTGGAAAAGATTATGAATTTCTAGACAGACAAATCCTAGAAATGTTTACTATTGGAGGTACTGATGTATTAATACACAAGTACCTCGGACCTGAAAATCCAGAAAGTGATGATGCAACAGCAGATGCACCTAGATATAATAATGTTTCGGAAACAAATATCCAAGACTTACTTTTTCTAGAAAATAGAGACAGAAAATATGATCCTGACATTTACACATTACGCGGTATTTACAATGTACAAGATATAGATTTCAACCTTAGTCAATTTGGATTATTCTTAGATAACGACACATTATTCATGACAGTTCATATAAGAAATAGTGTAAAAACTATTGGAAGAAAATTAATGCCAGGTGATGTTATTGAATTACCTCATCTAAAAGATGAATATGCACTAAACGATTATACTGTTGCACTGAAACGTTTCTATGTCATAGATGATGTAAGTAGAGCCTCGGAAGGGTTTTCACCTACATGGTATCCCCATTTGTATAGGCTAAAACTAAAACAAATATATGACGGGCAAGAATTTAAAGAAATACTAGATTTACCGGCAGGCGAAGATACAGATCAAACACTACGAGATGTATTATCTACATTTGAACAAGAAATGCAAATTAATAATGCTGTTGTTGCACAAGCAGAAGCAGATTCGCCAGAAAGTGGATACGATGTAAGTCACTATTACACACTTGCAACAAATGAGGATGGTAGTATTGATGTTGATGCCACCCAGCCTGGCACTAATCCAGGAACATATGTTTCACCTGCATATGTTATACAAGGGTATACAGCAAATATTAATCCTGAGAAGTTAGCTCATAAACCTGCAAAATTAGGATATGAAGGATATTTATTAGGAACAGAAGAAGCACCAAACGGAGCAAATTTTGGTATGGGAATAAGTTTTCCTACCAATGCCGACAAAGGTGATTACTTCTTGAGAACGGACTTTTTGCCTAAACGAATGTTTAGATTTGATGGAAATAGATGGTTAAAGGTAGTAGATGATGTAAGAGTTACATTGTCTAATACAGATACAAGAAATCACCAAAAAGGTAGATTTATAAATAATACCAGTACAAATAACATAGGGGGAGAAATAGTACCCGAAAGGCAAAGTTTGAGTAAGGCACTTAGAGCCAAGCCAGACAATTGATTAGCAACATAAAGGAGATATATAATGCCAATCACACTTAGAAACACCAAAGGGAGCGAGCTAACATTTGCCGAACTCGATGGTAACTTTTCCGACCTTGACGGAAGAGTACAAACTTTAGAAAGCGCAGTTGATAGTGATAATCAAACTATTAGTTTGAATGGATCTAATCTTACAATCACCGGCGGTAATACCATAGATATTAGTAGTGCGTTTAATACATTTGGTGATAATCCGCCAGTTAGTGGACAAAATATACTAGGAAGTTTAATTCCCGATTCAGACGAAGCATACGATTTAGGTAGCTCTTCATTTAAATTTAGAGATTTATATCTAAGTGGAACTACTTTATACTTAGGAACTGGCCAAATAAGTTTTGACCCAGCATTAGGTACAGGCGGCGAATGGAATTTTGGTAGACCAATTAATGCAGAAGTTAAAATTGCTTCTGGAAATGGTTTTGGATTAAATGATAATTTTGTTGTAAACCAAGCATATCTCGAAGCGGGCTATGACAATGACACTTCAAATACTAAAGGCGGCTTAGTCTTTAACGCAGCTCCTACAGATGGTAGTGCTATTAGTATTGTAACAGTTGACCAAGCTATGCAATGGGAAGCAAGACTTGATGGCATAGTAAGAATTGTAGGCAACGGAGGTTATAGAACTGCTAGAGTTGCTAACAATCAACTTTCGTCACTTGCAACCGATACCACTGCTGATTTGGCAGATGCAAATAAAGTTGTAGGTGGAAATATAAACGTTGAGACAGACGCAGCAAATGGTCTTTGGGTATATGACAGAGATAACCATGTAAACAATTTCTATATTGACGGAGCATGGAAGCGGATGATTCCTATCGAAGAATTGCAGGCTGCTCTTCCTGCTGCAGGTTCTGGATCTACAGTTGATGATATCATTAATGCTATAAACAACATCTAAGTTATGCAGTATTTCTACGACGGACAAATAAGACGCTATGTTACTCAAATGGTTAGACTTTTGAGTAACTTTGAATATTCTGATGGTAAGGGAAATCTTACAAAAATACCAGTGACATATGGTGACTTAACTAGACAAGTTGCTGGAATAATAAGAGATAATAGCGAAAATAAAATTCCGTCGGCTCCTCGCATAGCAATACATATCAATAACTTAGCTATGGACAGAGACAGAACTGCTGACGCTAGTTACGTTAGTAAACTACATATACGCGAACGAGCATATGATGAAAATAGCGAGGAATACTTAGATTACCAAGGTAAGAATTATACAGTCGAACGCTTAATGCCTACACCGTATACTCTTACAATAAATGCCGATATTTGGAGTACAAATACAGAACAAAAACTACAAATACTTGAACAAATACTAACATTGTTTAATCCTAGTTTAGAAATACAAACGACTGACAATTTTGTAGATTGGACAAGTTTGACAGTTGTAAATTTAGAGGATGTAACATTTAGTAATAGGAGTATTCCAGTAGGAGTTGATTCTGAAATAGATATTGCAACATTACAATTTACTACGCCTATATACATATCTCCACCTGTAAAGGTTAAAAAACTAGGAGTAGTAACTAATATTATTGCAAGTATATTTAATGAAGACACAGGCGAAATTGATCTAGGACTTAGCATGCCTGATGTAATTGCATACGATGACAGTGTGAAATCAGGAAAAGTACGCAATGATTTCGGAGGTGTAATTGCACAAACTAACTATGCAACTCAAGTTGAAGCAACTAATTATCAAAATTATGGTGTTTATATAGACGGTGATACAGCTCAAATTATTGATAAGAATGTTGTTGGAAATATAGATTGGCGCGGCGTACTTGATGCACATCCTGGTAGTTATAATGCAGGGGTAAGCACAATTTACCTAACACAGATTGACACAGGTAACCAAATTGTAGGTACGTTTAGTCTTAATTTAGTTGATCCCACAAAACTTTCTATAAACTGGGACACAGACACATATCCAGATAATACTGTAATTGAAGGCAAAACTACAGTAGATTATATTATAGATCCTACTAATTACAATCCTTCCAATATAAAATCTAATGGTTTAAGATTATTATTATTAGATAACATAGGAAGCACTGAAAACACTGATGGTCCGGATGCATGGAAAAATGCCGACGGGTCAGACTTTGTTGCAGGTGCAAATGATATTGTAGAATGGAATGGAAATAGTTGGCGCATAGTATTTGATTCAAGTGAAAATAATATCGACGATAGTGCATACACTCCTATATACACAACAAATATAAACACTAGCACACAATATAGGTGGAATGGTAACGAATGGTTACTAAGTGTAGACGGTGATTATCCAAGAGGCAGTTGGAGGATTTCACTGTCCTGATAATTAATGTATGCAAGATAAAATAGTATGTAGCGGAGCTCTCTTTTTCAGTAAATCAACAGAGAGATTCCTTTTCCTTTATAGAGCAAAAGGCAAGCAAAATAATCTTTGGGGATTAGTTGGTGGTACAACGGAAGACCACGAAACTCCTTGGGAAGGCTTGCAACGAGAAATTATAGAAGAAATAGGCAACAACCATAAAATAGTTAAAACTATTCCATTAGAAACCTTTATTTCTAATGATGAAAAATTTCTTTTTCATACCTATCTTTGTTTAGTAGATAATGAATTTATACCTGCATTAAATGATGAGCATACTGGATATGCTTGGGTAAGTTTGGGTTCGTGGCCTAAACCTTTACATCAAGGTTTACGTAATACTTTACAAAACAAAACTAATCAAACAAAATTACAAACTGTAATAGATGTTCTATCTATGCTTGACTAATACTAATAAAAAGTGTATAATACAATTATGTTTAAAGTTTACGGTGATTTAATGTTAGATAGGTGGATTACAGGATCCACAACCCGAATAAGCCCTGAAGCTCCTGTACCAATTCTATTAGAAGATCATCAAACATTTAGTTTAGGTGGTGCAGGAAACTTAGCAATAAACTTATTTTCGTTAGATAATCAAGTTTCTCTATTTGGTGCTATTGCATCAGATAAAGAAGGATATAAAATAATAGAATTAATAGGAAATACTTATCTCCAAGCCGAAATAGACCATGATGCTACGGTAACAACTACTAAAACTAGACTAGTTGGATCTAATGGCCAACATATTATGCGTTGGGATAGAGAAGAACGTTATAAAGGTAATGTGCGTGACAGGCTTATCAGAAGTTTGTCTAAAGAAGATACAGTACTTATAAGTGATTATAATAAAGGTACTGTTGATTGCAATTTAATAAAAGAAATTGTTAGTATAACAAAAAATGTATTTGTTGACCCTAAACAAGAACCAGAAATTTATAGAAATGTTTTCCTAATTAAACCTAACATGAAAGAATATGAACAGTGGTTTGGAAAGTTTGATATTGAAATTGCTAAACAAAAATTATTAGAGTTTAACTGGAATTGGTTAATAATTACAGCAGGGTCTAATGGACTTTATGTTATTAATAAACTTGGAGAAAGCTGGCACTACAAAGAGGAAGCAATAGAAGTTGCAGATGTCACAGGTGCCGGAGATACTGTGCTGGCTGTAGTAGCACATTTATATCAACAAGGTATTGATATACCAGGAGCATGTCGTAAGGCTTGCTATGCTAGTGCCAGGACAGTAGAACAAAGAGGTGTAGTTGCTGTTACAAAAGATTATCTTAATACAGGCATAGTGTTTACTAATGGTTGTTTTGATATTATACACGTAGGACATATTGAATTACTAAAATTTGCTAAGAGTAAAGGACGCCGCCTTGTAGTAGGTATAAACAGCGACGAAAGCATACGTAGGTTAAAAGGTCCTAACAGACCAAAATTAAATCAACAAGAACGTAAAGAGTTTATTGAAAGTTTAAACATTGCGGACGAAGTTATTATTTTTGATGAAGACACTCCGTATAAATTAATTAAGGAATTAGAACCAGATGTTATAGTCAAGGGTGGAGATTATAATTCAGAAGAAGTTGTTGGCAGAGATATTGCTCAGGTTATAATATTTCCTTATAGAGAAAACTATAGTACAACAAATATTCTTAAAAGGTACCAAGCATGAAAATACTTATTACAGGACATCAAGGCTTCATTGGACAAAATATGGTTGCACACCTCCAAGCATCGCATGATGTTGAAGTTTGGGACTACGTACCTAACACAGTTCCTGACTGTTCTGCTTATGATTGGGTCGTTCATTTAGGTGCGATTAGCAGTACAACTGAAACAGATGTTGAGCTTATAATGCAACAGAATCTAGACTTTAGTATGCGGTTACTACAAATTTGTGATATGCAAGGTACTAATTTGCAGTATGCTAGTAGTGCAAGTGTGTATGGGCCATGGAAACATTTTGTAGAAGATGCTCCTTTATTACCACAAAGTCCTTATGCCTGGAGCAAATATTTGTTTGACAGATTTGTAACTCTCCACAATGATTTTGATATCTTAGTTCAAGGATTTAGATACTTTAATGTTTATGGTCCGCATGAAGATCACAAATTAGATCAAGCAAGCCCAATTAGTAAATTTAAAAAACAAGCCCAAGCAGGTGAAATTGTATTATTTGAAAATAGTAGTGAATGTAAAAGAGATTTTGTATATGTAGGCGATGTCTGCAACATTCATGAACAATTTATGTCAAAAGATGTTTCAGGAATATTTAATTTAGGAACAGGATTACCTACGAGCTTTGAAAGCATAGCAAAAGCATATGAGAAAAAGTATAATTGTAATATAAATTATATTCCTATGCCTGAGCAACTAAAGTCGCAATATCAATACTATACATGTGCGAACTTAGATAAATTAAAGTCTCACATAGATTACAAATTCACTGATGTGCTAGACTACATAAAAGAGGATTTAAAATGACAAGACTAAGTGGTATGGTTGAAAAGGGTTGGGGATACGAATTAATTTTTGCATCAACTGATAACTATTGTGGTAAATTGCTTGTGTTTACTAAGCCTGGTAATAAATTTAGTATGCATTTTCATAAAGAAAAAGACGAAACATGGTTTGTAAACAGCGGACAATTTTTGTTACGTTATATTGATACAGAAACAGCAGAACTAAAGCAAGTGCATTTAAAGGAAGGCGATACTTGGCATAATCCTCCATTGATGCCTCATCAATTAGAAGCAATGATGCCTAACAGTAGTATTACAGAAGTAAGCACTGCAGATAGCGTAGAAGACAACTACAGAATTGGTCCTGGAGATAGCCAAAAGCCTAAGCCTGAGCCTCTCCCCAGCGTATAATTAGATTTCCATTTGTAGATGCCCCTGAAACTTTGTAGATGTTCAATGCAAGAACATCAGGACCATTAGGAAACGTACCTCTACCACCCAAAGTTGTATTGGTTAATTCTTTCAGAGATTCTAAACTTAAATCTGAACGCTCTCCTGGTTGTGCAATAAATGAAAATACAGTTTCTCCTGGTTGTGCGTATGCAGGTTGTCCAAATAAGAATGTAACAGTGCTTCCGCCCTGTAAAGTAGTAGTTGAACTATTGTTAAATGTAACTTCTACATATTCAGTATTACCAAATTTTTCGTTACTAATAGTATTTACAACAGTACCTGCAGGGAACTGTGTGTCTGCAGGATCAACTTCAGTATTGGCGTCTGCATTACTGGCATCCCAACTAGCTTTTTCAAAATAAGCTACAGGAGTTTTCCCCTGAGCAGTATCAAATGTAAATGACAAACTCAGATCACCGGCATTGTATGTAGTATTGAGATTTGAAGCATCATTTGCGAAGTTTAGCCGTCTGTCGCCAAACGCTGGATCTAATGGACCAATACTAGTCACTCGGTATCCGTTAAATGGCGGTGTATTACACACCATGCCAGCTCGCAAACCTTGTGATTGTATTATACTATCTAACACCCAAACATAATCATCTCTACCCTGTCCTGCTGCATCAACCTCAAAGTTATTTGGGATTCCAGTGACAGTCATATTAGCTTGATAATTTACAGCAGCAGTAGTTTGTGTTGCTCCACCTGTCCAGTTAATACCACCTCCCGATGCAATCTGTGTAAAGCTAGGTTGCCCACCTTGTGCTTGTGTGCTAAGTCCTGACCAAACAACATCGTCAGGATTAACAGGATAATTTTTTGGATTAAGTATTCCTTCCACAACAATACCACCTTGAATAGGATTATTGCTTACGTCAAATCCATCGCTTGTTATTTCAAGTCCTTGTAACAATAACTGAGCTCTATTTAGTAGGTCGCGTTCTCCTAGATCTCCTACAATAGCGTTACTAACACTAGGTGCAAGTCGCATTAGAAACGCAGTTCTTCTTGTAGTGCTAATTTCTAAAGCAGCTTCTGTGTATGAGAAAATATATCCTCTATCATCATCAAAATTGCCATCTGTAATAAATGCACTACCCCAATGACTGATGTTAGGAGTAATTGTATTACTTATTAGCACTACGCCAGTATTATCTGCATGTGGTTCAGCAGGTCCTGCTGTATAGTTACGTAATGCACCACTTGAGAAGTTTGTAAGTGTGGCGCTTCTAGTTATTCCTATTAAATCGTTACCAGACTTGTTTGTATATCTAATCATCTCATTATCGATGTAAACTGTACCTGAGTCAGGAAAGAAACTTGCATCTTCTAGAGGAACAGTAGTATCTGTAATGCCCATGTTAGTTCTTAGTTTTCCGGGTGTGCCTTCGTTTGTTACTTCATAACGAACTGGTAAGTTACCCGATCTCATATAGGCTTCTGTGTTTACGTTTGAATTTCTTATTCTATGACAGAAAACAAAATTACCATCACTACCTCTAACCATATAATCGATAAATCCAGCACCATACCAAGAGTATTGTATACCAATCATTTGCATTTTTGCAGGATCCATATTGTAGCCACTAGGTCCAACGCCATTTAATTTGTCTAAGTTCCAATCATCTTGTTTGATTTTTTTGTCAACAATAAGACTTGCTTTTGCAGCTGTTACATCACTAACACCTCTAAAGTCTGGGGTAACAGTTATTCTTGTTTGATTGACCACATGAGTAACTACATGTGTCATACCCTTAATAACAATCCTATCTCCAGCTTTGATCTGATCTCTAAATCTCGTGTTAGTGCCTATTATTAAATTGCTATCAGGTGTACATGCGATAGTACCTGCAAGCTGTCTTGTAGCAGTTCTCTGTACAACGTTTAAATTTCTTCCGTCATATTCCCAAAAAATACCATTTTGATCGTCAAATATTCCTGAACGTACTGTGGCTCCATGCCATTGGACAACACTTACTTGTGCTCCAAAACCTAGTTCTGCAATATTGTGTCCTAATCTACGTTGTGCTGTAATTGTAAATGTTCTTTCATCTATAACATTAGTCACAGTGTAGTCAAATTGTGGCGGTACAGCAGTTTCTTCACCACTATTATATCCTGGAGTAGCAATACCTATTAATCGCACAATGCCACCGATTTGTAATCCGTGATCTGTATCATCTGTTGTACAAGTTATTGTTGCTCCTACTTCTACACCATCGGCTGTTACACTTAACAAGTCATAACTAGGTGCAAATAGCGCACCGGTTGTGTACATAATACCTTTACCTGACTGGTAGCGAATATATTTCTTACTTTGACGTATTGCTTGCGCACCATGCTGTGGGCCGCCTGTGCCTAGCTGTACCCCACCGTCAAATGGTCTGTGGACAAAGAAACTATCTGGTCGAGGATAAATTGTTGCTTCGATAGTTCCTGGACCAGCTGACGTTCCTGTGCTATCAATACCAGTATCGTCTATGAATCCTTCTGCTCTTGCCTGATATGTAATTACGTTAGATGCAGGTACACTGGTTACAAGGTATGATCCAGCAACTAAATCGTGATTGTTACTATTATCATCACTAGTTTGAGTGACAATAAAGCTATTGCCAGGAACAAGTCCATGTGCATACGGCCATGTCACTTGAACTGTTGCTAGGGCTTCAAAAGGTATATTAGTTAGTGCAGGTACTGCAAGTATAGATGGTTCACTTACTGTTACAGATCCAATAAAGTTAATTGTTGATCCTGAGAATCCTGTACCTGTGATTGTTGCAGTTCCAGCACCATCGGTAATAGTCGTTGTTTGAATTGTAATGGTTGCGTTATTTGCAGGATTGGCTCCTCCCAGATCAGTACCGTCAATAGTAATTTGATTGCCTTCACGGTAGTTTATACCCGCTTGATTAACAGTAATAGTATAGGTACCATTACTGTTAGTAATATCAAAAGTTGCCCCTGCTCCGTTATTTGGTAAATTTGATCCTGTAATGTTAGTGAATGAGCTTGGTATAGTTGGAGCAGTTCCACTAGGAGTAACAGAAATGATAGCTCCGTTACCGTCTACCTGTGTTATTTGAATTGTTAGGTCATTAGCTGGTGTTGTGCCTCCCAACACAGTACCAGGAATAAGAAATGTTTGATCTACACCATAATCTTCGCCAGCACCTGTAATATCACTCACAGTGTATACTGTACCGTCATTAGTTATTTCAAATTCGGCATTTATTCCTGAAAGTATTTGTGCTGATTTACTAACAGTATCTCTATTTGCCGCAACAGGCGCACTTGATAGATCGGTGCCTTCTAAATCAAAACTAATAATTGCACCTGATCCGTCTACTTCTACTATTCGCAATTTAAGATCATTATCTGGCGTAATGCCTCCTAAATCAACACCACTGATTGTTACAGTATCGCTTGTGGTAAATCCGCTACCTGCACTCCTTAAGAATACATTAGTATATAATACACCTTGCTTTTGTACATCTATATCTAAACCTATACCAGCACCTGTAGTTGTATAGGATACACTTGAGTAATCAACTTCAACATCAGGCGCGGTACCACTTGCTGTAACATTTAATATTTCTCCGCTACCCCCTACACTAGTAACCTTAATAAGTAAATCATTACTTGCGTTTCCTGTTGGGGGGAAGGAAGTTCCTTGAATAAAGAGTAGGTCACCTTGAGCAAAACCTGTGCTTGTGTTGGGTGATGATACTGAAACAGAATAAATGTTATCTTCTAAAGTGACGTCAAAGTCTACAGGGCCATTGCCGTTACCATTCTGGTATCCTTGAGTTATGGAAGTGTAGACTAAATCTCCTGAAAAAGCTGTTCCTGTTATCTGGGCTGTAGTAATTGACCCGCCAGTTACACTAGTAACTACTATAGTAGCATCATTAGTAGAGGTAGCTCCTCCGAGTAAGGATCCATCAATTAATATTGCATCACCTTTTTTGTACAGTGAGCCGCCGTTAATTCCATCAATTGAGTACACTGTGCCTGATTTTGAAATATCAAATTGAGCGCCTGTACCTGTACCTGCAACTGTAGTTCCACTTACTCCGGTAAATTCTCCGTACGCCGCATCAAACGTATCTGTAAACTGTGCGTCAAATGTAACATTATTTCCGGCTACATTGGTTACAAATATTGCATCTCCTGTTCCATTATTGACAGCATGTCCAATTT
>Ga0213865_10002138_pt1 | contig 12569 bp, 12 predicted proteins | sample PICome_6_FD_160100 | JGI IMG/M metagenome (GOLD analysis project Ga0213865, IMG submission 160100) | Coastal seawater microbial communities near Pivers Island, North Carolina, United States - PICO282 | ecosystem: Environmental > Aquatic > Marine > Coastal | place: USA: North Carolina...
ATGAGCGTAAGCAGAAATACCATTGCTACCACCTTTTGCTCGTAGTTCAATATCAGTTTTCTCTGGGAAGTATAGTGGTGCTGTAAATGTGTGGTTGTAATGAACGCCAGCAACTTGGAAAATATGTCTGGTTCTAAAAACTTTCTCAAACAATCTTGCTTTCACTCTAACTGTAATCTCCTCGTTCTTTAGGGTAGTACAATCCAAATTGAATAGATAAGCACTCTTACCAGCAGGAACAGTATAGAGAGACATGAGTGTCTGTTGTGATTCAACACCAATCTGTAGAACTACTGTAGCACCTTTAGATAATGTAAAGTCAGCAGTGATTGCTTGTGATCCAGAAACAAAACCACGGAACACACGCTTCCACGAATTCTGTGTAGTTTGTGCTGTGCCATCAAGGGTGAGAACTTCTGTCGTTAGTTCCCAGTTTTCATTCAATCCCTGAATGGTAATCTCTGCTCCGTTATTACCAGCTTCAGCATTTGTGGTTAGTGTAGTGGCAGCAGTATCCATGGTCGCCCAAGGATACAAATTACTACCATCCCAGATAGTTTCAAAATCTTGGTTGCCTAATGCTGTGTTAGCACCAAACTTATGAACGTAATTGTATCCGTCAATCTGTCCTGCCGAGATGGGGATATTGGAAGCAGCACCAAACGAGTTGATAGGGTTGCCGTCTTCATCGGCAATCATCACTACCTCAAAGTTGGTTGTGTCCTGAACCCTATATGCTTGGTCCTGCTTGTTCCACTGTGCCATTAGTTTCCGTATGCGATTTTACTTGCGAATACAGTTGCTGCTGTAACTGCTGTTGGAGTTGGTGTAGCTCCATCATCAGCAGAAATAACAACGGCGGGTGTCTTTTCGATAGAAACTCTCTCACCAGCAGCAATCCAAACAGTAACAGCAGATGCCTCTGCTATTAAAAGTCTAACAGCAGTATTGTTTGTATTGATTACCGATACAATACTGGCAGTATCTACATCTGATGGTGTTGCTAAATCAACAGCAGTTGATAGTGGTTTGATCGCCATGTTCCCGTACTTTTTTATTATTTATCTCTTGCCGCCACCCATCTCTTTCAGCATCTTCTGAAGCTCTGTGGTGCTACCAACAAACATAGCATTGTTGGTGACACGGGATGGTCCTTTCTTTTCCTCGTCAAGATCCTTCATCTTCTTATGGAGATCTTGTAATTTTTCAGTCATGTCTGCAACGTGCTTCATCGCCGCTACAGCGACTTCATACGCTCTCGGGTGCCCTGACTCCTGGGCGACCTCTAAAGCGCCTCTGACCGCCTCCTGCCCCTGGTCTATGAGTGTGTATAACTCACCTCTGGTATATTCATAATCTTTCTGGCGGTCATCCTGGTTGCCCTCACGCTCCTTCTTGACAGGCTTTGGTTCTTCAACAACCTCGGCACTGATATTGAGGAGTTCCTCCATGTTCTCTTCTAAGTTCATAGTAATCAATAGAATGTAATTCCTTCATTAAATCCAAAGTCGTCGTCTGCAGTAACCAGTAGATCATCTGCTGCATCAATATCACCATCTCCATCGTTATCAGCGAGTGCCTTTGGAGAATATGTACGAGTGACAGTTCTTCTATTTACAGCAAGATCGCCAACAGTTTCATGGATGATTGCTTTTCTGATAATGTCAGATTGACTGTAAGGACCGTACAGATAAGTTTTTACACTAAATGATAGTGTGTATACAATATATCTACGCTGTAAGAAATCATCATCCCACTCGTCTTCGTAACTAATGCCGTTAAGGATAATTGATACATCACGTTTTTCATCCATATCTGGAATCATGTTTAACGTAATGGAGAATGATGGTTGGAAGTATGGTAAAATTTGCTCTACAATTTGTAGTGCATCATCTTGTGACTTTGCAATAACTCCCAATTCAAATCCCAAGTTGTATGGAACTGGGACATATTGAGTCTTTACTTCATTGCCGTTATCTGCAATAATACTTTTATATTTTTGAATGGGTGAAGTCTTCCTACCGCCATCATAATCAATAGATGTCATTTCAAAGTATAAACGTGGCAGAGTGATGGCAACCTTTCTGCCTACATCGGGGTTCTGCTCTAGTCTTGTAAGAAACTTATTCTTTGGACCATAAGCAAGGGGCACCTTTTCAACTTCCAAAACATCACCAGTGCTTGGATCTTTCTTCACCAACTCTAGGTTGTTGAAGATTGTACCAAATGCAATAATATTCTTTCTTATGATCTCGTTATAAAAATGTGACCCTAACATTAGATACTACCCGTGAAGTTTCCGTACTCACCAAATGGGTTATCCTCAGTCCAGTCAATAATATTGTCTGCTGTATTTTCGATTTCCCTATTTTGGTCGTACTCGCTGTTCGTATTATTTAGAGTGTCAAATGTACCAACTACCCAAACAGCTCCGCTATTATTTCCAGTTATCGCTTCGCCTGTCGCAAATGTTCCAGTTCTATTGATAACTTGTATAATCCTGGTACTATTGTCCCACGACTTGACTTCTGCTTCGACACCAGTTGTAGATCCTGTAATTGTCTCACCCACAGTAAAGTCTCCAGTCCCACCAACCCCAAGGGTAAGAGCAATAGCAGAACTAAAGAGAGTTTCGATTTCATCGATATCTGCGATTCCTGTTGAAATGTCATCGTTGCCAACCTCATAAATTTCAGCAGTTAAGATTAGAAACTGGATCTTTCCAAACTGATAGAATGGTGTTTCTCTTTCTACAAATTTAATTTCGTATAGATCTGTTGTCAATGGAAAGTACAACAAGTCACCTTCATTGGGTCTACCAGGAACAGTTAAAGTTGGAGTATATTGTGCCTCCACCTCATCCCATCTTCTCGTAGATACAATGAATTTTACTTCATCGGTAATGCGAAGACCGAACTTACTAATAAATTCTGAAGTATCGCCAAATCCTTCTACGTTCTGTAAGAGCATTTCTACTTGGAATTGCTCAAGATACTTTGAGTAGATAACATCATCCAAAGTGTTATCTCTCAAGATAGTTCTTGGTAGATAATAGATATCCGTTCCGAACAGTTTAATCTGCTCGTCAACCAGATCCTGGTATAAATCTTGTTCCCCAGAATCTCCTTGATAGTATGTTGGAAAGTAAGGACTAGTAGGCATCTTATCCGATCATATCCATAGGTGGAATAGCATACTTGCTGAGAACTTCGGATTCGATTTTCTCAATTTCTGCTAGTGCGTCTGTGTATAGTTCTCTGCCATTGAGGGTAATACCACCAGGCAGTTGAACATTGTTGAACTTGATTAGGTTTTGTCCCCATTGCTTCTTCATCAAAGCAGTCGCATATCTCTTGACAAACATGTCATTATACATTTCAGTGGCATCGGTTGGGTCGAGAAGTCTGTGAGCTTCAACCAACAACCACGAATCAGCCTGCAGGAAATCTAAATCTACATCTAGATATAGTCTATCTCTCCTTTGAGTGTATCTAAACTGCTGAAATGATCCATTGTTCAAAACCATATCTAAGGTTTCTAGATATTGTTTTGTCATAAAATAATTTAGAATATCAATAGATCCAAATGCATAGAGATCATTTAGAAAAATTTGATACTCGATACCAAAGAGATTTGATCTAATCGAGTTTCCAACAATACCAAAAACACGAGTAATGCCCACAACATGATCGGGAATAGGAATGTAATTCGTCGCCTCTTCCCAATCAGTTGTACCAGATGAAGTAGTTACTTCACCAGCAAATCTTGTTTTATCATCATTGGTTAACTTATGGCGGAGATAACATCTCTCCATACCGTTGTAGCAGTTCTCTTGAAAGAACTGTATGGTATCGTCAATGACGTTGTTGACCTGCTCGTCATCAATATTGATTTGGAGGACAGGCTCGCCAAGCTGCCTCTTACAATATGTGATGAGTTCAGATCTAGAACTTGGAGATGCCATTACACACAAAAAATCCCTTCTTACCTATTTAGGAAGAAGGGATTTAGTATTTATTCTTCTGGCGCGTCTGGTGCTCCAGGTGCGATTGGTTCTTCCTCTTCTAGAAGACCGAGAGTTTCAAGACCACCTTGTAGCTTAATCTTGTATTCTCTTGCTTTAGTAAGGTTCTCTTCCAGTTCTCTAATTTGCTTTTCTGTCTGAGCAATTTGATCTTCAAAATTTTTCTTAAGTGCTGATGGGTCCATAGTAATCACATTGAATAGTGTGTGTATTATTTAGAAGGGAAAACTCTATATGAATATTTGTCATTAGCAACTAAAGATGGCATAAAATTCATTGAAATTGAAATTCTATTATCTTTTTGATTCCCACCATAACCATGCGTTAGATGAGATTGCCACATTAAAAGTTCGCCTTCCTCTGGATGAATTATAACATCACAATTATATTTTCCGAATTTGTTTCTATCTGCTTCTAGAGATATTGATGGTGTTGGTGAATGTGTTGCTCCATCTTTATGTCTAAAAAATAGGGGAGCATGTCCTTCTTCGTGATTGACATAGTAAGTTCCAGAAATGTATGAATTTGTATGATAGTGAGGATACTGCTGTCCACCAGCATTACAAATGTTTAACCAACTATCGGTAACAATCATTTTCTCTGGAAGCTGATATCCCATAACTTCGGAAACAAACATAGAACATTGCTCTTCCATCCATTCCCTTAGGGTATTAAATTCTTCTCTGTGGAGAAAAGACTGACCACGCATATTATCATAATGGAAAAGATTATCAGACATGCCGTTCTTTTCCATGTCAGTTCCTTCCATCATTTCAACAATAGAAGATTTTATATCAGCATTTCCAGAATATGTTTCTCTAAAAATTGGATTTGGGAATATGTCAAAAATTTTCATTCTACTTTAATGTTCCAAGCTATACTAATTCTATCTTCTTCTGATTGATTTACCAACACTCTATGTAATATGTGAGATGGAAATATGATTATTCTACCTTCTACTGGATTGATAGTAACAGAAGGAGACACTTTAAATTCTGGTGCTACTGAGTTTATAAGATTGAACGACTCATAATATGTCGGGTTTGTCAATTCAATTTGTCCAGAATTTTCTGGAGTTTTGATCCATAGAACAGCAGATAGATCTGATCCAGGATGTGTGTGTCTGTCGTTAGAAGTTTGTGGCGGATTAATATTGATCCAGGGTAATCCAAAGAAAAATCTGGTAGTTAGATACTTAGATAAAACTTCAGAAACCTCATCGTAGATCGGTTCTAAAATATCAATATCCAATTCGTGGGATTGCCACCCACCATTGTTTGAGATCTTTACCCCTTCATTATTTTTTTGTTGCTCATAGCAGTACCTAATAATTTTATTTCGATACTGCGGGAACTCACTTAGATCATGACCTACTATTTGCGTAGGGAATAGTGGAAATAAATTCATTTCTTCAATACATAAATTACAATACCATTCCACCAAGAGTTGGAGTCTTCCAATTCATCTGTAAGAATGATCCTCTCATATAAAATGTCTAGCTTGTTTTCGGATACAAACTCTTTAGCAGATTCTACCACATTTTTAAAATTAGCATCGTCTACAATAAGGATAAACTCATCCTCTGTGTAATTAAGAATATGATTTAAACAAGATTTTTGGACGGATCCATCGTGGTCTGCGTCATAGAAGATAGTGTTGACTTTCTTGTCCAAGTTCTCTTCTGTAGCAATACGAATATCACCATTTAAAATAGCGATATTACTATTGTCAGTCCATGTAGTTTTGACATTCTCAATAAACTTTTCAATAGATCCTTCTTCACCAGACCACTCGATATCATCTCTTACTGGTCTGATGTTCTTATCTTCCCAGTGATCAGCAGCGTATGCGGTAACATCATTTCCTTGAATGGCAGCACAGAATGTACTTCCATTGTATACACCAACTTCTAGATACTTGGTGTCGTCATAGGAACAGATATTATTGAGGAAGTGCCTGACAGTATTAGATGACAGACCTTCGATGTCATGATTAAACTTAGATTCTTTTTTGATTGCTTTGTCTATAGAATCTAAACAACGTTGAATATATGGGTGTAGCTCTCTGTCCTGTTTCTTGAGGTGTGCGTCAACAACAGACTCGCAGTAATTACAATCCCAACAATCAAACTTACAGGTTTTAATCTTGTCTCTCCAGATATCAATAGGACGATCTTTCATATCAAGATCTTCCATGTATGGATCGAGTTGTGGGAAGAGCAGTTCTTCTTCTCTGTCCCATCTCTCAATAATATCCATAGACTCTTTTAGACGCATCATGCTCTCACGTCCATGCATCTTGAATACATCAATACCTAGATCAAGAAACTCTTGCCAGTCTTCTCTCCAAGGTGGAATGTTTGCTGCTTTGAGTGATACAGCAGAATCTTCATACTGCCATGTAGAACATGAGACTCTACTGATAGAATCATTGAAGTACTGTGGACCATCTCCACATCTAGTTGCATTGAACTGGTAATGCTCTGGCATGATAGGACAACCACCCCAACATCCTTCATTGGCAAGCAAAGAAAGTTTTACTGGTTTACCAATAGAAGCACAGTATTCTTTGGCATCAATGATACGTTCCAGTTGCTCTCTATCACGCATCAAGTCTCTGTCTAGATTGACATAATGAAATCCTGCCTTGGCAGCAGCAACTACCTCATTGGGTCTAGTAACCTCACGTAGAATAGTATTCTTGATATACAGTTCAGGAAACTCTTTCTGGATCTGACCTGTAGATACCCACGTTGTATGTGGTAGAGTTACAATACGAATACCCTTGTCATACAGTGGTCTGAAATTCTCAATCCACAAGTCCAGGTTTTTTTGATCTGGTCTTACCCACATATTATTGAAGGTAGCGGAAAGGGGAATACCAGTCTGCTCTGCAATCCACAATGCGTTGATGGTGGTTCCCCTTACAGGATCTTTGACAAAAATATCTCCCATCGCATCCTGACCGAATGGTTCGATGCGACAAGTGAAGTATAAATCATAGATCAAATCTTTATTCTTTTTCAGAAAAGGAATAAAGTGGTCTTGTGTAAACTTCCAATCAGCTTTCGGATTGATCGGTAGACTGAAGATATTTCGCATTAATTTCATCCTTAATTTGATCTAGTAGAGGTACGTTCATTGTTTCCTCAATTCCATGGAATGTGGGAATGTTTACATCAGGAGACTCTGCATATGCCTTAAAGAACTTTTCTGTTCTCCCTTGGATTTTCTCCATAGACAGTTTCATCAGACAAGAATACTGAGAAGCAACATCCAATGCAGCAATCTGATCTTCCTGTTTCATCATTGAAATGGAATCTAGATTTCCAATACCAACTCTGCCATGAGCAATGATATCCATTGCTGCTTGTTTTCCTAGTCTAGCAATCCAATATTTTCTCTCTTCTTCGTCGTTCCACTCAGTACCTTTTTCTAGTTCTTCTAGCGAATCGACATTTTTTTGGATGTGATCAATAAACACATTCATTTCATACTCTAACTGTGCCTTTCTTCTGTCCCACATTTCCAAGTCTAACTTGGCGTCATCTAATTCAATTTGAGCTTCTATTTTCTCAAATTCGGTTTCTGCTTTGTCTAGACGATCTTGTGCGACATCAACGGCAAGTTGACTTCTGCGCTTACCGATGTCCATTTTCTTTTGATTGTGTAGTCTATTCTCTACTTCAATCAGAACCTGCTTTAACTGTCTATCACCAGTGACGTGTGATTTGATCACAAAATCGTCAATCTGATTCTTAGACATTCCAAGAGCAACCTTTACGGAGTGCTCATAAATTTCTTCTTTTGTAATCATGACAAATCAAAAATTAATGATTAGAACTTTAAACCTGGGACTACATCTTGTCTGAGACCTTCGGGACTCACTCTTCCCTCTTCCTCCGCTTGAGTTAGAGGCATTGGGACTCCCATGTAATCCTCATATAATCTATTTAGTTGTCTAATTGTAGTACAATTATAGAATTCTGTTTTAAGAGCAGATGCTTTTACATACAAATCTTTAACAGACTTGTCATAAAAATTTTTCTTTTGAGAAACAAGAGTCTTCAGAGATTCTACACTAGTACCTTTTGCTTCTGCTAGTTCAGACAAAATGAAATCAGTTTCATTCTCTACATCATCTTTCAAGAATTCCCAAACTTTTTTCTCTAGATTTACAGCACTGTCATCTAGTGCTTCAAATCTGGTATTAAAAGTATCTTCAATGATAATCTTAGCAAAGAGTTTCATTGCTCTAAGAATAGTATTATATCTTTTCTCTGTCATGGGAACAGCAACCTTTGGTCCCTGTGTCATGTCAGCATAAGAAAGATTATCAAACTCTTCATTATCTCCAACATCAGATGCAGAAACTTTAATAGTGGAGCGAATATCACCCCAACTTCTCAGTCCAAACACAGCAACTTCTCTAGTTACTTCTACAGCATATCCTGGAAGTGCCGCAATAGAGTTTTTGTCTTCAACATGTAAAGAAAAACAAGACCAGTCTAGAACATTACCTACAGGTTCGAATGTTCTGGAGGTCGCCGCGTCGTAATCGTTTTTACAAATAAAATATCTTTTGCTCATTTTAAACTCCTGTGTAACCCGTTGCTAATGTACCATACTCAATACCAGCAGCAGACGCTCTACCACCTGGACCCGTTGAGTTCAACGAAGAGTTGAATGTAAATGAATGCGTTGAATAATTAAATGACCCACCAGTATTATTCTGAGCACCATTATACATTCCATTCATAAATCCATAATCCATTCCAGTATGGAAAGTTTCCTCTCCAGTAGCTCCTGGTTTTCCAACGGATTGTAAATTAGACCCTGTAGCACTGTCTCTTCTAGTCATGGCGGTGCCTGTTTGGTAACCACCTGCCTCGTTCCAATAGGAGAATCCCTTTCTAGTTGAAACTGTTTTGTTGGTTCCATCTGTTCCAGGAGCACCGCTCCAAGCAGACCAAGATTGTGTTGCCCAGGCGAATAGATAACCGTTGCCACCTTGCTTGTACATTCCATTGTCTTCACCATAACCACAGGCTGGGTTATCACCACCCGAACCACCAGATCCACCAACAGTTGTTACAGTATCATTCGTCAAGTCATATCTGTCTGGAGAGTCGTTGTTGTTTCCGCAAACATAAGCATACTTAAAATCTCTCTTCATAATAGAAGTTCTGTTTCTGGATGTTGACATATTAGTCGCTGTTCCAGCATTAGTTTCTGTTACCATACTGAATGTAGAAACTTGGTTGCCAGTACCGTTCCAAGAACCAGCAGTACAGAAGACGTATGCTCTCATGCTACTGTTTTGAGCACCAGCAGTATATGCGTCAGATGATGTCAACAAATCACCAAGATTTGCCATGGAGAATGTTGAGTGTGTACAACGATTTACGTTTCTCCAGGAAGAAGATGACTGATAACCAGCTGCTGGATAACCTCTAGTGATAGCAAAACCTTCTGCAAAACTAACAACAATTTCCCAATAAGCATTTACACCATCGGATTTTAAAACTGCTCCAGCGGTAGTTCCATCTTGTCCAAGAGGAACTTGTGGTGGTAAAGTTGAAAATGGTTGGCCATTTACCAAAAGTTCATTATTACCAATATCAATATCTCCACCAAAAGTTACAGAACCATCATTGTTTAATGAAATGTTTGGTACTGTAGAACTTCCAGCGGCAGTATATTTTAGCTGATCTACTCTTAATTCAGATGCCATGGATACAGAGATCTCCTATCGTAATATTTATACAACGTTCCAACTACCGCCATCCGCAATAGTAATTACTACTCCATTATTTATTGTAATGGGTCCGAAACTGCCAGCATTATATCCAGATGGAATGGTGATATTCTCATCAACAAAATTTCTATTTGACTTGAACGTTCCATAAGTATCTAACCACTGTTTGATACCGTTAGCATAGAGAACTCTATTGTTTGCTTGATTAACAAAGTCCTGACCTTCGATATTTACAGAACCAAGAACATGCAACTGATATGTTGGATCTGCTTTGTTGATACCAACTCTAGACAATCTATAGATGTCAGCACCATTGGTTGCTTCAGTCCATCTGGATGTTACAAACTCTGCATTATTCTGGAACAACTGACCGTTAAAGTTAACATCACCTTGAACGTTAAACTTATAGTTTCTAACTGTAGATCCATCAGTTGGATCAACCCCAGAAGTATCGGTTGTGTTGATAGTAACGGCATTATTGACGCCACTAATTCCAAGGGCAGGAGCACCACTAAAGGTAGTTCCACCAACAGCGTCGGATGCTTCAAATGTGAAGAAGTTATTTGATTGAGTATTGCTACCAACTCTCCAATATCTTGTTGCTGAATTATTATAGAAGTTCAGTGCTCCGTTAGAAGTATTCTGAACTGTAATTGCTTCAGTAAATTTAGCACCGCCACCAACATCAAGGGCAAGACCAGGAGCAGTAACGTTGATACCAATTCTTCTTGTAGCAATAACATCACCAGTAACTTGGAATGCTAGTGTTGTTTCAGTGCCACTAACTAGGAAAGCATTTCCGTATGCGCTATTTGGGGTAGATGCATCGGCATGAACATAACTAATAGTTCCTTGCTGTGCCCAATCATCACCAACGTTATCACTAAATCTTAGTTTAGCACCAACCTCATTAGTAAGAGATCTGATATAAACACCAAGATCACCAACAACGTCAAGAGTTGATCTTGGAGCAACACCAGCGTTGATACCAACTTCATCGGCAGAAACATCAACAAATAGTGTATCAGTATCAACAGCAAGGTCATCGGTGATAGAAACAGTTGATAAGAATGTTCCAGTTCCAGCAACACTTAAGTTTGAAGAAGCACCAGTTAGGGTTAGCGAACCAGTCATGGTATCGCCTGCCTTCAGAACGTTTAGTGAAGCAGCGCCAGTTAGAGATGCTGTGATTGTACCAGCAGCAAAGTTGCCATTCGCATCACGCTTGACAGCAGTATCAGCGACATTTGTAGATTGGAATGTAATATTACCAGCGTTCCAAACTACGTTACCATTTACATTTAGTCCGTTCGCATTTGCTACAAGAACGTTTAGAGTTCCTGAACCATCTGTACTATTACCACCAGTGGCAACAATTGCAGCATTGTAGCTTGATGGTACTAATTGAGCACTAGTGAAATATAAAGCAGGAGATGTAGCAACTCCATCTCTTCTGCCAAGTCTTAGGTTTGCAGTTCCGCCATCACTTTCCAGTTTTGCAACTTCTACAACGTTATCATCATCAATCGTGAAGTCTTGGAACTCTTCTCTGTTAGCAGCACTACCAATTGTGAGAGCACCAACAAAGTTACCAGTTGTTAATCGTCCAACAATAATTGTATAATCTTCTGTTCCATCTGCTACATCGTTAATGATTAGATTATCAATTGCAATCTGTCCAGTTGCCTGAGCATTTGCATCATATAAATTGACAGTATTGCCAGGGGTGAATGGAGAAACGTTTAGAATTCTGCCAGAGAGATAAATTTTGTACTTAGGATCACCGTTGAATGATTGAACTGTTAGAGTATCTCTGAACTTAGTGGCACTCATGAATGTTGGCAATCTGTTATCAGAAACAGTGCCACTATTGATATTCAGAGCATTCTGATACCAAGTTCCCTGCTTGCCATCTAATCTATCGGCGTCTAGACCAGAACCAATACCATCATTTAGAGAGGTCCACATCTTCGCCCATGTACCGAATGCAGTAACACCAGTTCCAGAACCACGTAGCCAGATGTTATCATTATCGGTAAATGCCATCTGTCTGACACCACCTTCAGCAGTTAGACCTTGACCTTTGTTTCTAATTGTTAGAACAAGGTGTTGAGATCCACCGTCAAATAGTTGGTCCGCAGAGTTGTTGATCGTGTTAGCAACAAGACCCTCAACAAAGTTGTTTGGAGTTGGGTTTGAAGTTGGGTTGTTAGTACCAGATGCAAGACGAATGGTGTTTCCAGAAGAACCAGAAACGCTGATGTTGTATGTGCCAGCAAGTCTATCAGTTGGAAGCGTACCAGAATTCTGGTTGCTTGAGTTTAGATAGAATGAACCCTGTCTCGTATCAAGTAAGTCAGCATCTAGACCTGATCCAGGACCAGTCTTGATCTCGATAGAACCGTTACCAGAACTTCCGATGTTGAATTGATCTTTCTTGAATCTTGATACACCAATTGTTCCATAAAGATCTGAAGAAATTGTCAGATCAGTTACTCTTTGAACATCTACTGAAACGTTTGCATATTGTCTATTGACTGTAGAAATCTTAGTAGCAAGAACAAGAGAAGATCCAGAACCAATAACTGCTGGTGGGGATGTGATTGAAAAATCACCAGTATATCCAGATCCACCATCGGTAACTGTGACTTCTGTGACTGTATTGCCAGAAACAATAATATTTGTTCTTAGTCCAGTTCCAGCACCACCTTGTAGTTCTACGTCAAAATACTGACCATCGGTAAATCCACTTCCACCATTTGCAATGATAATGCTATCAACAAAGTTT
>Ga0213865_10002139_pt1 | contig 12564 bp, 9 predicted proteins | sample PICome_6_FD_160100 | JGI IMG/M metagenome (GOLD analysis project Ga0213865, IMG submission 160100) | Coastal seawater microbial communities near Pivers Island, North Carolina, United States - PICO282 | ecosystem: Environmental > Aquatic > Marine > Coastal | place: USA: North Carolina | collected...
TTTACTGCTTGATGATCTTTTATCTGAAGAAGAATTAAGCATTCAACAAACTGCAAGGGATTATTGTCAAAACCATCTAATGCCCAGAATATTAGAAGCAAATAGAAATGAAGTTTTTGATAAAGAAATTTATAAAGAAATGGGTGAGCTTGGTTTCTTGGGGGCACCAATAGATGGATATGGTTGTGCAGGAGTTAATTATGTTTCGTATGGGTTAATTGCTCGTGAGATAGAGCGTGTTGATTCAAGTTATAGATCTGCATATAGCGTTCAAACTTCATTAGCAATGCATGCTATTTATAAATTTGGATCAGAAGAACAAAAAGAAAACTATTTACCAAAAATGGCCTCAGGTTCTCTGATTGGTTGTTTTGGTTTAACTGAGCCTGACGCTGGTTCAGACCCTTCATCGATGAAAACAAATGCTAAACAAGTGGAAGGCGGTTATATTTTAAATGGCTCAAAGACCTGGATAACCAATTCACCCATAGCAGACGTCTTAATTATTTGGGCAAAAGATGAAGAGGGTATATTAAGAGGTTTTATTGTTGATAGGGAATGTAAAGGTCTATCAACCCCAAAACTTGAAGGTAAATTCTCATTAAGAGCTTCAGTTACAGGTCAAATTTTTCTTGATGAAGTTTTTGTTGATGAGAATAAAATTTTACCTCAAGTCCAAAGTTTCAAAGGTCCATTTTCGTGCCTTAATATGGCAAGATATGGTATTGCTTGGGGTGTTATTGGAGCCGCTGAATTTTGTTGGGAGCAAAGCTTGAATTATAGTTTGGAGAGAAAACAGTTTGGTAATCCTCTTGCTTCGAAACAACTGATTCAAAAAAAATTAGCCGATATGCAGAGTGAAATTGCATTAGGGCTTCAGGGAGTATTGCGTGTTGGTCGTCTGATAGACTCTAATCAAATGAAACCAGAAATGATCTCTTTAGTTAAAAGAAATAATTGTATGAAATCTTTAAATATTGCTAGAAGTGCGCGAGATATTCATGGTGGAAATGGAATTAGCGATGAGTATCACATTATTAGACATTGCATGAACCTTGAAGCAGTAAATACATATGAAGGAACTGAAAGTGTGCACGCCCTAATTCTAGGGAGCGCACAAACTGGAATACCTGCTTTTTAGTTTTCTAGATATTTCTTTAAGAACTTTTCTTGAACTTGATAGTGTTCGAGTCTTGCAAGCTCACCATAAAACCCATGTCCTTCATATGCTTGCATATGCCATTCATATGTTTTATCAAGTCTTTCCATTTCACTTCTTAATCTTCGAGCGTGCTCCACTGGAACGACACGGTCGTTTGTTCCGTGAGAAATTAGTACTGGAGCTTTTATGTTTTCTACATGCAAAAGCGGCGATATCTCATTGATATACTTATCGGCATCAGGTCCCTTGTCATCGCCCCACTCAAGCCTACCTTCATCTTCCCATGTATTAAATCGACTAGATTTAGAACCAAAACCTTTTAAAAGATCTCTCATATCCGCAACACCAACAAAATTTATTACGCATCTATATAGTTCGGGAGTAAATACGGCTCCAGCCATTGAAGCATAGCCCCCATAACTACCACCTGCAATACACACTCTATCTTCATCAGCATAACCATTTTCTATAGCCCAATACACTCCATCGCTTAAATCATCTTGCATTGTTTTACCCCATTGACGATTTCCTAGAACATAATGGTTTCTTCCATAGCCTGTTGAGCCTCTATAGTCAGGCTGTAATACGTTATAGCCTCTGTTTGTTAAAAACTGAACCCAGCCATCATAACCAAAGCCTTCTTTAACATTAGGTCCACCGTGTGGCAAAATAATAAAGTAGTTTTTATCCGTTTTTTTCTTAGAGAGAGACAGATATCCTGTAATAGTTAGACCATCCCTGGCTTTATACTTAACGAGTTGTTTTTTTGTTAAAACATCTCTATCTAACCATGGACTATTTTGATAAAGCATAAAAACTTGTCCTTTAAGCAGATCAAAATAATAGTAATCCCCAGGATTATTTGAGTTATAGACTCTAAATATACCTTTTGTATTGTTAGAATCTCTAGTTTGAATTGCAACCCAGTCATTTGGAAAAATAGCTTGAAGAGACTCTTTTAATTGTCTTGATGTAAACCTTATTTCATCAGATTCTTTGTCAGCTTCATTATTAATCTCATTTGATTCGTCGTCAAAGTATAGGGTTGTTGGTTCAGCCCCTGCATAAGTCAACGATCTAAGCTGACCAGTTTCCTCATTGACATCAGCACTCATAGGAGTTCCAGATCTACAACCGCCTGTAAACCCACCGACATCATATGTTGGATCTGAATATACTAAATCTGAAAATTCTCTAGTTTTTGGGTTGTAAATATATAAAGCATTTTTATCTAGATCTTCTATAACATTCAAATTTTTATCAAATTTTTGACCAGACACCAACCATCTTCCATCATCCAATAAAGAAACAGGGGTGAAGTGGGGTTCCTGACATCTATATCTAAAATGCTCAGACCATTCTTCGGAGACTTTATCATAGGTATATAAAACTCTTTCAATGCCAACATCTGTCATCACAGCAACAGGATATCCTTCATCATCTTCTACTGAAAAATAGATGACTTCATAGTCTTCAATATCTGGACCTCTCGCAATCAATTTGGGAACACCAGTTGTGATATTTAGTTTGTAATAATCTGAAACCCTTGAACGTCTTTTATTCCAGTAAACAAAAACCTCATCTTCAACCTCGGGGTTTGTGTTATAGACTTCAAAACCTCTTAACCCTTCGGCTCCAAATTGGTATTCAAGCAAAGATTTTTTTCTTGAACCATCAGCATTCATGGCAAATACTTGAAGAGCATTAACATTTCTTCCAACCTGCTCAAATGCTTGAGGCATAAAAGAAAATCTATTGTCACTTAACCAGCTAAAACTGCTAATCCCATTTCCTGGGGTTCCATCAAATAAAACTTGTCTACTCATATCAGACAGCTTAATCATTGTTAACCCTTTGTATCTAGAATTTTTTTCTACATACTCACTTTTTACATCGTGAATATCACATTTGTTTTCTTTTGGAGAAGTTAAAACTGCTAAATATGTACCATTTGGTGACATTTGAAATCCATATGTATTAGACCAACAAGAAAAATGCTCAAGAGGAATTTTTTCATATTTTTCAGCATTTATTGGAGTTGAAAAACTTATAAATGAACTGATTAATGTAAAACATATAATGAATTTTAATTTTTTTAACATATTTGATACCGGTTTAAATTCATGAATTCTGTTTGGGTCTTGAATAACATTTTATAATGATACAAGTATACTTTACGATATTTATTTAAATCAATCACACATCAACACAAACTTATTCACAAATATATAATTTTTTATTGTATTTTTCTTTTTTTTTAATTTAAACTAGCAAATACATATTATGTGGGGATTTCGTATGAATTATAAAAACTTATTTACATTTTTAAGTGTTGGTCTTTTATCAACATTTCTTTTAGCAGACAACCCAGGTGAAGACGTTGTAGAAGAAGCTGTTTCACCAGATGAAACTTCTGTTGAAGAGGTCGCTGCCGCTGATGATGTTTCATCTGATAGCGCTGGAACTTCTTCTGCAAATGAAGAGGGTGCAGTTGTCCTTGATAAAGTTGTTGTAACAGGTTCAAGAATTAAAAAATCACAAATAGAAGGCCCATTACCACTTCTAATAATAACTAAGGAAGATATTGATAATTCTGGTTTTAGAAATTTAACAGAAACATTGCAATCAATCCCATCTGCTAACCAGTCTACGCAAAATGAATCACTGAACATAAATTTTACACCCAATGCAAATGAGTTAGATTTAAGAAATTTAGGACCAGGAAGAGTACTATACTTAATTAATGGCAGAAGAACAGCAGACTATCCAATACCCTTCAATTCTGCTGGTAATTTTGCAAACATTGGTATCGTACCTACTGGCTTAGTCGATAGAATTGAGGTTCTTTCTCAAGGAGCATCAGCAATTTATGGATCAGATGCAGTAACAGGAGTTGTTAATGTTATAACTGTAAAAGGAAAAGATTTCTCAGAATTGGATTTTGATATCTCCCAAACCCAATACGAACAAAAAAATATATATTCACTGGCTTTTACTTCAGGTGGTTTTTTTGGAAATTCTAGTTACACATTCGGAGTTGATATCAGTCATGTTGATCCAATGACATATGCAGATAGACCAGGCCATGATTCATTTGTTAACGATCCTGATTATGGCGAAAGCTACATCATACCTCGAGTTGGTAATTTTTTACGTGTAGGTGATTATGGAGGACAAAGAGGTTTCTACTCTGCTGATGATTTTCCATCTACCCCATCATGTAGCGATATAAGCGGTGGAGAGTTCTTCTATTTTGATAAAGATGATCCTGAATGGTTATATGGTGGATCTTTCCCTGGAAGCATGTGTGGATGGGATTATGGAAGCGAAAGGTTTGGTGGATCATCACAGACTATTGTTAACGAAAGAGATGATGTTTCAATAATTGGTACGTTTACACATAATTTTGATAGCGGAGTCGAGCTGAATGCTAGATTCTATGCCTATCATGATGAAGCCTTTTTAAGAGGCTTACCAAGAACTTATTCTAATCAAAATGATTATATTGATCCTTTGAGATTAATGGCCTTAACTAGCACCTCTACAGATGATGGAAATCGATTAAGACCAGGAGCTTATCAACTTGGAGCAATTGCTTTTTCAAGAGACTTTACGCCTTCTATGGGTGAAGTTTTCGATTCAAGAAGCGATATCACTGAAGACGTAACAGACTTTTTTATAGGTTTAAATGGTTTTCTCGATAATGGATGGGAGTGGGAATTAGGCATTAATACCACTGAATATGAGTTTGAAAATGAGCAACTAGAATTAACAGAAGATTTTTGGGATTACATGAGTGGTCTCGGTGCAACTGATGCTGACGGTAATCTCCTCACAGGAACTTACAGACAATTTCAATATGGGCAATACGCTTCTTCCAACTGGCTTGGAACAGGATCATACGCTGCTATGGCCACAGCATATGGACTTCCACAAGAAGTACCGTGTGGTGAATTGCTTTTTGGTCAATATGAATCATGCTTTTTAGCAGATAGATTATACGAAGTATTTACTCCAGAAAAATTTAAAACTTTCTTGGCTGATGATTCTTTAGACGCTAGTTCATCGCAAACGTCTGTAGATTTCGCGTTAACTGGAGAATTTGAATTAATGAATAGATTTATTGGTTTTGCTGCGGTCATTGAGCATCAAACACAAGATTATAAATTAGGTCCAACTAGAACTGATCCAAGCATTAAGTTTGTCCAGGGAGTTAATTATTCAGGCGGTGGTGACAGAGACCGAAATTCAATAGGATTAGAATTTTCTTTACCAGTCAGTGACAAGCTAGAATTAACCATTGCTTCAAGATATGATTCATACGATGATGATTCATCAAATGTTGGATCTAGGCAGTCAAATATGCTTAATTTCGCATACAGACCTAATTCAAGCTTACTAATTCGTGGTTCAGCCTCTGAGACATTCAGAGCTCCGGATATGAATTATCTATTTGCTGGTGAAAGTAATGGTTATTACAACGGTGTGCTAGATTGGGTTGCTTGTTATGCTTATGCAAAATCTGGCATCAGAGAAACTGATCCGACTGATCCTGATTTTGGCGAACTTTTGTATGATTATGCTGACCTAACCGAGTGTGAGCTTGGTGGACGTTCTGTTGAAGGTTTCTTTGAAGGTAATAGAGAGTTAGAAGAAGAAGAGGGTAACAACTATCAACTTGGTTTAATATGGGATATCAATGATAAATGGGATTTTTCTTTAGATTTATATCAAGTGCTTTTAGAAAATATCATCGGTAGAGAAAGCGTAAGAGGTCTTAATGTTGATGAAGGTTATTGTCTCTTTGGCGATGACTTTGGTGAATTTATCTTATCTGAAAATGATCAAGGTAGAGATTGTTCAGTTGTTCAATCTAAAATTGGTAGAGGTGATGCAACCACAAACCCGATTACTGGTATTACTGCACCAATTGGAACTTGGGATTCTGTTCGACCAGATTTTATCAATCAAAGTTTCAGAGAATATCAAGGTATTGATTGGACGCTTAATTATAGATTGGAAACTGAAAATATCGGCGACTTCACATTTAGAATATTATCATCACACATAATTGCGTATTACAGCAAATTCGATGAAAATTCTGAAGAAACAGAGTGGCTATCAACTTACACATATGAGCCTAGATCTCAACAAAATCTGTCAATAAATTGGAGATATCAAGACTTTAGTACTTCATTATTTATCGATAGAACCGGCCATATGGAATGGGGTTCAAGAGGAAAATCAGATCCACATTTCATCTCAAATATCTCAACATCATACAATTACAGTCCTGATTTTAATGTATATGTAAGTATAAGAAATTTAGATGATACAATGCCTCAAAGAGATCCTGGCTATGGGTACCCTTACTACAATCGTAATTATTTTTCAGCTTTTGGTAGATATTATTCAGCTGGCTTTAATTATAGATTCTAGGTAAAACCACTTATAAAAGCGCCCGAATGGGCGCTTTTTTTTATTAAAAACTTAAATAACTATATTTAACATTAATGTATATAATATATTGATATATTAGGATCTATTTTTATGAAATTTAAATATATATTTTTTCTTTTACCCCTATGCTTAACTTCTCAAGAGATAATTGATGAAGCCTTAGATGTGCAAGTTGATTCGTCAATTTTATCTGCGAAAGCTCAATCTGATATCGAAAGGTTAGACGAGGTTTCAAAAAAACTTTATTTTGAATATAAAGACACCTTAAATGAGTATAAGTCTCTTAAAAATTATGATGATCAATTATCAAAAATTATAGACTCGCAATTAATTGAAATTAAAAGCATTAATGAACAGTTAGACTCGCTTGATGACATTAATATTGATATTTTACCTTTACTAAAACGAATGATAGATGCGCTTAGATTATTTATTGAAGTAGATATACCTTTTTTACTTGATGAAAGAGTAGCTCGTGTAAATAATTTAGACGAGCTAATTTTACGATCGGATGTAACAACAGCTGAAAAATACAGAAAAGTTTTTGAAGCATATCAAATAGAATCTGACTTTGGTAAAACAATTGAAAATTATTCAAGCTACATAACACTAGATAATCAAGAAATTGCAGTTGATTATTTTAGGCTCGGAAGACTGGGTCTCTTTTATAGAACACCTGATGGCGACGAGACTGGTTATTGGGACTCTTCCAGAGAAATGTGGGTACATGTAGGTAATGACTTGGATACAGATATTAAAAGTGCTTTGGATATTTCAAACAGACAAGCACCACCGAACTTTATTTCACTGCCTCTAAAACCAATATCAGGAGATAAGAAATAATGAGAATCAATAAATTGTTAACAATTGCTTTTTTATCATTTTCTCTAATTGGTCAGGAAAGTGAAGAGATACCTATTGAGGAAATTCGAGATAATAAAATTAAATCTCTTATTGAGATTGTAAAGAAAAATAGAGATGTTTATGTATCTGAAGATAAAGCAAGGCTTAATAAGTTTATAAACCTTGTAGACGAGAGAGAAAAGTTGCTTGAAAAAGCAAAACTTCAGCTTGAAAATGAAAAAAAGAGAAATAAAAGGTTAGAAACTTCTTTTGAACAAAATGAGAAAATTTTAGCCGAGCTTGAAGATAGTCTACAAATCAAAATTGGTGTTTTGGGTGAACTTTTCGGAGTAACGCGTCAATTTGCTGGCGAGCTTTTAGCTAGCTCTGAAAAGGAAGTAACATTTTTTGAATATAGCTCAAGGCCTGAAGTGTTAAAAAAAGTTGGTTCAAAGAAAGTTCATAATCTAGATGACTTTGAATCATTATGGCTTAGCTATTTTGATCAAATTGCAGCGGGGAGCGAGATTGTTAAATTTGATGCACCTGTGACTTTACCAAATGGTGAAAATATTAACGGATCTATAACAAGATATGGTTTATTTACAGCTGTTTATGATCATAAATTCTTGGAACCAAAGCCTTCTCTAAATTCTTTTTTATTATTAGGAAGTCAACCAGAATCTAAAATTTTAAGGACATTAAAAAAACATGGCAGGGCCGATGAATATACTTCAGTGTCTATTGACCCTACAAGAGGATTTTTATTGTCACTATATTTAGATAAAGCGGGTTGGTTGGAGAGAATATCTCAAGGTAAATCGATTGGATTTATCATTATTCTTATAGGAATTATTGGAGTGGCATTTTCATCATATAAACTTTATCTATTATCCTTATATGGTAAGGAAGTATTAGACGATAATAACTCTGAATCAATTATTGCAAAGATGAAAGCAGTATCTGAGAGCTCAACTTCCTCAGAATCAAAGGAAAACTCTATTGACGAACTTATTGTTAATTATTCATCGCAGGTTGAGTGGGGTAATAACTGGGTTAAATTCTTCGCTGCAGTAGCGCCTTTACTTGGATTGCTTGGTACTGTTATAGGCATGATTGAAACATTCCAAGCAATTACATTGTTTGGAACTGGAGATCCTAAACAAATGGCTGGAGGAATATCCCAAGCACTTGTTACTACAATGCTTGGTCTCATAGTGGCTGCTCCTTTGTTGGGTTTTTATACATATCTCTCTGAAAAATCATCAACAATATTGCAATATTTAGAAGAGAAAGCGTCTTATTTACTGTCGAGGGTATAAGAATTGTTAGATGATTTATTTACAAGAGGTGGTCCAGTTTTATTTCTACTGTTCTTACTCACTTTTTTAATATTTATAATTTTATTTAATAAATACTGTTTTTTATATTTTGATAGAGATTTATGGTTAAAAGAAAAGTTTAAGAATTTTGTTATAGAAAATCCGCCTTCATCTTTTACTTTAAAACACGTAGACAATACTTTTATTGCTGAATTAAAAAGAAATTCCAATGAAAATATTAAACTCTTGGATGGTCTAATTGGTATGTGCCCTATGATTGGTCTGCTTGGTACAGTATACGGAATGATAGAAGTTTTTGAAGTTTTATCATTTCTAGGTACTGGTAATCCTAGGGCTATGTCATCTGGTGTAGCAAAGGCTACCATTCCTACAATGGCAAGTATGGTTATTACATTATTTGGTCTGTATTTTAGACAGGACCTTAGCTATAGAATTGATAAATATATTAAAGAAACAACATTATTGTTTAAAAAAGAAGGGTACTCGCATTGAGAAGAAAAAATAGAAGACATACAGAGGATGGTAATTTAGATTTAACTCCGATGATGGATATTGTTTTCATCATGCTTATATTTTTTATTGTGACCACCTCATTTGTTAAAGAAACGGGTGTTGATATAAACAGACCTAATGCTGAAACAGCTGAGAGAGATGAAAAGGGCAACATTCTCGTTGCATTGACTGCAACTAATGAAATCTGGATTGATAAAAGAAGGGTAGACCTCAAAGCTGTTAGAGCAAATATAGAAAGATTGAAAATCGAATATCCTGAAGGATCTGTAATAATTCAAGCTGATAAAGAATCAAGATCTGGACTATTGGTTGAAACAATGGATCAAATTAGACTTGCAGGGGTTCAAAACATATCGATTGCTGCAAAAAATGATTCCTAATAACCGTAAATATTTTAATATTATATTACCGCTGGTAGTAACTTTTTCTATATTTCTTATTATTCAAGAATTAATATCTAGATCTGGTGAAACAAATACTAAAAATAAAAAGCCTAATTTTGTTGAGTTTATAAGAATCAAACAGAATGATAACCTTCAGGAAAGAACAAGAACTTTACCGGATAAGCCTCCTCAACCAAAAAGACCTCCTCAACCTAAGTTAGAGCTTGATGATTCTAAGCCGCCTCCAATGAATAATTTTGATTTTGATGTGCCTGATTTCTCACTGCCAACAGATTTTTCAGGTGCTTTTTTGGGAGCCCTAGATGGCTTAACTTCAGGAACAAGTCAATTAATTCCTATAGTAAAGGTAGCTCCTAGATGTCCAAGAGAAGCAGCAATTTCTGGTATAAACGGATCAGTCCTCATGTTGCTGAATGTTAATTCTGCTGGAAGAGTTGATAAAGTTGTTATAAAACAGGCAAAACCATCGAATATTTTTAGTAGCGAAGCTGCAAGAGCTGTTAGAAGATGGCAATTCAAGCCAAAAACTATTGATGGAGTCGCTGTAGATCAAATGGGAGAGTTATTAGTGGAGTTTGAATGTAATGTATAAAATTTTTATATCAATATTTTTAGTTTTTTCTTTGTTCTCCATCAAGATTGATGCTACTGAAGATTCTATTAATCGTTTTACAGCTGATTATTTAAAAAGAATTAATGACTATATATCAGATGATGATTTTGAGAATGCTATTCGTGAGTTAACTATTCTATCAACTAGATATTTCTTAAACGAGCAAAGTTATGAAAGAGCTTTAATTAATCAGCTTTGGGGTAATTTATATGCGATGCAAGCACAATATGATAAAGCTATAGATTCATATGAGGCTTCATTAAGATTTAGAAGAATTCCTCTTATTACTAACCTTCAAATTAGAACAAATCTAGCCCAGTGCTATTTCCAAGTTAAAAATTTTAAAAAAGTCATAGAAGTTCTTCTTGAATATAAAGAGCAAGCTGAAAAAAGAGGCCAAGAGTTTTCACCAAAAAATAGAGTGATGATCGGTATCGCTTATTACTATGAAGAAAATTTTGAACTAGCATATCAATATATATCTTCAGCCAATGAGATGTCTATAAAATATGAGGAAGATTGGCTTCGTTATGAATTAGCTCTGGCTGTGAAGCTCGATAAAATTGATGAGGCAATTGAGACAGGACAATTGCTAATATATGTTAATCCTGAAAAAAAAGAATATTGGCAGCAGGTAAGCGGACTCTATTACACACAAAAAAGAGATGATGAATCCCTTGCTGGTCTAGAATTAGCTTTTGACAACAATTTGCTAGTTGAAAGTAAAGAGTATGTTGATTTGGCAAGGTACTACCTTTATAAAGGCTTACCTCAAAAAGCTGTAAAAGTTATTGAATATGGTTTTGATAAAGATTTTTTAGAATTAAATAATGAAAACTATGAACTCCTTGCCGATTCTTATTTTATTGCAAGAGATAGAGAAAATGGCATAAAAGCCCTTCAAAGCTCGTTATCTATAAAAGAGGATGAAGACATCGCATTTAAGATTGCTAGATTTGGTTTCGAAGATGAAAATTGGGTACTAGCATTAAAATATTTTAATGAAGCTAAGAAATTGGGGTGGAATAAATCACCTGGAAGGTTAGAGTTATTGATGGGCATCACACAATATGAACTTGGCAATCTCAATGAATCTATTAATTTTTTTAACATAGCATTAGATCAAGATGACACAAAGTCAGCAGCAGAAGGCTGGATTTCCTTTGTGGAAGATATTATTAAGAATTCTTAATTAATGAACTTACTGGTATCATAATTGTCCAACTAAGATGATAATATCAACTCAAAATCTCAAAAGGTCGTTTCAGGTAGGGTCTGAAAAAGTTGAAGCGTTAAAAGGAATAAATTTATCAGTTGAAAAAAGTGAATTCCTATCAATCATGGGTCCGTCAGGTTCTGGCAAGACTACATTAATGAACATTATAGGTTGCTTAGATACACCAACCGAAGGCACATATCATTTAAATAATAATTTAGTGAATGATTTAAGTGATGATGAATTAGCAAGAATTAGAAATAAAGAAATTGGTTTTGTATTTCAGTCTTTTCATCTCCTTGCAAAGAATTCTGCCCTAAATAACGTTATGCTTCCATTAAAATATGCTGGTGTTAGAGAAGATAATGCGATCACGATGGCAAAAAACGTTCTTGATAAAGTAGGACTTACAAACAGAATAAATCATTCACCATCCGAATTATCTGGTGGACAACAACAAAGAGTAGCTATAGCTAGAGCCCTTGTTAATAAACCAAGTATAATTTTTGCCGATGAACCTACTGGAAATTTGGATTCCCAAACTGGAGATGATGTAATGAATTTATTCAAAGAATTAAATGAACAAGGTCAAACAATTATATTAATTACCCATGAAGAAGATATTGCTAGGCAATCAAAGCGTATAATAAATATCAAAGATGGACTAATAGAATCAGATTATAAAATATAAATAATTATGAAAATTAAATTAAAAAATACTTTTTACATTGCAGGTCTTGTAATTCTAATCTCCTCATGTGGTTCAGATGAAAAACCTCAACAAGAGACTACTTTTTATAAAAGGGAAAATGTTTCTACTAAACAACTTGAATTATCGATAGAAGCATCTGGAATAATAGAGGCTATATCATCAGTGGAAATCAAGTCAAAGGCTTCTGGTGAAATTCTTTTTTTAGGCGCCGAAGTGGGAGACCTTGTTGAGAAAGGATCTATTCTGGGTCAAATTGATCAAAGAACTCCAAAAAATATTCTAGATCAAGCCATGTCTG
>Ga0213865_10002141_pt1 | contig 12559 bp, 9 predicted proteins | sample PICome_6_FD_160100 | JGI IMG/M metagenome (GOLD analysis project Ga0213865, IMG submission 160100) | Coastal seawater microbial communities near Pivers Island, North Carolina, United States - PICO282 | ecosystem: Environmental > Aquatic > Marine > Coastal | place: USA: North Carolina | collected...
GAAGTCTTGGGAGACGCAGTAGAAATCGTAGACGGCCCCTCGATTGTAGCCTCCGCTGTGGCTTCAGCCTTGTTGGACAAAGGGCTCACTGCACCCACATCACAATCTGAGGGCGGAGGGCTTGCCGCACACCGCTTCATGGTGAGCGACCTCACGGAGAATTTCGTCCGTTCCGCCCAGCGCTTTTTTGGGACGGAAGTTCCTTTGGTGCCGGGAGGCCCTTGGTTCCAGCACTGACCTTCAACGGTTTACTTTTCGGCAAACCAACCGGCGTACTCCTTGTAGCGCTCGGCCGTGGCCGCAAGGTGGCGGGCCAATGTACCGTCCACGTCCTTGACTTTTTTGGCGGGCACGCCCGCCCACAATTCGCCGGGCCCAATCTGCGTGCCTTCCAACACGACAGCCCCTGCTGCAACCACCGCTCCTGCGCCCACCACGGCCCGGTCCATGACGACTGCTCCCATGCCAATCAAGGCGCCCTTGCAGACTGTGCAACCATGGACCACGGCGTTGTGTCCGATGCTCGCATGGTCATGAATCTCGAGGTGTGTCTTTTCGAAGGTGCCGTGCAACACGGCCCCATCTTGGACATTGACGGTGTGTCCGATGCGGATCGCGCAGACGTCGCCCCTTACCACCGCCCCAAACCAAATGCTGCAGTCAGTGCCCGTAGTGACGTCACCCACCACGGTGCAGTTGGGGGCCAACCAGGTGCCCGCTCCGAAGGTGGGTGTTCGGCCATGAACGGGGAGAACGACCGGCTGCTGATGGGGGTTTGGTGGAGCGTCACTCATGGTGGAAATGTACTCATTGGGCTTGCCATTCCTGTGCTTCGTTTCCCGCGCGCCGAAATGAAATGGCCTGGGCAATGTCTTCAGCAGAAACGGCCTCACGCCCATCGAGGTCGGCCAAGGTGCGCCCCATCCGCAGCAGACGGGTATACGTGCGTGCACTGAAGCCAAAGTGGTCCATGCAGCGCTTGATGAGGCGGGTGCCCTCGGGGTCCAAGGCCACGAGTTCTTGCAGCTCTTGTCCGTCCAACCTGTGGTTGGTTACCGCTCCAGGGTTGCGGTTGCGCTGCAGGTCTCGGGCCTGGATGACGCGGTTGCGCATGGCCGTGGCCCGTCGCATGCGTTCTCGCCGCTGTTGCCTACCGAGGGCACCGGGTACCGGGAGCAAGTCTGATGCAGTGACGGCGTCAATTTGAAGGTGGATGTCAATGCGGTCCAGCAGCGGGCCACTGACCTTGCGCATGTATTGCTGGCGCGCATGGCGGCTGCATTGACAGCGGCGTCTGTGTTTCGGGTCGTTGCTGTACATGCCACAAGGGCAGGGGTTCATGGCGGCCACGAGCTGGAAGTCAGCGGGAAACACGACGGTAGAACGCGCCCGGCTGATGGTCATTTCGGAAGTCTCCATGGGTTGGCGCAACACTTCAAGGACGTGCCGCGGCATCTCTGGAAGCTCATCCAAGAACAAGACACCTGCATGGGCAAGGCTGATTTCTCCGGGGCGCGGGTCAGACCCCCCGCCGACCAAGGCGACATCAGAAATCGTATGGTGCGGGCTGCGGAATGGACGTTGGAGGACGAGGCCACCCGCGGCTCGGGTGCGGTCGGACACGGAGTGGATCCGGTTGACTTCGATGGCCTCATTGGGCGTCAGGGGAGGGAGCAACCCCACCATGGCCCGGGCGAGCATGGATTTGCCGGCGCCTGGCGGGCCCACCATGCAGAGGTTGTGCCCCCCGGCGGCGGCCAGTGCGAGGGCGGCCAAGGCATTGGCCTGCCCTTTGATGTCGGCGAGGGTTTCCAGGGATTCTGAGGCCTGCACCAGCAGCATGTCGGACAGCGTACACGCCATGCGCGCCAATGGCTGCACGCCAGAAAGGTGGTCGAGCACCTCACTGAGGCTTGCGGCGCCATGGACTTCGGCCTCGGGCAGGATGGCGGCTTCAGCTGCAGAGGCCTCCGGAAGGATGAGGCTACATCCTGAAGGCCCTACAGCCGCGTGGGCCAACGCCAGCCCGCCCCGAACCGCCCGCAGCGAGCCGTCCAAAGCCAACTCTCCCATGATGAGCGGGTGCTCAAGGGGTGCGGCGTCGATTTGACCCGAGGCGGCCAGAATGCCGAGCGCAAGAGGAAGGTCATAGGCCGCGCCTTCCTTGCGCAGTCCAGCCGGTGCGAGGTTGATGGTGATGCCTTTGCCTGGCCAGCGGAAGCCGAGGTGCTCGATGGCACTTTTGATGCGCTGTTGGCTTTCGCGCACGGCGCTGTCGGGGAGCCCCACCATCAGGAAATGAATGCCGCGGTCCACCCGCACTTCCACGGTGACAGGCACGGCCTCGACCCCGCTTAGCGCGGCCGCATGCAATCGAACCAACATGGAGAAAGGAATCAGGCGTTGTGCGCCTCGATGTGGTCAATCAAGGCGTGGATGCACTTGATGTGCACCTCCTGAATCCGGTCGGCATGCCCGTTCCAGGGCACGCGGATTTCGGCATCGCAGAGGGGTGCCAAAGCGCCGCCATCCTTGCCCGTCAATCCGACGACGGACATCCCCAGCAAACGGGCGGCTTCAGCCGCGCGCAAGACATTGGCGGATTGGCCCGATGTCGAAATGGCGAGGAGCACATCTCCCGGCTTGCCCATGGCCTCCACGAAACGCGCGAACACGGCGTCAAATCCATAGTCGTTGCCCACACAGGTGAGGTGGGAAGGGTCAGAGATCGAAAGGGCCGGCAAGGCGCGTCTGTCATCACGGTACCGCCCTGTCAGCTCCTCGGCGAAGTGCATCGCGTCACACATGGAGCCTCCGTTGCCACACGATATGACCTTGCCGCCGGAGCGGATGGCCTCGGCCATCAAATCCCCCGCCTGACCGAGGGCCGCCAGGTGCCGGTCGTCTGCCATGAAATCGCGCAGGACCTTTTCTGCTTCCTCGAAATGCTGCCTGATGCTGTGGGCTCTATCCATGGGGGCAATGTGCAAGGCGCAAGCTAACGACCGACCGGGGTTGTGTGGATGGTGGGATTGCGTTTACAGACGCAGACTTTCAGCGGCCGGCATTGAAACGCGCCATGTTCTCTTCCAGGAAGGCGATGAACTTATCGGGGTCGGGATCGTATCCCACGCCCGTTCCCACAGCTTCACCGTCATGGTCGATCATGACGTAAAACGGCTGTGCATTGGTGCCGAAGCGCGAGGCCTGCAGATAGGTCCACTTGTTGCCCACAGTGCGCACCCGGAAGTCCTTGCCCCCGAATTGTTCCACCCGCTGCTCAGACTCAGGCAGGGCCTTGCGTTCGTCCACATACAATGAGACCAGCACCGCCTCCTCAGTGAGGTACTTTACGACCTCGGGGTGCGGCCACACCTGCTCTTCCATCTTGCGGCAGTTCACACAAGCCCATCCCGTAAAGTCTAAGATCATGGGCTTGCCTTCTGCCTGGGCGGCAGCCAACCCTTCATCGTAGTCGCGGAAGCGGGCTTCCACATGGCCTGAGGCCGCATGGTCTTTACCACCGTGGCCCCCTGCGCCAACACTGCCGGAACTTTCCGAATAGAACATGGGGGGTGGGAACCCGGAAATCAAATTGAGCGGAGCGCCCCACATGCCGGGCATCATGTAGATGGCCAGCACGAGGAAGACTGTACCGAGGCTCCAGCGTCCCACACTCAACCGCTCCAGCTTGCTGTCATGGGGAAAACGCAGCCCACCATAGAGGTACACGGCAATGCACAGCGCCACAGCGATCCAAATGGCGATGAAGAGCTCGCGCTTGAGGAGACCCAACTGCAGCACGAGGTCAGCATTGGAGAGGAATTTGAAGGCAAAACCAATTTCGAGTAGGCCGAGCACCACCTTGACACTGGTGAGCCAACCGCCGCTTTGGGGCAGTGAGTTCAGCCATCCCGGAAAGGCGCTGAAGAGCGCAAAGGGAATCGCCAGGGCCAAGGAGAATCCAAACATGACCGCGATGGGACCACCGAAATTACCAGTAGCCGCTCCGGCAAGGGCACTGCCCACAAGCGGGCCTGTGCAGCTGAAGCTGACAATGGCGAGCGTGGCGGCCATGAAGAAGATGCCGATCAAACCGCCGCGGTCAGCCTGAGCGTCCACTTTGTTGGCCCAGCTTGTCGGGAGCTGGATTTCAAAGGCGCCAAGGAAACTGACCCCGAAGACCACCAAGAGCACAAACAAGAAGAGGTTGAAGAAGGGGTCGGTCGAAATCAGATTGAGCACGTCCACCCCGAAAACCGCCGTCAGCACGAGCCCGAGGCCAGTGTAGATGAAGATGATGCTCGCCCCGTAAATCAGCGCATTGCGGATGCCCTCTGCGCGGGTCTTGGATTGCTTGGTGAAGAAGCTCACCGTCATGGGGATCAATGGAAAGACGCAAGGGGTAAACAGCGCCGCAAACCCGAGCCCCATGCCCAACAAGAACAGCACCAAGAGGCCATCATCGCCTGCTTCGTCCTCAGAAGTGCCGGGCTCGCCTTGGCCAGGGCAGAGCTCGGGGACCGCTTCGTTGAGGGCTTCATCCAAGGGGAGGTAGAATTCGACGTCTGGTGGGAAGATGCACTTCGTGTCGTCGCACGTCATGTAGGTCAGCAGGCCGTCCACTTTTTCGGGCCTGTCGCCCGACCAGGTCATGTCCAACGCCCAGCGCACCGTGCCTTCGAAGGACTTGACGTCCTTGTCGAAGTTGGGGTCGAAATGGACTTCAGGGGTGCACTCCCTCAGGTCGCCGACCTGGATGCCTTCTGTCGCCACAGTGATGGCGGTGGGGATGGGGCCGTCGAGCGGGTCGTTGTCGTTGCTGTACACGTGCCAGCCTGCTTCAATCTCCGCAGTGGCCACCAGCGTGGCCGCATTCTCGCCAGTGGCATAGAGCGTGATGTCCCATTGGACCGGGTCGTAGATGCCCATGGGGGCCTCCTCCGAGGCACCGTCATCGAAGGCACCTGCTGAGTGGCCGCCGCCGCAATAGTCGGGCTTGGCGCTCTCAGGGCGCAGGTCGGCGAGGGCCAGGGCGAAGTCGACGTCTTCAGGTGGAAGGCACTTGCTTTCGTCGCAGACCATAAAGGTGAGGTAGCCCTTGATGGTATCTGGAATGGCGCCCGGAAAAGACAGGGTGTGCACCCAATGGGTTTCTTCCTCGAAGAAGAGGAGGTCCATCATGAAATTGGGGTCGTACTCGAGGTGCGGTTCGCACTCTGATGCCGCTGTGTCTGCCGTTTGGACGCCCTCTGTATCAAAGGTGAACGACGTAGGAATGGGGCCGTCGAAAGGGTTCAAGAACTGGCTGTAGACGTGCCAGCCCGACTCAATATCGGCGTGGAAATCGAGGTCAATCGTGCCGTCCCCATTGTCATACATGGCGAAGTCCCAAGCCACAGGGTCGTGGATCTGGGCCTGAAGGGTTGGAGCCCCTGCCGCCACAATGCAGGCGAGGGCAAACCAAGAGAAAAGGAGCTGTAGTGGCTTCACGGACACGTTGCTTTGCGGGCGCGAAAGATAATGCCGGTAGGCGGCGTCAAGCCACTTTCTGGGGCCAACGGTTGCGAATCAGCACGAGCGAGGGGCCAATCAAAGGGCGATTTCCTGCCCTGGGCTCAAGCCGAAGCGCTTGCGGATGAGGCCGCTTCCGAGGTAAACAAGCGGGGTGTCCAATGCGGCCACCAGCACCTTGAAGCCAAACCCATTGACCAGCAGCGCGCCGAAAAGTCCCCATTCAATTTCCCCCACGCTGCACAACAGCACCAGCACCACGACCGTGTCCACGAATTGGGAAGGGATGGTCGAGAAATTGTTGCGCAGCCAGAGTTTTCGGCCCCCGGTGCGGTGTTTCCAGAAGTGGAAAATCCGGACATCCAGGAACTGGGCGATGAGGTAAGCAGCCATGGAAGCGCCCACGGCCAGCAACGTCTGTCCGAAGACGTGGTCGAATTCTCCATCGGATACAGGAGACCACGCTGTCGCCGAGGCCCCACCGGCTATGGTGATGATGCCCAGCGTGAACACGGACGCAACCAATCCACCCTTCACCACATCGTCGGCCCGTTTTTTCCCAAAGACTTCGGAAATGAGGTCGGTCACGAGGAAGGTCAAGGGGTAGGCCAACAGCCCGACGCTGGCTTCGAAGGTGTACCCCGCGCCAGGCAGGGTCCAGAAAAAGAACTTCCGGAAGATGAGGTTGCACGTCACCAGGCTCGCGATGAACAAGGCTGCCAGCGCGAGATAGAGCCCCAATGCCCATTCGCGGTCGCGTTCTGAGGCAGGCTTGAGGGGTGGGGCGAGTTCGGCGTTCATGGGGGCAGCGCGCAAAGTTATTTGGAAGGCGTCCAGCTCAGGTGAAGCAATGGCTGTCCGGTTGCATCAGAGGGTGAAGTCGGCAAGGCAACAAGACGGCTGATGCGGTGCCCGACGAGCCAGACGATCTGACCGGCGGCGTCTTCAAGCACCCATTGGCCGTTGCGGTCGGCGGCGGGCACCTTGCGCTGGGTCAGGATATCGGAGACAAGCTGGTGGCCTGTCATGCCGAGCGGGGCCATGCGGTCGCCATCTGTCCAGGTCCGAAGCTGCAAAGGCATGGCCAGGGCCGTCAGCACGACATCGGCGGTGAGGTCCCCAGCATCGGGCGTGTGAGGCCCATCCGCAGTCGAAGTGTGCCAGGTCAAGGTGCCGTCAGGCGTGTCGATACTGCCGTGGGCATGATCCAAGGCAGGGGCCCAATTTCTGGGCGACCGGTCCAGCTCACCGGCCATCGCATGGACGACCAGGGCATCGCGTTCCCGGATGACAACATGGGTGGCCGAAGCATGGCGGCGGCCGACTTCGGTGTCGGGTTGTGCCAAAGCGGCCAAAGCAGCGGCCTGCGCGGGGCCAAAACCGAAGGCTTCGCCCCACACCCCGAGCAGGTGCAGCGCCGAGGGCGCTTTTCTGACCGCATCGAGCGGCAAGGTCAGGGGGTCATCCGCCACAGTGCTGTGAAGGGACTCGGTGTGCTGGCGCCACTCCGTCGCCAGGGCACCCATGCGCTCCAGCCCGTGGGCCCATCCCGGACGGATGCTGTCCAGCAGGGGAATCAGCTCGCCCCGGATGCGGTTGCGCAGAAAGTCGGGCAGGGCATTGGTCGGGTCTTCGCGCCAAGGGCTATTGGTCTGTTCCAATGCTGCCCTCAGCAAGGATTTTTCGATGTCCAGAAAAGGCCGGCCAAGCGCAAAACCCCATTGGGTCTGCCATGGCGACATGCCGGCAAGGGCCTCAGGGCGGCTGCCCCGAAGCAGGTGCAGGAGCCGCGTTTCCCTTTGGTCATCGGCGTGGTGTGCGGTGAGCACGACACCGCCCGGCCCTGCAGCTGTTGCCATCCAGCCATAGCGGGCCGCGCGGGCCGCCGCCTCCAACCCCAAGGACTGGCGTTCCGCAGAGGTGGTCAGGCCCTGCACGGCATGTTCCTGGAAGGCCCATCCTTTTTGTGCAGTGCGTTCTCTCACAAAAGCCAAAATATCCGCGGCCTGAGGGTGCAATCCGTGGTCGACGTGCAGCACGCCGAAGTCCCAAGGCAGCCCATCGGCTGCTTCCAGCAGGGCCATGGAGTCCAAGCCGCCAGATACCGCGAGCCATACGCGGCTATGACGTGGTGTGCTGCGGCGGTCCAACAGGCCGTGAACCGCCCTGCTGAGGGTGGACATGATCTCAGCCATGTTTTTCCTGCATTGTGCGTCCTTCCGGCGCCGCGTCTGTCCCTGCCCCCAAGACCTCAAGTACCGATTGCGCCTTGAGGAGGGTCTCTGCCCATTCGCTGTCCGCGGCCGCCAAGGCTGTGATGGCGCCACCGACATGCACGCTCCAGCGGCTTTGGGCGCGGTCAATCACCGCCGTCCGGATGACCACATTCAGATGGAAATCGCCTGCATCTCCTGCGCCGTTGGGCTCGGCCCACCCGAGGGTGCCGGAATAGAGCCCGCGCTCCACCGGCTCGGTTTCTGCCGTGATTTCCATGGCCCTCAATTTGGGCGCCCCCGTCATGCTGCCCATTGGAAATGTGGCCCTCAGGATATCGGCAAAGCGCACGTCGTCGCGCACAGAACACGACACGGTCGACACCATTTGATGGACGTTGCGAAAGCTGTGGATGCCGCAGAGCTCATTGACCTCCACGCTGGCGGGCCGAGCTACCCGGCTGAGGTCATTGCGCACGAGGTCGGTGATCATGACGTTTTCAGCGCGCTCTTTGGCATCTGTGCGCAAGCGTTCGGCCGCTTCGGCATCGGCTTGAGGGTCGGCCATCCGGGCCGCGGTGCCCTTGATGGGCCGAGAGACGAGCCGTCCGCCTTCGCGCTGAAGGAAGCACTCCGGACTCGCGCACAGGATATCCACCACACCACTTGTGACGAACGCTGAGTACGGCGCCAGCGTGCGCGCGACCAGGGCGCCAAAGGCCGAGTGCGCGCTGAAGTCCTCAGGCAAGGCGCCGTTGAGCTCTCGGCAGAGATTCAGTTCGTAGATGTCACCACGGAGGATGTGGCGGTGGACTTTTTCAAAGGCCGCGCGATAGGTGTCCGCGTGGAGGCTGCTCGAAACGGGCAGCGCATGCGCCCCGTCATGCAACTCAGGGCCTGCTGTGATGGGGTGGGCAACAGCCGATTCCATGGCCGCTGCCAAGGCGGCATCGTCAGGAGCGGTCAGCCAATGGCAAGAAGCCTGAGGGCCGGTTCCTTTAAATGCCAGCACCGCCTCAGGTTCCACCCAATGCACCACGGGCAACGCCACATGGGGCGGCTTCTGGTCAGGCAAATCCAACATGGGGTCTGCCCTCAACTGTTCGTATCCAATCCAGCCGACGCACCGCCCTGAGGCCGCGCCGACAAATGCGCCGATTTGATCAAATGCGTCGGCGGTCGCTGTGGAAAGGGTGAGCCGCCGGCGCTCACCAACGGCGAGCATACCGCTGATGGCCCCCGGATGGTCGGAGGCATCCAGCAACAGCCAAGGGGCATGCTCGCCCAGACCTTGGAGGTCGGGCAGGGCCAAATGGGACGACGTTGCTGTGGGGTTCACCCCTCAAAGATGGCGCTTGATCAAATGGGTCACGGCATCGGCCCAATCGTCCTCTGCGTTGAGGCTGGGCACCAGGTCGAGGTGTTCCCCGCCGTGCTCCTCGAAAATCTCCACGTATTCCTCTCCGATTTCCACGGTGGTTTCGAGGCAATCGGCCACGAATGCGGGAGAAAACACCAACATTTTCTTGCACCCGGCCTTGGCGCGTTCCTCGATGACCTTATCGCTAAAGGGGGTCAGCCACTTCTTGTCCAGTCGGCTTTGGAAGGCCACGCTGTACCGGTCCTCGGGGATGCCCAAGCGCTTGACGAGCTCCCGCGTTGTGGCATAGCAGGTCGCCTTGTAGCAGAACTTGTTTTCCTCGTTGATTTCCGACTCACAGCTGTGGTTCGCGCAGCGGCGGTCTTCGTAGACTTTGTCCACTTGCCGGGTGGGGACGCCGTGGTAGCTGAAGAGAATGTGGTCGTAGGCGTCCAGGTCGAATTGCTTTCCCCGTGCCTCGAAACAGGACAGGTAGCCTTCGTCATCCCAGTATTGGCTGATCATGCGCACTTCCGGAATGACATACCATTTAGAAATGAGCCGCATCGCCTCTTGGTGAGTGCTGCCGGTGGTCGCGGAAGCGTACTGCGCATACAGGGGAAGCACCACGATTCGGTCATAGCCCGCTTGGCGCATCTGCTCCAATACCATGGGCATGCTGGGCTGTTGGTAGCGCATGGCGAAATGCACGTGCAGTTCACCGAGTTCAGGGTGGGATTCAGACAGGGCCGTGCACCGCTCGGCCACTTTGCGGGTCAGGTCTTCTCCATGCAACAGTAACGGGGAGCCTTTGTCCGTCCACACCTTCTTGTATTCCCGAGAGCTGCTGAACCGGCGCAGGGGTGAAATGATGCCACGCACCAGAATTTGACGGGGCAGCCAAGGAATGTCGATCACCCGGCCATCCGAGAGAAATTCGGTGAGGTAGCGGCCGACTGCGGCAGGACGGGGGTTGTCCGGTGTGCCGAGGTTGATAAGGAGGATGCCAGTCTTCATGGATGGATGTGCAACAGAACAGGAGGGTTACAATCCCGCTCCCACATGGTTCGCCAGCGGGGCTCAGATGTGCAAGGCACGGTCTCCAGTAGCGGCCAGGGCCGCCTCTTTGATCGCCTCGGTAAATGTGGGGTGTGCATGGCTCATGCGGGCAACATCCTCTGCGGAGGCCCGGAACTCCATGGCGACCACGGCCTCGGCGATCATGTCCGCGGCGCGCGGCCCACAGATGTGCACGCCCAAGATTTCATCGGTGTCGGCATGGGCCAGGACCTTGACGACCCCATCGGTGTCCATGGAGGCGCGGGCACGGCCCGATGCCTTGAACGGGAAGCTGCCCGTTTTGTAGGCCACCCCTTCGGCCTTGAGCTGCTCTTCGGTGCGGCCCACCGCGGCCACCTCTGGCCAGGTGTAGACAACCCCGGGGATGAGGTTGTGGTCGATGTGCGGCTTCTGTCCGGCCATGTGCTCCACGGCATAAATGCCTTCTTCTTCGGCTTTGTGGGCCAACATTGCGCCTTTGACCACGTCGCCAATGGCGTACACGTGGGGCTGGGCGGTGCGCAAGTGCGCGTCGACTTCTACCCGTCCGCGTTCGTCGAGGGCGAGTCCAACCTTGTCGAGGCCCAAACCAAGTGTGTACGGCTTGCGGCCAACGGCCACCAGGCAGTAGTCCACCTCCCAGGTGACCTCCTTGCCCTTTTTGTCGTCCGCCTTGACGACGGCCTTATCGCCGGCGTTGGTGACTTCCTTCACGCCGTGCGAGAGGTGGAACTTCACCCCGATTTTCTTCATGGAGCGCTGCAGCTCCTTGCCCATGGTGCGGTCCATGGTGGGAATGATGGCGTCTTGGTATTCGATCACATGGACTTCTGTGCCCAGTCGGGCATAGACCGAGCCCAATTCGAGCCCGATCACGCCCCCGCCGATGATGGCCATTGTCTTGGGCAACTGCGGCAGCTCCAGGGCTTCCGTGGATGTGATGATCCTTTCCCCGTCGAGCGAAATAAAGGGCAGGCTTGCGGGCTCCGAGCCAGTGGCGATCAGGATGCGGTCAGCAGAAATCTGGGTCGCTGCACCGTCGGCTGGGGTGACTTCCACGGTGTGGGCATCGACAAAGGCGCCCATTCCGTGGAGCACGGTAATCCCGTTTTTCTCCATGAGGTAGTCCACGCCGGCCACCGTCTGGTCCACCACCTCTTGCTTTCGGGCAATCATGCGCGGGAAGTCGATGTCGAGCCCTCCTACTTTGATGCCGTGGGTCTCGAATTCCTTGTTGGCTTTTAGATAGTGCTCTGAGCTGTCAAGCAAGGCCTTGGACGGAATGCACCCCACATTGAGGCAGGTTCCACCGAGGGTCCCGCGCTTTTCGATCAAGGCCGTTTTGAAGCCGAGTTGGGCGCCGCGGATGGCCGCCACATATCCGCCGGGTCCGGCGCCAATCACCACGAGGTCGTACTTGTCCATGTTTGTCAGAACGGTTGGAGGTGCGAAGGTAAAGCCGCACCCTCGGGTGAACCATAGGAGTTCGCGCATGTTGCCTTTCCTTTGCGCCCGCCCATGTGGTCCAGACTCGCTACGTTCATCCTCAGGGGACGCCTTCCCATTCTGCTGGTACTCCTTGTGATCACGGCGGGCATGGCTTCGCGCATCGATGAGTTGGGCATCCGCTACAAGTTCGGCGGCTTGTTGCCGGACGATGATCCTGCGTTGGTCGACTACAACTCTTTCCTCGACCAATTTGGCGAAGAGGGCAATGTGGTGGCCCTCGGCATTCAGGACGACCGACTGGATTCGTTGGCCGTGTTCCAACAGTGGTGGGACCTCGATGCGGCACTCCGCGCGGTACGGGTGCCAGTTGACAGCCTGCGGCCGGATGGAACCCCGTGGACCGTCCATGTCGTGGACAGCGTGTTTGGCTTCCGCACAGCGGTACAACTGACCCGACAGGACGACCCCAAGCGCTTTGTTATGGAGCCGGTCATACCAGACCGCCCCGAAACGCAGGCTGAATTGGACAGCGTCCTCAAGCGGCTTCGGAGCTTGCCGTTTTACAAGGGTTTCCTTCACACCGAAGTGGGCGCCACCATACAGATGGTGTACGTCAACGCCCCCTTGTTCAACTCGGAAAACCGGGGGCGTTCAGTGGAATTGCTCGTCGAGGAAGTTGAGCGTTTTGAGCAATCGACAGGGGTGGATGTCCATGTGTCGGGACTGCCCTACATCCGCACAGAAGTCACCACCAAAATCAAGCGCGAACTCGGGCTGTTCATCGGACTGGCCGCCTTGGTAACGGCGTTGCTGCTCTTGCTGTTTTTCCGCAATCCCGTCGTCATGGCCGTGTGCATGTTGGTCGTGGGGACGGGCGTCATTTGGTCGTTGGGCAGCATCGTCCTGTTTGATTACAAGCTCACGGCTTTGATGGGGCTCATTCCCCCGCTGATGATTGTGATTG
>Ga0213865_10002143_pt1 | contig 12555 bp, 9 predicted proteins | sample PICome_6_FD_160100 | JGI IMG/M metagenome (GOLD analysis project Ga0213865, IMG submission 160100) | Coastal seawater microbial communities near Pivers Island, North Carolina, United States - PICO282 | ecosystem: Environmental > Aquatic > Marine > Coastal | place: USA: North Carolina | collected...
GGCAATTAGCCGGTATGAAGATGAGTATGTCTTGTTAAGTAGCGTAATGAAGCAAGGTCGACTGTACGCACAGACCGAACTATTCGATATGCTCCAAGATGAGGAGATCAATCCGAACGGATGCACTAAAAAAACGCTTCGTAACTGCATTGATTTGCTTAAAGGCAACAATCTCAAGCTGGAGCGCAAGGGTGCACACGGCAAGAAATACTACCGCTGGATACCAATGTAATGCCCAGAATGCCCAGAATGCCCACAATGCCTCTAATGCCCATAGTTTAGGGGGCGGGTCAGGCTAAACCCGGGGGGTAAAAGTGGGGCATCACGGGCAAACCGGGCAAACTGGGCAAACTGGGCAAACTGAATAGGGGGATAAATGGACTCAGGACACCGATGGCTAGTCGACAAAGAAGAAAAAATGAACTTCTTTATCGCATTCGTCACAACTCAATTCGATCAAGGCAAGAAGATCCTGTATTACATCAAGGATACGACTCGCAGTGATCGACAAAACAATGCTATGCACTTATGGTTTAGGCAGATAGCAGAAGGTCTAAACGATGCCGGGTACTGGGTACGGCACCCGTTCAGTGACAAGCTGGAGATACCGTTCACTGAGGTGCTAGTAAAGGAGACCCTCTACAAGCCCATTATACGCTCCATGTACGATAAAACGTCTACAGGCAAGCTAACCCCCAAGGAACTCTCAGAAGCCGCTGAGGTGCTAATTAGGTGGCTCTCAGAGCATAAGGGCGTATACATCCCCTTTCCTCAACAACTAAAGGATGAATTAAAGTGAAGTTAAAAAGAACAGCCGCAGATCATTGGTTTAGCAGGTGCGTCAGAATCCGTAACGACTTCAAGTGCCAAGGGTGTGGCACCCAATACGAGTCCAACAGCACTGGGCTTCACTGCTCTCACTACTTTACGCGCGCTAAGAAGGGCCTACGGTACGACGGAATGAACGCTTTTGCTCACTGTTATGGCTGTCATCAAAAGTACGGCAGTAACCCTGATTACTTTGTTCGCCACTACATTGACGAATATGGCGAAGGTGCCCTTGAGTTAATTAGGGAAAAGGCCGAAGACATTGAGCTAGGCAAGCGGGCGCATAAAGAGCAGAAAGAAATAGCCAAGCATTACAAGGCAGAAGCCGCCCGGATGGAGAATGACAGAGCGGCAGGTATAGCTGGCTGGTTAGAGTTTGCTAGCTGGGACTAAGACTCTGGATTACGCTGTCGTAATGCTTCCTTTAGCATCCCTTCAGCCGTTGTTGCTTCCATCATTTCGGCTACATTTCTAGCGGCTCGCAGTGGTTGCTTGATGATTGGAAGCTCCGTTGCCAGTGCTTGTGGTGGGCGCTCTCTATCAAGAACCTCAATAACTGTTTTAGAAATATCTGCTGGTCTGCTAAGGGCAATTGGCAAAGATCCCTCTGCTAAAGTATACAAAAACCCATTTTCTTTAAGCTGGCCGTACTGGTAATCGTTAAGACCTAGCGTGTTGGCTGTTAGCAAACTTGCCCAAGCATCGCCGTATCCGCGAGCTAATCCACTGGCAGATATTTCTCCATCACCAAAGATAAACTGCCGACTTTCATTGATTACTGCATAGCCGCCGGCTCCGTATGCCGCATACCGACCAAGGAACTCTGCCGCTTTTTCTGGCTTACCTGCTTTGATATTTCCTATGACCTCGCGCAATGCCAATGCTTGTTGTTTAACTACAAAACCACGTAGCGCCCACAATGGTCGCAGATTTGGATTTCTTGACCATGCCGCAGGCCGACCAGCCGCACTAATTAACTGCTGTTGACCTAAGCCGGCAAACATTAACTCCTCTATAAGTTCAGAGCCTTTGCCCGTATATTTAGTCCAATCAACATCGTGCTGTTTTAGTTGCTTCTCAAGGACACTAAGCTCTGCATCGTTAAAGTAGAAGCCCCAGTTTTCTTTGAGCTTTCCAGCTTTGGCGTCATCTGCCGCACTACGCAGTACGCCACGCATAACGCCCTTCTTGCCAACCATATCTAAAGCCGCGAAACCTGAGCCTTTCATTAAAAAGTCAGCGCTGTTGCGCATAAGATCCGCCGTCCTAACCATAAAACCTTGTCTGTTAGTGGCCATTTCGTTTGTTTTATTTATAAATTCACCATAAGTTTGATTGTTTAATCCCATCTTTTTTAAATCAGGATCGGGTATTTTTTTAAATGGACGAAAAATTTTTAATCCTTCAAGAACGGCTCTTCCTCCATACTTTGCGCCAATTAAAGGTATATCCGCTATGTTAAGAATGGCTGACATAGGCCCGGCAAGTGTCGTTGCGTAGGCCGCAGAGTTAGCGGCTTGGATTAGCGGGTGTGGTGCCTTCTGTTGTCCAAGGATGGAGTCAGTAATCTTGTTGACTGCATACTGCGATCCATCAAGACTGATGCCCTTCTGCCTAAACGAGTAGAACAGCGCATCCATAAACTCTTGAGGGCTAATTGCTTGCTGGCCTTCTCGTCGCGCAATAACACTAATGTCTACGCCAAACTTCTCTTGTAGCTGACCCAGACGCTCCATCTTAAAGACTCGTTGCATGTCGGATACAAGCGGGTTGTCATAGTCAGCAGGATTAGGCGCGGCATCATCTCCATCAAGATACGATCCTCGGGTACGCCGCTCCATGCCGGGATCGTCAAACATCTTCTCGATGTCTGCGTCCGTCATGCCTTCTTCTTTTAATCTTCTAACAGCCGCCGAGTTGCGGGTATGCAGGTAGGTAAGCTCGGTCGGGAACTCTGCGCCAAACACTTTCTTGTTTAGTTGAGTATTCTTCTTGTAGCTGTAATTTAGATAAGCCTTTAGCACGTTCATGTGTTCAGTGCTTAAGTCTTCCGCTAACTCTTTTTCTAGCCGAGCCATTGACGCGGCTCTGGTTTTGCCTAGCTTGCCGGCACCATAGTCAAGCAGTACGCCTTTAGCTCGCTCACTTTCGTTGAATATCTTGATGACAGGCACAAGAGCCTCGGCGATATTGCCTAGATCCTTGTTTACATTACGCAGTGCAGTTTCGTCAGCGCGCTGAAATCTAGCGCCAATCTGAGGACTAACGACACGCATTAGCTCGTCTGATACACCCGTTATCTTGTCATTGTAGAAGTTAGTTAATGCGCCCGTAGCGCTTTCCCATAGCTCGCCAAACGTCTTGGCTTCTGACATTGGCTTACGGGTGTATTTAGGATTGTCTACCTCAGTAAATACTTCATCAGCCTGAGCTTTCTGTATGGCAGTAGTAGCCGCAACATCGTCAATGGGAAGGCTGTCATCAGCTAAATCATCAAGCTGAGTACGTAAACCGCCCGAGGACGATGGCGTTGTTGCTAATCCTATAACCTTGCCCAAAGCAAAGCCGCTTAAAGCTCCTATACCCGCATTAACTGCTCGCTCTTCAAATTGCTCTCCAGTGCCAGCACCATAAGCACCCATTTCTATTGCGCCTTGCTTGCCTACACTTTTTACTCCAAGCGCAGACAGGGCTCTAGCACCGCCAAGTCCTGTTGGTATTGCGCCAGCCGCTTCTGCGGCAAGAGCAACTTTAGGTTGCAAGGCTTCAAATTCTTTTTGTTCTTTGCGGATTTGGTCAAGCTCTTGATCGTAATCGCCCATTGGCTTTGACTCTGCTCGAATCATAGCTTCAAGCTCATCAGCAAACCCAAGGGTCGCGCCTTGAGCTATTGCACGAGTAGTGCCAGCAACGCGCTCTCGCTGGCGCTCTTTGTGATTGGCGTAAAAACGCTCAAACAAAACCTCGTAGCTATCCTCTTCCGGCTTTGTTTTTTCTATCTGCCTGTTAAGAAGAATTGAAAGCGCATCTAAAGAGTCAGATTTAGCCATATTATCGACTTCCACGAACAGCAGACGTTCTTCTTAGTGCTTGCATTTCACGATATCGGTTTCGTGATTCCTCAAGCTCTTGCTCTTGAATTGCTATAAAGTCTTGGTCAACAGCACTTGCCGCTTCTGCTACAGCCGCTTCGTCACTATAAAGAGCCTCTAACTCCTTGCCTTTCGCCTTTGGATTCTGCTGTCGTATTTTCCCTCTAATAAGCTCGCGTCTTTCATTCGTAGTTTCTGTTAGGCGCTCTTGTCGAACCTCAAAAAACTCTTGCCCTGGAGTCGCAATATCCATCTCTTCAATTGCTCTTGTAACCATTTGAGTAAACGGCTCATTTGGATTTTGCATATAAGACGCAGTTAGCTTTCCAACAAGACGATTATATTCTTCGCCGCCCTCCTTTCTGAGATCGCTAACAACATCATACAAGCTCCTGCCCGGAGCAAGTCGAATACCAAATATCGCAGGAGTTGCGCCAACCTTGCTTGGGTCGTAAAAACGAGAAGACTTATCTGTGACTTTAAGAAAAGCATCAATGCCCTCAACTGCTTTTTCCTCTGCTACAGTTTCGCTTCTTTCATACCTTCTCTTTTCATCTTTAGCTTTTGATATTGCATTGGTAACAATGTTTAAGCGTCGATTATATTCAGACCGCATTAAAACTTTTTCGCCGTTATTGTGCTTATCAATATCTGCAAGTGCTTCTTCAACCTCATCCATACCGACAAAGAAGTTTTGATTTTCTGGGGTTTGAAGCCACTTTAAATCTAGCTCATTGATCTCTTTTGTTTCTAAAGATTCAAGCCGTCTATTGCGAGACTCAAGCTGTGCCTCAATCTCATCAGATATATATTGTTCTTGCTCTGTTAAAAACGTTTTAGCTGGGCCTTCGGCTTTGTCTATTTGATCCTGAAGCGCTTTTAACGGATCTTGCCCCATCATTAAAACAGTTACGATCCCATCTGCTCGCTGTTTGTTTGCGGCCTTTAACGTTTCATTTGCGGCTTGTTCAGCCTGCACTTCAGCATCTACCCTTTCGTTGTATGCGGTTTGTGCAATGCCAACAAATTCAGCCGCATCTTCTGGGCTTGCTTCCTTAGCAAGATCAATCATTTGAGCTTCTAAGTTTGTTAGCTTTTCCATGTCAATTTGATCGCTAGGCTTTTGTCCTTCGCGAGCTATTTGAAGTTTAAGGTCAGCTATTCTAGTGTTATAGGATTCTATTCTGCCGGCTTTTTCACTATCGCGAATAGTATTCCTTCTATTAATTGCCGTGGCTTTAGCCGCTTCATAGCGATAGCCATTTTTCTTTCCATACTTTGCTTCAAACTCTTCTCTTGTAACGCCACTAGAAACTGCTTCTACTGCCGCGCTATCTAACGCCGTTCTGCTAGCCTTGTTTGCGTTATCAATGTCGGTATAAGCGCCCTCAAGGATTGCAGGATCATTTGAGCTTCTAGCAAGAGAAACAACTTCTGATTCAGTAACCGCCCTTTGCTCTGGCGTAATATCAGGGTTTGATAACTGTCTAACCTTCATCGCAATTTGATTTTGCGTTGCTGTCATAGCGGATGCTTGCTCTGCTTCACGCCGCATTGCCGCACCTTCTAACTGCATTTCGGGCCTGTTGAGTTGTGCGCCATACTTCTCGTAAATACTACCAACAGTAGCCGCATCGCCTTGGGCGGCAGAAAGCTCCTCCATCATTCCTTCAAAGGTTTTCTTTTCTTCTCGTCGTCTTGGCAGACTTCCTAATCGCTCTCCAGCGGTAAACAACCCTTCCATATAGGCAGGCCGGGTAAGAGACTGAAGAAACGCACTACTAAACTTTGCCATGTCAATCTCCTTGTTTAACCAATAACCGGAATATCAAAGTCGTAACCAGAGCCTAGTACGCCACTCAACAAGCCACCGCCAAGTGCACCAGCAAGGTTAGCCTGACCAAGGCTTGCGCCAAGCAATGCTTCAAGGCCAGTTGCTCTAGCTTCACCAAACAATCCTGTGCCATACATTTGCGCTTGCTGTTGTTGACCAGCCGCTGTCATTCCGGGAGTAATAGCAGATAGGAGTTGAGCTTGAGGGAGATAGCTCGCACCTAGCGCCGTCATTCCTAGTTGTTGTCCTGCCTGCTGTAGACCCATTCGTTGACGCATTAGCTCTGATCCTAAGCCAGCAAACTGAGACCCGATCTGCGCTTGTTGAGCCTGCTCTGCTTGAGCTTGTTGCATAGCAGATAGCATTGCTCTGTTTCGAGCCTCTTCTTGCGCCTGAGCCAAAGCAAACTGCTCTGGAGCGCCACCAAACTGCGCTGTGCGAAGCCCAAGTCTACCCTGTGCCGCAAGCCTTTCTTCTGTTGCAAGACGCTGACGCTCCTCTTCAGGACGTTGTGCGGCTCGTATACGCTCAAACACAGCTTGCTCACGATCCATCGTAGGCATCGCGGCTTGACCCATAAACTCTCTACCGCGCTCTACCGCCTCAATGCCGGCATCAGTTAGCCCAGCCGCACCTCTTGGCGTAGTAAAGAAATCCCCAGCCCTTCCAAACATTCTTTGTTGGAAAGCCTGCTCTTCAGGAGATAGCTGTAGCCCATACTGAAATTGACCAGTGGTAGGATCTTGAGTAATCCCAAATTGACTGCCAGTTGCGCTAGTCACTGTGTATGGACGGAATGCCGCTTGCTCTAACTGAGTTTCGGCAAGCTCAGCCATTCCAGTTAAAGCATCATCGCCAACATCCCCAAGCCTCTCATACGCTTTAAAAAGAAGCCCTGCGCCAGCGGCTCCTCCAAGCAAATTTTGTAACCATTCTGGCATTTTAATTTCTCCCTAATTAAACCGTTTTACCCATTAGCGCTAATAGGTTTATTTCTTGAAGTGATAAAGCAAACCCGTTGATGTCAGACTCAAGGCCGACAACGACGGTACTGCCGCTACCTACGGCATTCAAACTGCGTTGGTTAGTTAGCTCACCACCAGTAAATTCTGATAACGGGCTAGAGTCAGTGCCAAACTCGTTGACGTTAAAGAAAGCAGGATTCTGGTTGCCTACTGTAAATTCTGTGGTTCTGTATGACGTAGCAAAGTCATAGGCAAACTTCATAAACACCGTGGCACTGTTTGCGCCTACAAGTGTTGGCTTTACCTTCTTTAGAATCTTGAGTCGTGACGTATCGCCAAACGTCAAACTCGGGCTAAAATACTTGAAACGGTATGACGTGCCATTATCAGAGTAGCCATCATATTTACTAATCCCGTCTTCTGACCCTATATACAAAGAGCCGTTTTGCAGTCTGGTGTAAGCTGTAAACTCAGAGCCCGGCCATCGAGTTACCCTAAACGACCCATCTTCTAGCGAGCCTCTGACGTCAAAACAGAAGGTTGTTGTTTGCCCTACAAAAGTTAATAAGTAAAAGCTTTCTTCCGGACTATAGACGGATCTAAAGAAGTTATTTTCGCCCTGGATTAAACCAATAATGTCTTTGGTAATTGTCTTTGAGAGCGAGCTAACAGGCATAGACTTTTCACGTATTGTCCTGCCAAACGATCTAAGGCCAGTGTGAGACAGGAAAATAACGTCAGTGCCAGTGTATTGAATTGTGTCTCTATCAACGCACCCAACGCCCGATACAGTGTCAGCTAAAGCCATTGTAGCCGGAGCCTCAGCCCCTTGGTAAACCACAATGCTATGTCTCCCGAAGATAATAAGAAGGCTATTGTGTGCGGCTAGCCCTACAATCTCGTCATAGCCGTCAGGCCATACCTTAGCTAAGTTAATAGAGCCGCTAGTGCCACCCTCAAAGTCATGACCAATTAAAAGGTCAGACCAGTAAACAGTAGATTTATCAGCAGAAATATCAGCAACCCAAAGCCGGCCAAAAGCAGATAGCACTTCGTTGCCATATCGACTTGCAATGCCTGCCGCGCCAGTAACGCTTGATAACTTAACAACCGAACTGCCGTCATAAACCAAAGGCTCATGCGCCCTTTGGAATAGATACGTCTTGTTGTTAAAGTTGACCGCCTTCCAGTTATCGGCAGTAATCGTGTACGAGCCGGGTGTTGCATCAACCAGCTTGCGAGTGCCAGTAAATATCTTGCTATTGCCGGCGCTAATAATCTCAGTATTCCCCTGATCATTTTCAAACTCATGCACCATGCGAATGGCACTAGAGCCTAATGAAGCGCTAGTAGATATAGAAGAAAACGTAGCTGTATTAGATGAGTCACTGCCGGTGATGGTTTCTGAGGCTGTAAACGTACCGCTACGGGTTGCATCAATCAAAATCTCTGTTGAGCTATGCAGTAACGTAATAACCGCTGTAGCGTTTGATGTGCCGCCTGTTACTGTCTCACCTACAGCAAATCCATCGGTGTCATCAACTACAAGATACTCGCTCGTGCTTGGCGTAGTAATTACGTCATAGCCTTTTCGCGCGGCTAATCGACCACGCTTATCAATGACAGCGTTATCTGCAATCTCAGCAAACGACGGATCTTGAGCTAACGGCGAGTCTTCGGTGTTAATACCTTTGAAGGCCGGAGCAACAAGATTAATGCTTTGTAGTTGTTGTGCCATATCAGACAGTCCTAAAAATCATTTCCTCTGGGTGCTTTGCCGCGTCAATGGCAATCGCATCAGATAAGTATCTATCTGCAATACTGAAGTATTCTGCTGTAGATGTCCCGCCTGTTTCGCCGCGCTCACGCGCAAGCAAAGCAACGGCAAGATGAATAACAGGTTTTTCGGGTATAAGTAGTTCGTCTCCGTCTAAAGACAAGTCAACCTGTCTTTTAATTACGTCAAAACGTAAGTCGTATGCACCGTCAGGCTTAGGGCTTACTAGCACTTTAGTGTCGCCGCTAGCGCTGGCTATGCCGTTAAAGGTGTAATACTTAGGAGCTCCGCTAGTTTCTGTTGAGACGTATCGTCTATCGTTAAACCAATCTTTAGTCTGATACTCCATAAAGCAATTTTGAGTGTCGTTGATTACTGACAAAACCTTTACGTCATCACCAGATCCAGTAAGAGTAAGCTCCTCACTACCGGCCTGTGCTTCAGTTGTTTTAATAATCGTCTCACGAAGTGCCGACCAGTCAGCCGCCTGCTCTACAATAGTCTTGGCATCATTAATAAAGTCACCAGCCATCTTTGAGTACGTGCTGTCGTTTACGCTATTAACTTCCTCTTCACGTAAACGGCGCAATACGTTGTTCATTATGTTGAGATAAGTCATAGGTCAAACATTCCCTTCTTTCGCTTCTGAAGGCTATTAGCAATAACACTTCCTAATGCTTGGTTATAGTCAGTTGTTTGTGAAACTTGAGCCATTAAACCTTTTGGATAATCTACTGAAGGTGGCGCAATAATTTGTTGTAAAACAGGTAGCTGATAACTAAGACCAGTTATAGGAACTTGGCCTCCGCGACCGCCGCCGCCTCCGCCACCACCGCCAGCAGGAGGCCCTGGCTCAGGCTCAGGTTCTGGCTCAGGCTCTGGCTGTGGCTCCGGCTCAGGCTCTGGCTCTGGCTCAGGTTCCGGCTCTGGAACAGAAGCGCCGGGGCATTGTCCATCTTCATAGTCACCGGGCTTTGTATTGTCTGCACACTCGGAGCATAAAGGCCAATCTACCGCACCATTTGCACACTCCTCTTCGCCTTCTCCGGGATCTGGCTCAGGTTCCGGCTCCGGTTCAGGTTCAGGCGCAGGCTCCGGCTCAGGTTCCGGCTGAGGCTCTGGCTCAGGTTCGGGTTCTGGCTCAGGTTCCGGCTGAGGCTCAGGAGCGGGCTCGGGTTCCGGCTCCGGTTCGGGTTGTGGCCCGGGAAAGGTGCCGCACTCATCTGGGTTGGCCTGTGCGTAATCGGGGTTTTCACAAGGATCTGTAGTAACTACACAATTACTGCCTTGCTTATCAGCCTTTGGAGTTATGCCGTCAGGGCACATTCCAAAGTCGCCCTCAATAATTTCAACCTCAGGCTCTGGTTCTGGTTCAGGTTCTGGTTGTGGCTCAGGCTCAGGTTCCGGCTCTGGTTCCGGTTCGGGCTCAGGTTCGGGTTCTGGTTCTGGTTCAGGCTCTGGATCAATAACGCAATCCCCATTTTCATCATAGGTGCCATCTATGCCTAAATCGTTTTTGCAAGGAGCGCCCGGCTCAAAAACAACCGGGTCTTCACATTCGCCAGTCACTTCATTTCTAATTTGGCCCGGTATTTTGCATGGGCCTTCTATGCTTTCTTCTACACACTCACCCTCAGCATTAGGTTCATAACCAGACAAACAGCCACCACAACGATCTGTTCCGCCCTCTTCGGCTGGTATGTGCGATCTATTTTGTTGAGCGCATTCTTCTGCTGTTGGGCCTATGGGCGCTTGTTTTGTTGGCTCGCATTGGCCTGTTTGCTCTGCAAAGTAAAATCCTTCAGGACACTGATTACACTCAGGATAGTTAAGTGCGCCGTTAGTACATTCAAGCGGGGCTTGAGCACAATACTTTTCATTGGCCTCTCTAAACTCGGGGTCTGCACAATCACCTGCAAGCAAGAAAGGATTAATTTCTTCTAACTGCTCTTCAACTTCTTGAAGAATAATTCCGCCAATCCAACCGCCAAGCAGGTCATTAAGAATGCCTTGTAGGTCATCTGTAGTAAAAATATTGCCAGAGGTAAGATCGCCCCACACATCTTTTACTGCGTCTATTGCTTCGTTTACCTTGCCTTCAAACCAGCCTGTAGGATCATTAATAAAATCTTCTAGGCTCTCTCCAGCCTCAGCGATTTTGTCTTCTAAATCTTTCCATGTGATATCAACCATGCCCGGAGGAATAGGAAGATTTAAGCCAGGTATCGAAAAAATTGCACCAATGTTTACGCAGTCTTTCCAGCCCGGATATGGATCTCCACCGTCAGGGTCAGGCACAGAGCCAGTCCAAGTCTCACAATCTTTGGCAGTACCAGATACGGAGCGCCAAATACTTTCAATAAGGTCTTTGGCATCTTCAACGCTGGTGGGAATTGCTTGCCCCGCCGCCTCAATCATCGAATTGATGACGTTTACATCTTCTTCTGTAATGTCTGGGTTATCGGCAAGTATTTGCTCTAAAAGAGTGGGCTCTTGACTGTCTTCACCCTCTTGTTGAGCAAGCCATTCTTCATAACCTCCGGCGTCTTGGATTGCTTGAATTGCTTCTAATAACTGAGAAAATCCTTCTGGAGTTACTCCTTCCGCCGCACTAATGTCGTAAGGAGCATCTGGATTCATCCTGATTCCATTGGCAGTTAAGATTTCTATAATGCTTGGATCAGCCCAAATAGATTCTATTTCAGCTTGGCCAATTCCCTGCATGAGTTGCTCAAGTGTGTCAGGAACAATATATCTTCCATTTTCATCAATATAGGAACCAAAGCCTTCAAGATCTCCGTAACTAGCCGCAAAATCATAATAGCTACCAAGTTGGTTATAGCTACTTAAAGCGTCTTGAAAAGCCGGATTAAAAGCAATGTCCCCAATATTTGCCGTTCCATCTTCTCCAAATAAAGAATCAAAAAAAGCGTTAGTTTCCTCTGCAAAAGTTGGGTTGTCAGGGTAAGCCTGATACAAATCTCCGCGCTCAATAGTGGTTTCTCCACTAGCTATCGCATTAGATATTTGATCATGAAGGTCTTCTACAAACTCAAAGAACTGCTGAACATACTCAGCTGATTCTCCGTATTGTCTTTCATCTGCTGACAACGCTTGCCAATAAGCAGATACAGCAAACCCCGGAAGGTCGTTTATAAACTCAGGCGTATCTTCAAATTCTGGTGCAAAATTAGAAGACATATCTCCTGAATTAGAAGGCTTGCTAACCCCTCCAGTAAGCATACCCGCCGGAGGATCAATTTTACGTTGATTAGACACATCCCTTGTTGGGCTTACAGGTCTGTACCCAACAGGAGTAACCTCATAAAGTTGTCCATCTATTTCAAAAATGTCGCCGTATCTCATTTACTTTTCCCTTGATACGCCTTTTGTTTTTTCGTAAGAGCGCATAGCGCCTAGCCCTAACATACCCATCAACACGGGCATCATGGTTTCTAAGTCAATTAGAGGAATAACAACCTCGATCTCTAACAAAGCCAAAACAAAGTTAGTAAAGGGTATAACCATAAAGTTACCCGCCATACCCAGCACACAACACCAGCCAACCGCAGGCCGCCATCCAGCTACGAACATAGACGTATGCGCGGCTTCAGCCTTATTGACCTCTAACTGCGCCTTGGCTAGCTCCTGAGCGTGGCGTTGAGCCATGGTCGCTACCTCATGGGCCAACTTAGCCTTCTGGTCTTTGTCCTCTATGAACTTGTCTAGCAACCCAGTCACAGGGCCGATTAATGTTTCTATCATTCTGGCTCCTGTGCGTATAACGATTCCATCGTGCCAATGCGGATAGTTAGGTCATGCACATCTTTCTGTATTGTCCGAAGATCATCTACATCCATCTGCACACCCTCGATCAACATATCCTGTCTAGCGTCATCAGGTAGTGCGCCCATTTCTCCGCGTGGCCATAGAATGCGAAACTCAGTGTTGCGCTCTATTTCCATTTGAGATTTATCCAGGGAATGCTCAAGTTTGTTAAGCCGCTCCTGAATCCCAAAGTAGGCCATTGTTGCAATAGACGTAGCCGCAACCATAGCA
>Ga0213865_10002144_pt1 | contig 12554 bp, 14 predicted proteins | sample PICome_6_FD_160100 | JGI IMG/M metagenome (GOLD analysis project Ga0213865, IMG submission 160100) | Coastal seawater microbial communities near Pivers Island, North Carolina, United States - PICO282 | ecosystem: Environmental > Aquatic > Marine > Coastal | place: USA: North Carolina...
TGGAATGTCATAGTGTTCTCGCCAATTGTCTAGTCTTACTTCTCTTCGAGTAACATAAGAGAATCTACCCACATTTTCTTGTATCAGTAGATCCCAGTCACGGTCACTCGAGATGAGCCAAATATACTCTAAATCGTACTTATTTTTAAATTTTACTAGATGTGCTGCAAGGTCGTCTGCCTCTACACCCTTATATCTAAGGACGGGGTAGTCTTCTGCGAGCACATCAAGGCTTGCTTCGAACTCTTCGAAGAACTCTTCGAATGCGAGTCGTTCTGCTTCTGTTTGTTCTGCGAATTTGTCTTTTCGATTTTGCTTATAATCAGATGAGATTCCCTTACGATACGAAGATGAACCCCAGTCCGCACAAATAATAATTCGTTTGCAATCATAAGATTTCGCTAAGCTTTTTACCGTACTTTGATAATCATATCGAAAGTCTGTACGGCCTTGATGCTTCCACCTAAAAGCAAGGTTGAGAGCATCTACGATTAGAGTAGAATTTGCGTCATCATTGACCATTTTATCAGTCAGGTTAAACGCCATTTATAAACTCCACTTTTTCTTCTTTGAGCCATACATCTGCTAGGAGAATGTAACAGCCCAACCACTCAATATACATCCAGTGGTCTGTGTGTTCTGGAAGAACGTCAGTTACAACAAATACTGCTGACCGATTATATTTGAAGAACAACAAAGGCTCCTGGTTCCCGCCTTCTGCTTGTTGTACTACTTTCTTCCACCATTTAATTAAATTGTTTGTTCTTGGGGCAGTGAATACTTTGTCACTTAGAGGAGAGTTTTCGTAATTTTTTACTTCGATACAAAAACGATTCTTTGCATGTGGTACGTATAAGTCTCCTTTAAGATAGTCAAGAGCACCAGAACTTGGTACTCTTTCAAATTGTAGACCAGTTGATTCTCGAAGTAAATCTCTTACTAAATATTCTCCACGAGCCCCTTTTGCTCTACTATCGACCATTTACTCACTGCCCATTAATATTTCGCCAAGTTGATCTAACTTTTCTTGATACTCCGCAGCTTTTGATAATTCTTCTTCAATTGCTGCCATAATGTCAGGATGCTCACCGATTCCTACTGGACTCTGTAAGTAAACCCTCACATTTGCTTGGTGATACTTCACCTTCCCGCCTAGATAGCTCATCATGCTGTCTGCTATCATTTTCTTCATTAAATTTCTCCTTGGTCATTTCCCAAATTAGTCTTCGACGATTGTTCATCATGCGTCTGGCGTGTCCCATTAGTGCTCTAACCTACTTACATTACCTGACTTGACTACTTCGACTTTGTCGAGTAGAGGATGAGTCCAGCCATGGCTCACGACATAAGTATTCAAGTCTTCTCCCAAAAGTACCTCTACTAATTTTTCACGTCCTGTCTCATCCAGCACGTTAATTACTTCATCAAGAAACAGAATATTAATCTGTGACTTTGATATACTACTCATTAATTTTCGTATGGCGATGAGAGTAGCGGTGTTGACTCTTGCCAGTTCTCCACTAGAGAGAGCAAGAATATCAACGATATTACCATTATCAGTGATTTGAACATTGAGTTTATCATTTGATACTACGAACTCCAGTGTAAAGCGGCCATCAGATAATTCTGCTAGATAGTGATTTGTGAGTTCTTCCAACTCTTTTACCAAATTCTCTATCTTGTACGCGAGTAGTCCATTTGTACTAAACGCTTTTTTCAATACTTCGAGATGACTGGCTGTTGCACTTTCTAAGTCAAGAAGCTCGTTTAGCTCAAATAATTGTTGTTGAAACTCGTCTGTTTGTTCCAATATTACTTGGATTCGGGTGTTTCGTTTAGTGATTGCTTCATTTTCTCGTGTGAGTCGAACCAACCGTTCCTTAGCATCCGATATTCTCTCTTGAATTCCGTGAGCCCGACTTTTAAGCTCATTAGGATCCAAAGTAGATGTCGGAAGACTGCTGTCAATGCTTCGAAACAAATCATGCCAATCTTTTTCAAGTTTTCTAGCGTGAACGAACTCTGCATTGTCTCGTTTAATTTGTGATATTCTTGTGTCAATTTCACTTTGACGTTCCTCTGCCTCTTTTATCTTGTCGGTCTCGTCATCAATTAATGACTGTTTAAAAGAACTATCTACAGTTTGTTCACAAGTGGGACAATGATCTCCAAGTCCATTCAACTTTCTCAAAAGTCGTTGAGACCCCGCTACGGATTGTGACAAACTGCCACTTTCACTTTGTAACTCATCATATGATTGTATTGCTTGTACCTTACAATTTTGTGCTTCTTCAATTTTTATCTCAGCCAACATATCTTTGTAAGTATTATTCTGAGAAATCTTTTTATTTTTCTCAGAAATATTTTCAATTTCAATCATAAGAGTAGCGAGTTCTTGTTCGTCACTTAACGTGTCAATAGAAATTTCAGACACGGGCAGTATGGATGTATCACTCAATCTGTTATCATTTAACCACTTTTCGATTGTCGCTATCTTCGATTCGATACTATTAAGATGTAGCGTACTCTTTCTTGCTTCTTCCTTAAATAAATCAAATAAGCGAACATAGTGTTCTAAGTGGAGAAGATCAATGAGAAACTTCTTGCGGTTCGTATCTGTCGCAGTAAGAAACTGTAGACTGCTATTTGTGTTCTGATATACCAACTGACTGAAGGTTTTAAAGTCGATGCCAATAATATCTTGGAGTGTCTTGTATGTATTGGTCGCTGTATGAGAACTAATATCTTCTCCATCTTCCAACAACTTAAGCTTAATACTAGACTTCCTATCAATAACGACGTCATACTTTTTTCCATCTTTTGTAAACTCAAGATGTATGTGATATCCTGCGTTTACATATCTATTGGGTATATCTGCTTTTTTAATACCCTTGGAGTTTTTGTTGTATAGTGCCTCTTCTATAATTAACGGGATGGAGGACTTCCCCATCCCGTTTGTACCAAGAACTTGTGTTACAGTATTATCACTGAGGTTCAGCTCATTGTCAGCACCATAGCTAAAACAGTTACTCCATTTCAACTTTTGTAGCGTAATCATTAAATATACCTACTATCTCTGGTATCCTTGTTTCTGGTATTTCCAGAATATATGTTAGATACTCTACTAATTCGTCTTGAATAGTCATTTCCTTGTCTATAACAAGTGTAGCTTCACTACTTCGTTTGACTACTTTTTTATCAAGAAGTTCAGTGTTCTTGACGTTTGCGAGTTCTTGTATATCTCCTTCAATCTCATAAATCGTGTGATGAAAGTCAGTTGGTATCATTTCACTAGGGTCTGATACTGTCTTACGAATAAGTTGTGGTAGCTCGAAAGCATCCCACATCCATGACCAATCATTTGGATTTATTAAGAGGTAGCCTGTCTGTACCTCATTTCGATGAAACGAAGTTGTCATAGGGCTGCCTGGGTACACAATGTTACGTTGAGTATTGCTATGTGCGTGAAGGTCACCAGCAAAGACTACTGGAAAGTCCTCGAATCTGTCTAAGTCCACCTCTGGCTTGACGTGCGGAGGAATCTCTCCTCGAACATGAGTGAACAAAGGTTTCTTTGGATCAAACAGTTCAATTGAGTTTTTACGGTGAAGATCTGCATATGGCAGTACTCCAAACCCAAAGTCATTGTCATAATATGACATATCGACTACTTTTACGAGCGGGTTTATGTCTCGTGTTACTTTCTTCAGTTGAGTGAAGAATGTCTTGTTTTTCTTTGTAGCTTCGTGATTACCGTCATAGATGAGAGTTGGAATACTCACGTTCGAAATGAATGAAAAGTATAACTCCAACTCTTCCATGTTCGGCAGACGGTCAAATAAATCACCACCAATAATGTGCATATTGCATTGTTTTTCGAGACTATGTACTTGCTCAAAGAACTTTTGGTAGCGGTCTATGGCCCACTCACGAGGTACGTTTTTCTGCCCTAGCTTTATGTGCCAATCTGCCGTAAATAAAATCATCCGATTTTGAACTCATCTTCCAATGATTCGTCGATATCGCCCGCTGCATCTTCACGAATCTCATCGAGAAGAGTCTTCTGAGCGTCTGGAGTAGGACGAGGCATAACGTCATCCATAGACTTCAGGTCAGCAATAGCGGCCATTTCGCTTTCGCTAAGAGCACGCTGCTTGCACTTGAGTACTTGTAACTGGTACTCCACGTTGTAAGGAAGAGGGCCAGTTTTTACTCGCTTGAACTTGACGTCCCAGCCAGTCTCAGGATCAGTAGGATCTCCAAGGTCTTCTGCTGCAGTCAAGATAGCTTCGAATAGCTTCTTCTTGAGGTTGATGATTTTGACTTCACCGCCGTCAAGACACTGCATAGCGTAGCTCCAGCCACACTTCAGATCAGGGTAGTACTCACGAACCCAATCTTTCTCGAGATTGTTAAATCGCTCTTCGTTACGGTCAAATGACAGGCACTCGAAAGGAATGTTTTTGCCGTTCTTGCCTTCGAGCCAGTAAACGTATCGTGCGAGTACGTCTCCAACTAAACGAACTTCGTTGTCTCCGTCACGGTAAGTATAAGAGGTGATTGATGATTTTTTAGCGCCGCCAGCGGCTTTGTTAAATGATAGTGCCATTAGTGTATATCCTTTTGTTTGACTTCTTCGTATTTAAAATGTACTTTACCATTTTTAACACGAAGTAGGCTGTTTTCGTTAAATAGTTCCACTGGTATCTCACATATATCAAGATCCAGAGTTAGTGTGCCAGATATTGCATAGTCCGCATACGGACGTAAAGAAGCTAAAGCGAGGTACTGGCTTATTTCGCGATAGCTGTGCTTATAAGCATTATAGAGTAAAACATCGGGATGTAATAAAAAAGAAGTCCCAATGAAACTCTTTGTGCTATACTTATAAAGTTTATCATAACGATTATCCGGTATTTCTTTGAGATACATCATGCGAAAGATGATGTACATCGAGTGAGGATTTCCCTCCGATGCATCAAAGATTTTTTCCCAATCATAGAATAACATATTATACTCTCATTTGAAGTAAATGTCAAGAAGTATTTTTCTACGTTCAAAGCTGTTTAATTTGATAACCTTGTTTCATATAGTAGCCCATTCTGTTTGACGCCTGTCTTTGCGCTGTTTTACCTTTCAGGTGTATGTCAATAATTACAGGGTCTCTTTTGTTTTCGTGCTTTCGTATGACACGTCCGATGAGCTGGGTGAGCAGTGGCTCATTATTAATAGGTGTGGCAAGAATAAGGCAAGATAAAGTATTAACTGAAATACCTTCACTAAAAATTGCTTGAGTCCCATAAAGAACATTCTTATCTCCATGTAATATTTCAGACACGAGGGTTTCTCTATCCTCATGCGAAACCTCGCCCGTAACACATACAGATTTCTCACCAGTCAGTTCGGCGCAGCTTTTCAAAAAATGAACTCGATCTGACACCACGAGCACCTTGTGGCCTCGTGCGGCGTATGCTGATGCTAACATCGCGACAGAGTGACGATACTCGTCGTTATTTGCGATAGCATTGACTCGCTTAGCCCAAGGAATACTCGCCCCATCGGGAAACCTAACCTCACTTCTGTATATGTGAATACTTGGCGTGAGGAAATTCTCTTTCGGTGGTTTGAAAATATTCGGGCTGAAGTAGTCTCTGAAGACAACGTGTTTTCCGTCCTTGCGTTCGATGGTGCCAGAGAGTCCAATCTTATACCTAGCATGAGAGGTATCAATAATTTTAGAAAATGTCGGCGATGAAACGTGATGCATCTCATCAAGTATTACTGTTCCGAATTCTTTTCTAATCTTGTCAATGTTACGATACAAAGTCTGAGTGTTGCCAATGACAATAGGGCTGTCCAACTCAAACCTACCAGAACCAATAATCCCGGGGGTAATTCCATATACTTTCTCCACTTCCTTTGCCCATTGATTTCGCAAAGGTACCGTGTGAGTAACAACTAGAGTTTTCATGCCTAACTTACCCGCAATAGCAAGGCCAGTAAAGGTTTTACCCCAGCTTACCCACGCATTTATAATACAGTTGTCTTCAAGAGCATCGTAAACATCCTGCTGACTTTGCCGTAATTCAAACTTAAACTCCGAAAAATTAGCAGGAATGCTCAAACGCTTGTCAACAACTTCGTAGTCGTTTGGTATCAAGTCCACTCGTCCGATTGGTATAGATACCAGATTTTCGCGCACCCGTTGCAGATTTTTAATAATCTGCGGAGGGTCGTTAGGGTTTTGAGAAGGAATTTTATAGGTGAGTTCGTCCGAGAGTACCTTTCTATACTCCGGAGTTGCTTCCATAAAGATTCTGTTACTGAGTACTGCTTTCATTTAGCCTAGCCCTAATTGTTCCTTTGCAATAATGTAGCGTTTTACAAAATTACTACGAACTATGTCATTGATTTCAAAGTCAATTACATCAAACATATCAGTAGCTTTTAGAATACGAATAAAGTCTCGTAGTCCGTTTTTCTGTAAGTCAGCCTGCCGAAAATCTCCGCAAAAAATTACTCTACATCCTTCTCCAACTCGAGTAATAATTGAATCTAACTCGTGAAATGACATATTCTGACATTCATCAACAATGATTGTAGCGTTTCGTAAAGTTACGCCACGAATGAAAGAAGTAGTCATAAAGTGTACCAGTGCTTTTGTTTTGAGTATTTGGTACGCATCGCCTCGCTGAAACAACTCTACACAAATATCTTTGTAGGGCTCTTCATAGACTGACGCTTTTTCTTTTTCTGTACCCGGCAAGAATCCGATGTCTCTCGTGGGTACAGCACTGCGAATAAGTACGAGTTTATCCATCTCGCCCTTAATCATATCATCGAATGCGAAATAGCACGCAATGAAGGTTTTTCCAGTTCCTGCGACCCCGTGCAGGACCATATTCTTGTCACTTTCGAATGCTCGTAGCTGATTCTTAGTGAGCGGTTCAATCTCTTGCAACTCTAAGTTTGCACCTTGTAAGGTTTTTGATTTTCTACGCATAATTTATACTTTTCTTCGAGTGTCGTCACGACGGTCTTCAGAGTACTCGTACAATACCCACGGCATGGGTCCATAGTGTAAGATTCCAGCATACCGCATATCTTCTGCTGGAGGTCTTGGTATGACAAAAGGCTGTTTTACTCCATCAAGTTTTAGAAGCGAACAAGTATCCCTTTGTGTTACTGACTTTATTCTGTAGTATTTTAATCTACAAAATTCAGTCTTTTCATAGATAAATGGAGTACCATTTGTATCTATAAAAGTCTTGTCTTTCGATTTTACAATTCCTCGAAAGTTATCTATCTGCTGTTTCAACGGAAAAATGTTTTTATGGGGCGTTTGAAGTCTACGCATACCGAGCGTATCTCCTGACATATTTCTGTCATCAACTATTTTTCCATCTAAGAAAAGCAACCCGTCTTGTCTATCCCAGTTACCTGAAGGCAGTACATAGACGGGAAACTTTATCTTATTTAAGCTTTTATACTGTATCACCATACAATTTTGAGAATTTACCGTTGGAGTAGTCTTCGTGGATGATCTCAAAGTCGCATCCGATTGGAGCACCGGGGATAGAAAGTCCTCTATCCAACTGTACAAAGTCCAACAACTTTTCTTTATAGTGTTCAATTTCGTCCTCTGGAACTTCCGCAAGAATAGAGTCGTGTACAAGAGCAAAGATTCTTGCTTTCATACCTTTTGCTTTAATATACTCTCCCATATCTATTGCGCCAAGGAGGTTAATATCGCTAGCAGCAGACTGTACCAAAAAATTAAGACCAGAACGAACGCTATGCGAACGGATAGCGGCATCGGTGGATTCAACGTTGGGGAGCCTACGCTTCCGACCAAAGAAAGAATAAATGAACCCATTCTGCTCAATAAATTTTTGATTATCATCAATCCATGCCTTTAGCTTGTGGAAGGCTTTGAAGTAGTCACTAATAACTTCTTGTGCTTCCGATTTAGAAAAATACTTACCGCTGTCTTTTGTTACTTGCTCACTGATCTTTGCTGGTCCCGCGCCGTACATAATCCCAAAAGTCACTGCTTTTGCGGCCTGACGCTTATCAGGATATAGCTCAGCTACCTGGTCTACATCACAAGGCAGTCGAAATACTTTGTGAGCAATCGTACTGTGGAAGTTACCTCCGCTTCGAAATACTCGCATCAGTTCAATATCCTGCGCGAGTACTGCCGCAACATATACTTCTGCTGTCGTCAAGTCCATCGCAACAATCTTGTGTCCAGGCGCTGCTTTGATACAGCCTTTTACAGTAGGATTGTCTCGAGGCAGCTGTTGCATATTAAGTTTGCCACTAGAGCTGAGACGGCCACTAGTAGTACCATGAAGGTTAAAACCCGTCCTAAGTCGAGAATCTCGATCCAGTTGAGGTATGATTTTGTCCAGATAAGTATTTTTGATTTTAGATTTTTGTCGTATATCCAAGATCCGCTTAGGTACATCGCTCTGAAGCGCGAGCTCCTTGAGCACTTCCGCGTCAGTAGAGTCCGCACCCGTACCTGTCTTCTTTCCAGTTGGTTGCAAGCCCAAGTAATCAAACAAAAGACTACGCAACTGAACAGTGCTATTAGGATTAAAAGGCTTTCCATTTATTTCTTCAAACCTCCTTATCTTATCGTTCTCATATAGAGCAGCAACAGCATCATCAATATCGTTCTGCATTGCTTCTTGCCCTACGTACAAACGCTTACGGTCGAACGGTACACCGTTGTCTTGTGTATCAATTAGGAAGCGAGTACCTGGAATAAGAATATTATCGTATACCCACTTCAGTCTAGGGTTTTGCTTAATCTTCAAAAACTTCTCGTAGATTAAAAAAGTACACAAGGCGTCCATGCCTGCGTATGTTTTCATTACATCAAAAGGAATATCACCCCAGTTAAATTGATCTTTGAGAATGCCGTGTTCTTTACGATACTGGTCAATCCAATCGTACATTGGTTTCTCGTAGTCACCATAAGGAGTAAACTTCATTGTCAACTGCTTGAGGCCATGCCCTCCGGGATTCTCGTCTATGAGGTAATGGAGCAACATGGTGTCTTCGAAGTTTGGAAACTCGAAGTGAAAGTGATATTCAAAGAACGCCATATCGAACTTGGCGTTGTGAAATACTACTGTTTTCTTGAGGAAGAGCTCACGAAGCAGGTGCTCAGTATGCTCAGAGAAACAATCGGTATCAATATAGGCACCAGTAACCCCATCATAACAAAGGCTAATGCCGAGCATGTAGCCATCCCTAGGGTAGAGTCCGGTAGTTTCTGAGTCCAGTGCAATGTATTCGCACGGGTGCTCCAATGCTGCTTGGATGAATTCATTTGCTTTCTCCGTATCTTGTATACCGAAAGCGATTGACTCATCAATTACTACGTCTTCTTTCTCGCCAGCGATATACTCTAGGATGCTTTGCTTTCCGGATTCCCACACCTTCTTGGCTTCGGGCTTGAATGCAAGCATCGCAGGGTTAATAATAGGCAAGTACTTGCCTTCCACTTTTTTCCCAGAGTATTCCGTAACGGAACTTAGTTTTGTGAAGTATTTCATCGCATCACTACCAACAAGAATAACCCAGTCATAATCGTCTGGATTCATATCAATGTCACAGTCTCGCTTCAACACTTTCTTAATATTAGGGTCAGAGCACAACTGAAACTGGTCAAACTCCAGTCCGTCGAACTCTGCTGAAAATCTTGTTTTACTTGGTTTGGTTTCTACTAATGCAACCTTAGGCATTTAATGCTTTCCTTAAACTTGTCATATTCCAGTTTGGATTTATTTGTTGAGAAGTGCTGTTTTTTACTGCACTCAAGCATAACTCAATCAAATCTTCTACTGGAATATATTCTCCATCAATAATCTCCATTCCGTCTCTAACTAAACAGTAACAACCTACCACGTCTTTGAATTTATCTCTAACGTGCTGTTCAATAGTCCATCCTGGAGTGGCGTCTCGTCTTGATCCCATATGAAAGTTAAATCTAGCAGTTTTTGTAGTTTCACAGACTTTATACTCATACATATTACCATCAGAATCTATGGCGTCTGGACCTTTATCTCCTTTTAATAGAGTGTGCCCTAAGTAATAAGCGGCTGCTATTTCCCCTACTCCGCCTTTTGTAAGGGATACTCCCTCGGGTAGTAGCTCATGTACTTTGTGTAGGGCGGATACTAATTCTTGACTAATCATATAATTTAGACTTTAGTTTAACAACTTGAGTTTCAGCTAATGCACCCGCATCCATGTTTTTGTCTCCAAAAGCAATGTTGCGTGTATCGAGTCCCACTGACTCACATAGCTCACGTACTTTTTCAGCCTGTCCTTGGCCTGCTTCATCATTATCGAGAAAGATGTCCACACCTTCCACGCCCGCTACTGCGAGAACCTGTAACTTTTCTACGGTTACATTCTTCACTCCAAAACAACACACTGCGTTAGTGAGTCCTTTGTCGTGTAAATTCATTACATCAAATATACCTTCTACAAGAATAATACGCCCTTGTACTGGCTGTACAACAGGAAACAACGGCATCTTTGCTCCTGGAGGAGTGTTAAGATACTTTGGTTGTTGGTCTCCCGTAGTTCTTGATTGAAATGAAACTATTCGACCTGTACGGTCACGAATAGGAAAACAAATACGTCCTACAAAGTCCTTACCGGAATGTATGAACGCTTCAAATTCTTTATAAGTTGCGGGACTAATACCCCGCCAATTTCCAACATAGGGGGCATATCCCTCTGGCATTTGTAAACCCACGCTTTCAGCCCTTACCTCGTCAATCTTTTTCTTTAAGAGCTGACGCTTGATTTCCATCTTGTTTGCTTTTTCTCCAAAGTGAGTAAAAAGATTGCCTTTATACTCGCAAGAGAAACAATTAAATATACCTGTTACTTGATCTATACGCATAGAAGGATTGCGGTCAGGATGCTCAGGATTGAGACAACTGACCACAAAGTCTTTGCCTTTAGGTATGTAATCAATACCTTTGTTTCTTAACAGGTCTTCTACGTTCAATAGTCTTCATCCGTACCAAAGCCGCCAGATGCCAAAGCATCGCCATCCCAATCAAAGAGAGCATTGTCACCATCATCATAATCATCATCATAGTGACCCAGCATAGTTTCAACAGTTGTTTGAGCGTATTGGTAATAGTCTGTATGTTCATCATCGAATAAGTGAAAGTACTTGGAGAGTCGAGCAATAATTACATCTGCGTGCTCGTAGTCGCCTGCTTCCATATCTACCTCGAGTATATCAAACAGCTCTGTAATTTTGGGAGCTAGTCTAGTATTCTTTAATGCCATTATCTTCTCATCCTTGCAATATCTTTCATATGCTGTTCATCAATAATTGGTACAGCATTTGATTTGTGCATAGTTCCTATCCCTTTAACCAACTGTCCTGTATACTGCATCGGGTCGTGCCGAGCGGCAACTCCAACTGTGTCGGAGGCACTTCTGTACTCAGGTGTTTCTCGTCTATAAGGTTTTGGAGAGTTTGATTGAACTGCTCGGATAGTTCGTCGAGAGCTCTTAGTACTGCTTTTCTTTTTTCTACCGCTAGTTGTATGTCGAATTGATCCATAAAACATTCCCATAAATAAAAATCCCCGATGATTGAAGTACATATTATACAGCAAACAACGGGGATAGTCAAGAACTTTTTTTATCAGAGGTCGTCAATATCTTCATCAGTTTTGTGTGAACTAGCTTCTCGCTCTTTTGGAGTAAGTGCTGTTTCTGGCCCCATCTTCAAAGACTCCCAATCCATAACTGAACTGAAAGACTTCATACTGGCGGCTCTCATTTTCACACAGTTGAACGTGATACATTCATCTTCTTGGTCCCACGTCTCGAGGGCATAGGCAGCATCAGCCGCATCAAGAATGCCTTTTGCGAAGCGTGCTTCGCCGGTTGCATCGGTTTGGTAAGGAGAGAATACAGTGCACTCATACTCCTGTGCCATAGCTTTTAACGCTTTGGATACTTCAATCTGTTCCGTCCAATCGTACTGCCCTCCCCGAGAGGGAACGGTCGAGCGCTTTACTTGGTTGATATAGTCTACAATAATGACACCGGCATCTATTCTGCTGACTTTTTTGTCAAGCTCCGCCCGTATCTTTGCGAGAGTGAGTCCTGGATCATATACTACGTCTAGCTGTTGAGTCGGGAGAAGCTCGTGCTGAGTAGTAAGGGTCCTATGAAACTCTGTGAAGTCTCGTTTTTCTTTGTATTCTTTCAACCGCTCTTGACCTTGCTGGAAGCGACTCGCCCACCAGCCAGCCACTTTCTCCCATTCGATCACACTTAGATTTTGTGTTCGAAGACGAGAGTAGGGCACTCCAGTAGCGATAGAACAACACCGTTGCAGTATTGATCTACTATCCATCTCAATCGTGAAATAGATAGCTGAACGTCCAGATTGAAATACGTTGTTAGCAATGTTCGCGCAAGTGAGTGACTTACCAGAGCCTCGACGACCGCCGACCAACACCAAATCTCGGGGGGAGAACTTGATTTCATGGTCGTAC
>Ga0213865_10002146_pt1 | contig 12529 bp, 18 predicted proteins | sample PICome_6_FD_160100 | JGI IMG/M metagenome (GOLD analysis project Ga0213865, IMG submission 160100) | Coastal seawater microbial communities near Pivers Island, North Carolina, United States - PICO282 | ecosystem: Environmental > Aquatic > Marine > Coastal | place: USA: North Carolina...
ACTAGAAAATATTGCAAGTGAAGCATCAACTGAAATAGTAGTAAGATTAGTCAAAGGTGCGTATTGGGATACTGAAATTAAAATCGCACAACAGGAAGGGCTTGATTATCCTGTATTCACACGAAAAGAATACACAGATATATCATATCTAGCTTGCGCTAGAAAACTTATGGCTTCACCAGTCATAAGACCAGCATATGCCACACACAATCCATTCACTGTGGCAGCCATATTCTTTTACAACGAAACTTTAGGAGGTGAATTTGAGTTTCAAAAATTATATGGTATGGGTGATGGATTATTTGAACAAGTTAAAAAAGAAAATAACACAGATGTTCGTGTGTATGCACCAGTGGGTGAGTATAAAGATTTACTTGCATATCTAGTGCGTAGACTATTAGAGAACGGTGCTAATACAAGTTTTGTATATAATCAAAATGTAGTTGATCCTTTCATTGAAGCGAAAAAGACAACTGAAAATTTACCAACATATCGTGACCTATATCTTAATAGAAAGAACAGTAAAGGATATGACTTAACTGACCCAGAAAAACTAGTGCAACTAGTAGGTAACCCTCCGTATCATGCTGTATTGGAAGAAACACTACCAGTTGAAGAAACAATAGATAAATTATCAGCATATCAAAGTACATGGGCTAAAGTACCGTTTACAACTAGAAAAAAACTACTACTAGATTATGCTGATGCACTTGAAGATTCAATTGTTCCAGCAGCAAACAGTCTTGTAGAAATTGCGTATAAAACATATCCAAATGCTATAGCAGAATTACGTGAAGCCATTGACTTTATTCGTTATTATGTCAGCGAAGCAGAAAAATTGTACGAAGCAGACGAGATACCGGGATACACAGGTGAGTACAATAAAACAGAATACAAGCCACGTGGAGTTTGGATGGTTATTGCGCCATGGAACTTCCCTAGTGCTATCTTCTTGGGACCAATTGTGGCAGCACTGATTACAGGGAACACTGTTCTTGCTAAGCCTGCACCACAAGTATATGAACTAGCTAGAATGCATCTTGCTTGTATGTACATGACTGGTATTCCGTTTGATGCTGTACGTATGTGCGATCCTGATCCAGCAGAAGCAGAAGTAGCATTACGAGATGAACGTATCTCAGGTGTTACATTCACTGGTTCACATCCTACAGCAAAGCGTATTCAGCGTGTCTTAGCAGAGCGTGAGGGTCCTATTGTTCCTCTTATTGCAGAGACAGGCGGTATCAATGCAATGATTGCTGATAGCACATGCTTACCAGAACAATTAATTAAAGATGTAATCGCAGGTGCTTTTGATAGCGCAGGACAACGTTGTTCTGCTACACGTTTCTTATTTGTGCAACGTGATAACTCTGAAACAATATTAAACATGTTGAAGGGTGCGTTAAAATGTGTACAGATGGGGTTCTCTAATGACTTGAACACTGACGTATCACGTGTAATTGACGGTGACGCTTATCGTAGAATACAAGAAAGACTAGCAGACTTAGAAGAAAATGAAACACTAATTGCTACAAGATCCCGTAACGGAAAAGAATTACCAAATCTTCTTATTCCACCAAGCGCATATCTTGTTTCAGATTATAAGAAATACTTTGACAAAGAAGTATTTGGTCCGCTGTTACATGTCTATGTGTACGACAAAGAAGAACTAGATGAAATCGTTGAATTTGTTAATTCTACACGTTATGGTTTAACTCTTGGCATTCACTCACGCATTGCCTCATTCCATGAAGAACTATCAGCAAAACTTAACGTAGGTAATATCTACGTCAACAGAGATCAGATTGGTGCTATCGTTGAGACACAACCATTTGGTGGAATTGGTTTAAGTGGAACTGGTCCTAAAGCAGGCGGTCCTGATTATTTAAAAACTTATGTATGGGAAAAGCACGTAAGTATAAACACTACAGCTATTGGTGGTAACACTGTGCTTCTATCTAAAAAATGAAAAGATTAATTACGTTCGGTTGTTCCTTAACTTATGGTCAATTCTTAGAAGATAGAGATAAAAATTCTTGGCCTGCGCAACTAGGTGCATTGTTAAACGTACCTGTAATTAATATGGGATTGCATGGTTCTAGTAATAAAGAAATCCTTTATAGGATTTTAAATTTTGAATTTCAACCAGATGATGTTTGTGTTATAATGTGGACAAATATTTATAGATGGATCATATTTAACGAAGAAAAAAGTAATAGAGTGGGTGCATGGCAGGATACCAAACAAGCCAAGTCGTTTGTGGAACATTTTTGGTCTGAGTATGATATGTGCTTAGATTTATTTGAACGTGCAAATCATGCAAACAGGATAATACCATCTAGTTATCATCTAGCTGCTAATAATTTATGGTTAAAGAATGAACCTTATTGGAATAAAGTAAATTTCTTAACAAACATAGATTTTCATATTATACGAAATCAATATCCTCCTGCCGGTGATGGTGATCACCCGGGAACAGACGCATATACAGATTTAGCAAAGAAGTTATACAATGAGATTAGAAGCTAGAGGCGATAAATGGATTGTCTTTGACGAAAATGGGTGGATTGCTCTAATGACCCATCATAAAGGAATTGCTCTACGATTTATAAAAAATCACTTGAACTCTGACGAAGAATAGTGTATATTAATAATTAATGTTATAACAAAAGAGGCAACGATGACAAACAAACTTTCAGTCAACCCATTTGATGATGTAGATATCTTTGGTACAGCATGTGACCAAGCACCATCTCCCGAAAATTATAAATTGTATCTTGATCTAATTCAAGAAGAATATACGGAACTATTTGATGCTTATCACGCAGGTGACCAGGTAGAACAACTAGACGCACTTGTAGACATTCTCGTTGTGACTATCGGGGCAATTCGTGCGGCAGGATGGGATGGTGCAGGCGCATGGGAAGAAGTTATGCGCACTAACTTTGCTAAGATTGATCCAGAAACAGGTAAAGTACGCAAACGTGAAGATGGTAAAGTTCTAAAGCCAGAAGGTTGGAAGGCACCAGAACTTGCTAAATTTATAGGAGAATAAAATGAGTGTAGAAGCACTAAGACAACAGAAAATGTATGACGAAGGTCTTCGTCAGTTTATGCTTAATATGTACAATCATACAGCAGCAGGCCTTGCAGTAAGTGGCGTTGTTGCTTGGTTCGTATATTCATCAGGGATGCTTGCTGCAATGGCAGGCGCAATTTGGTTATTTGCATTTGCTCCATTGGGTATGATCCTTTGGTATAGCTTTGCAGGAAGAAATTGGAGTTATGATACACTACGCACGTTTTATTATGCATTTACAGCAGTAATGGGTGTAGGACTTGCACCAATCTTTGCAGTATATACAGGTGCAAGTATTGCACAGGTATTTTTTATTACAGCCGCAACATTCGCAGGTGCAAGTTTGTGGGGATATACTACTAAAAAAGACCTGACAGGGTTCGGACACTTTTTGTTTATGGGTCTAATTGGTATTGTTATTGCAAGCATTGTAAATATTTTTCTAGCAAGTAGTGCAGTACAATTTACAATTAGTATTTTAGGTGTGTTTATCTTTACAGGCTTGACTGCATGGGACACACAAAATGCTAAAAACATTTTTTTAACACACGGTGGAGATCCACGCTACGGCATTCAGTTTGCTATTAGCTTGTACCTAAACTTTATTAATCTATTTCAAATGTTGTTAAGTTTACTTGGAAATAGAGAATAATGAAAAGTGAAACTTATTGCCCAATTCCATTTCATCATACTATAGTGAGAACTAATAATCACTGTAGTGTATGCTGTGCATTCCAAGATAAAGACCATGTAGAAGAAACAGGAGTGAATCCAAACATTCACGTCAACGATCTAACTGATTTATCAGAATATCTTAACTCTGATGCAATTGTTGAAATACAACAAAAAATGCTCAATGGTGAAAAAGTTGCTGGATGCAAAGTGTGCTATGAACGTGAGAGTTTTGGTTATGAAAGTGTTCGAACTAAAGAATTAAAAAGAATAATCGACAATGAACACTCAGATGTAATATACGAAAAAGCAATTAGTGGCGAAAAACTAGATTTAACTTATTTAGAAATTACATTTGGTAATTTTTGTAACTTAGCCTGTCGTTCTTGTGGATCTGAATTAAGTACAAGTTGGTACGAAGATGATGCTTGGATGCACGATAATACTGAGTATGGAAAATATTTTATAAAAAGATGGCAAGGGCATGGTAAGTTAAATGTAACAAGAGATTTTAACGTTAAAGATTTAAAAGATTTAAAGTTAATTAAAATTACCGGTGGCGAACCGATGTTACATCCAAATTTTTATAAATTTTTAGGGGCTATGCCGCAGATCAATATCGCTTGTGAAATATTTACAAATACAAGCCATGTCCCTAAAAAAAGATTATTAAACTCTTTATTGAAATTTAAAAAAATAAAACTATTTCTTTCAATAGATGATATTGGAACTGGTCAAGAATATATGAGGCACAATTCAAACTGGGATACTACAGTTAAGAGTACAATTGAATGGTTAAAATGGACTAAAGATAATACAGATAAAGTTCAACTAATATTAGCTCCTACATTTAGTATATATAATGCTGAAAGTGTACCAAGATTATTAGATTGGTGGTTAAATATTACAAATGATTATCTTGGAGAAGATGCAGACCGTGTGATAGGCGGAGTACACAGTAATATTCTTTCTCGTCCAGAGTGGATGCAGTTATTTCTTCACAAAAGAAAAGAGGAAATTCTTAAACAATCTTATCATTACTTAAAATATCTAAAAAAATCTGATTTATATGGTGCTTCTAAAATGACAAATGTAGTATCTGGATTTATAAATTACTTGGATGCACCCGTTAGTAAAAATAAATTAAAAATATTAAGGGAAGAATTTGTAGAAATTACTACACATTTAGATAGAAGAAGAAATCAAAGTTTAGAGAAAGTTTATCCAAAACTCTACGAAGACTTTAAAGAGGAATTTGAAGAATTTGCAAAACGAGATTAAACAATGGGTGGAAGAATTTGTATCAGTGAAGAATGAAACACTGAATAAAATCCCATGCCCGTTTGCTAAACAAGCTGTATTAAATGATACAATCGTGTATAAAGAATTCAGTTCCGATGGGGTGCTTTCATTGCGTCACCAATTGTATGAACTTGTCAACAATGATTGGGATGATACAAAAGAAGTATTAGTTTTATATTCTGATACAAACACTATATCAGTAGATGAAACACAGAACACCGTGAAACAATTCAATACTACATGTAAGTTCCTCGACAAAGATTTAGTTGCACTAGAAGATCATCCAGACGACCCTGAAATTCTTAATGGAGTTGAAATGAACTTTGGTAAAGGAATACTAGTTCTTGTACAACGTTTAAGCAAACTCAATAAAGCAAGTGCAATGCTAAAACGTCAAGGGTACTACGATGATTGGCCAGAAGAAAACTATGCAGATGTGGTAAAATGGCGTGAATAAATACATGCATGAAATTCGCACGTATTCATTTAGATCAAACAAATTATAGTTACTTAAAGGACGACCAATGGAGTTGGATACCGTCGCCCGATCCTTCTATGATTAGAACATTAGATGATATCTATGTACAATATTGTAGATATAAGAAGTTTTCTAGTTTCATGCCTATATTTTCTACAGAGTATACTGACAAGACGATGTATATTCTTGGTTACTATGACCAAGGAGAACTTGTTGCTTTTAGTTTAATTAAAAGACACACAAGAGAAGATATAGAAGCTGTACAATTTGCTTGGAACTATGAAAATCCTAAACTACATCTTGGTATAAAAAGTCTAAGACATGAGTGTGCTATATTCAGAGCATTGGGATTTAAATATCTTTGGTTAGGCGAAGCAAACGAATATAAAAAGAAGATAGATGGCTTTGAAGTTATGGGACCAGTATGAATAAGATTAAAAAAGTAAACAGTTGGAACGGATGGGATCCTCTTAAAACTGTATTACTAGGAAATGTTTACAATGCTGATTTCTTTTCTGATATGAAAGACAAAAAGACGGCAGGTCTATTAACTAAGCTACTTGATGAAACAAAGCAAGACTTAGAAAACTTTAAGCATGAACTAGAAGCAGAAGGGGTCAATGTAGTACAAGTTCCTGAGGATACAGCACTTGACGGTAGTGTTTACACTCGCTCTGCACAATTCGAAGATAAGTCAACGCCAATACCCAAGCCACTTCTTAGTCCTAGAGATTGTCTAATTACAATGGGCAACAAAGTATTAGCAACGCAATACAATAACAATCTAAATGACCATATAGAGAACTTGTTTGAAAATAAAGACGACTTAGATAGACGTATTGATAAAAAGAGAGAATTTGATGCTCCATATGTCACTCGTATAGGTAATAGATTAATTGTAGATATCGAAGACAGAGAGTTTCTGCCAGAATATTTACAAAAACTATATCCTCACTATGAACATGTATCACATGCTGTAGGAGGTCATAACGATGGGTGCTTTATGCCGCTAAAGCCAGGTCATGTCGTTTCGACTATGTGGGTAGACCAAATAGACTATGAACGAACACTACCAGGATGGGATGTGTATTGGATCAAAGATAAGTCACATTACGAAGAACACGAAAAAAGAAAAGATTTTTACAAATATAGAAACCAACGCAAAGATACAGATAAAACATGGTGGACTGCCGATAGTCATCATAACGAAGACTACTGTAATTATGTAGACAGATGGTTAGATGAATGGACTGGTTGGGCAACAGAAACTATATTCGAAGTCAATATGCTTGTTATAAATCCAGAACTTGTATTCTGTAGCAATTACAATGAGAAAGTATTTGACTATCTAAATAGCATTGGAATGAAAACAAAAATAATACCGTGGCGACATAGATATTTTTGGGATGGCGGTCTACACTGTCTCACAGTTGATATTGAACGTGACGGCGAAAAACAAAACTACTTTGGTGAGTAAGATGGACGTATACACAATTTACGCAGACCATGTAGAGGGAACAACAGCAATTGACTTTGTTACTCGCATGAGAAAATTTTTAGATAAGATGGTAGAAATGGGTGCGATGGAAAGTTATCGTGTCACCCGAATGAAACTAGGATTTCGTTCAATGGACCTACCAGAATTTCGCATTGATATGGAATTCAAAAACATGCAACAACTAGACGATGCTATGTCTGGTGTACTACGAAACGATAATAATATTGAAGATGAACACGAAGGGTTTAATCATCTTGTAGATGTAGAAACAATTCAACACTTCTTATACAGGGACTATCCAGATGACATATAGAGTAGATAAAGTAAATTCATGGAATGGGTGGGACCCATTAAAGCAGGTTGTATTAGGAAACTGCTATTCACCAGACTGGTTTAGAGATGTCAAAGATATTTCTTTACGAAATATGTTACAGGCATTAGTACGTGATACACAAGAAGATTTAGACGGTATACAAAAAACTATGGAAAACCTAGGGGTAGATGTCGTGCGAGTTCCAGAAAATACTATCGAAAATGGTATGAACTTAGACGACGAAGGCCTAGATTCATGGGGAAAGTTTAACGAATATATTTCAGACAATGAAATGGATTTCGTAAAAAGACATTGGAAGAATGGTTTACCAAAACCTATGATTACACCAAGAGATTACTTTATAGTATTAGGAGATAAATTTGTTCAAACATCTAACCATGCTGGTGTAAGCTCTTTAGCAAAAAGAGGATTAATTAATCCAGATATTATAGTCGGATTTAAAGAAGAACATAGAGAAAAACAATGGAAAGAAGATGGTTACCCATCACTTGGTCCACTGAGACTATCTAAAACCAATAAAAAAGAAAATATACCAAATTGGCATAAGGACTGGGATTTTCCAGCAGACCATAATACATTTAAGTTTAATAACAATCCAGATTATATGGAATATGCATATCAGACTTTTGGGTTCTGGGCGCCTATTATTACACGTGCAGGCGACACGCTAATTGTTGACCAAGAAGATTATGCTAATCTAGGAAAAGTAATACTTAATATGTTCCCAGAATTTAAACAAACACGTGTTGCAATTGGCGGGCACAATGATGGTACTTTTTCTCCTGTTAAACCTGGACATATTGTTACTGCGAATTGGCACACTGATTACACGGAAACATTTCCAAATTGGGAGGTACATGTTGTAAACCATCCTGAGCAAATGGACTGGCGTAAATGGGTCGAGTGGGAAGAACAGAAATTTGATTCTAGAGGTGGTATAAGATGGTGGCAAGAGGGCGCAGAAGCATCACCTGAGTATGTAGCATTTGTTGAGCAATGGATGAATAACTGGGTAGGGTTCGTTGAAGAAACAGTCTTCGAAGTAAATATGCTTTCAATATCAGAAGATACAATTTTATGTCTCAATAAAAACGAAACCGTACATGAACATTTACGTTCTATTGGTCTCGATCCTATTCATTGTCGATTTAGAAATAGACATTTCTGGGATGGTGGCTTACATTGTCTGACAGTTGATACCGTCCGAGAAGGCGGCAAACAAAACTATTTTCAATAACTAAATAATACTATAGAAACAACAAAGGACTATATAATAAAATGTTTCAAGAGTATACAAATCTCTCCGAAGAAGAACTAGATGAAAAGCTAGAGGAAATTATGGCTAAGATTGTAACTGCCGACAGAATGGGACTTGAGGGTTCTGTTCAGCAGTTAGTAGCTATAAGAGATAACCTACAAGCTGAATTAATGGAACGCTTAGATAAACTACGTTTTGATGACATCAATAAGCGCACACCAGATTCACTAGTTATTGGAGAAGATGATGACGCCGATGCACCAACCGACGGAGACTAGACAAGTTTTCCACAATTTAACTTTTGACGGCGGTGATGTAGAACTTACTCGTTTTGTTGAATGGTTCGAAAGTGAATGGCTTCCGGGTTTTCAAACCGCACTTAATATTTCAGAAGTTTCCTGGGATAATGGACATGACACCTTGCGTTTCGAAACGAATTGTGATATACTACAGTTACCGTTACAGGTACAAGACATTAGTGCGAGATATCCTGACATGTTTATCATGTATGATTATTACACTGGTGAAGATGAAGAAAATTATCAAGAAGGCGTGATGTGGTTCTATCAAGGAAAAGCACAAGAACGCCCAAAACATGAATAGAAGGATATAACATGGTTGATGGTTACAGTGTAAACAGTTACACGACATTCAAAGCGCAGTTTAACGCAACTATTATTCAAGTTGATACTATGCTTTTGAGTGATACATTTGAAATTGAAATTGATTTTGTTTGGAATACAACAGAAATTGCAAAAGGTAACTCTGCATTTCTTAAAGTAAAATATTTCATCGAAGAATGCTTACATCAGTCAATATTTACACACCCATCAGCACCAATGAAGTTCGTTGATATTGAGAACAACGTAGTTATGTTCCCATATGTTCCTACTAGTGATATTATCGCAATGACCCTACATGCAAAACTTAATGCTATTGCTGATGGTGCGATTGAAGTTCTTCTTGTGCGTCTAGGTAGCAAGTATGACCATACGAATATGCTATACACATATGCTGATGAAGAATATCCTGCACTGCCAAAAATGTCAGACTGGATCGATCACAAGTATTATTATGATAGCCCATGGTGGTTCCGAAATTCTCCAGAAACATGCGAACATGAGGTAGATGAAAATACTGACTTGACAAAGCCTCCAGAATATGATACTGTACTAGATGAAATTGAGAAAGTTGTCTTGGGTGAGTTAAAACTCAAAGAAGAAGGCGGCGAGGTAGTTAATATCAATGCTTGGAAACCAGAAATCGTCAAAGATTAATTCTCTAAAAGATCAGTATGGTCGTGTCGTTTATAATAGACATGAACTATATGATATGCTTTATGATGGAGAAGATATTAGTTCTGTGACAGAAGTTGACTGGCATGAAGACTTTGAAAAATACAATTCAGCAATAGACGCAAATCATTTACAGAATAAACTATTTTCAGCCGTAGAGAAATTGTCTCTATCAAAAGAGGAATTTGATAGACAGAATCAAGAACACCTGTTTATTCCTGACGAATATAAGAATATTGACTTGCATCAATATTGTTTAGACAGATGCCCTGATGAAACAGAAGAATGCGCTAGGGTATGTAACGAGTTATATGAATTTGAGAAACGGGGAATGTTTAATCTACTAAGATATATGATTTATCTGGTAGATTTTATGCGTGATAATGATATTTTATGGGGTGTAGGGCGCGGATCGAGCGTTGCAAGCTATGTTTTATACATCATAGGAATTCATAGGATAAATAGTATACAATATAATTTAGATTACAAAGAGTTTTTGCGGTGAGTGACGTTATTTTAAAGTTCCCGAATAGTAAGAGGAAACTTACTGTAGAGGAAGAACGTTTGGTGCGTTCTTGCTCAAATCAGATATATAATATTGCTACTGATGATAATCCGTTTATCAAATCAGAGCAACGAATTTTATGTATCGAAGACCAATTAAAAACTCTTATTAAAAAAATATATGAGTTAGACGAGGACAAAAAATGAAAGAACGTAAAAGCATGAGAGGTGTGTCAGTTGATTTAGGAAAACTGATGGCACAACAAGAAAAGAATATTTCAGTAGGCAATACGAAATCTAATGCACGTGGTGACCAATTGGGGCGTGCAGGTCGTGTAATTAAAAGTGCTGACGATTTAGCACGTGAACATTACAATCGTAATAATCCTAATGCGGTTAAAAATACAACGTTAAAGACTGATGATTATCAAATTGATATGGATGCAAAACTAGCAGAAGCACGTAAAGCAGCAGCCGCAGAACCAAAAGATGACTGGGAGGAACCGTCCGTTGAAAAAAACAAACAAACAAAAGCATCTGAAAAAGATGCAGAAGCTACGCAGAAAGATGTTGAAAGCGTGGGCGCTGAAAAAGAACAAGAAAGCTCTGGAACTGAGACAGAAAATAATTCACAAGACATTGAAGAACAACAACAATCTGTAGAAGAGGATGAGTGGGTTGAGGATGCAGATGGTAACTTTGTAAGGAAGAGCGAACTAGAAAATGACAAACCCGTATCAAAATCTAAAACGAGTAGAAGCAAAAGCAAATAATTTAGAGGCTATTATGAACTTACGACCTATCCATGATAAAGTAATTGTAACAGATTTAGAACATGGTGAAAAAAAGACCAAGGCAGGAATCATCATGTTGGATGATAGTACTGTAGCAGCAGGAGAACGTGGTATCCGTCCTCGTTGGGCACGTGTTTATGCTGTTGGTCCAGAACAAACAGATGTTAAACAGGATCAATGGATCTTGTTAGAGCATGGTCGTTGGTCATTGGGTCAGACATTCACAGACCAAAACGGAGAAGAAATTCGTATTTGGTTAGCAGACCACGAGTCTATCTTGGCAGTATCAGACGAATTGCCGGATTAATATTTAGGAGATAACCAATGCACAAGTATACAATTCAATACGCAGTGCCAGCAACCGTTAAAACGGGCCCAGACTTTGTAAAATGGATCAAAGGAGTAGTTGATTCTGGTTCATATTCTGAATTAGAACAACATGCGATGAAAGAACTTGCAAGCGATAAAAATGTTTTTTATGGTAGATGGAAACCATCAGATGGTATCGTAGAAGTTCTACGTGTTTATAGCGATAAAGCATCCGCAGCAAAGAGTCTTAAAGAGACTAAAGAACTTTATAAGTCACAGTTAGCAAAACCTGTGTTTTCATCTGTGAAAGCTGCGACTGATGCAGACATTGCAGTTGTTCTTCCAAAGATGATCTAATACATTGATTTATACCTTAGAAGTAGAAGTATTATTACCTAAATTAAAATATCAATATCGGGATGGCGATTATTATAACTTTTTAAAACAATCGCTATCCCATGATGAATACTTGTTACTTGAATTTGAGGTTAAAAGAATAAGAAAAGAAAATATAAAATTCTATAGAAGATTTTATACAAAATCATCATGCCTAAATGAGTATGTTGCATATACCGAAAAAGACAGAAATGAAATTAGAAATACTATATCTAAGTTTTTAACAGAAGATAAATTTCAGGTTTCGTATAAAGAAAACGAATATAATTATTCTATAAAAGATTATATATTTTTACAGTAGGACACAATGCTAGATATTTTTTATCTCACTTATCACGGCGACTATTCAGAAGAAAATTTTAATCAAATAAAAAAACTTGCTGGTGAAAATCAACGAGTAATTAATGTTGCTGATATTGATGGGATATATAATGGTCACAAGCAATGTGCGCTACAGAGTGAAACAAAACATTTTTTTGTTGTAGATGGTGATGCTTGGGTACTAGATGATTTTGATTTTTCATATGTACCAAGCGAGACTGATGAAGTTTACCCACAGACATGTTCAGCACAATGCACACACGTATGGCGTGCAATAAACCCTGCT
>Ga0213865_10002147_pt1 | contig 12522 bp, 13 predicted proteins | sample PICome_6_FD_160100 | JGI IMG/M metagenome (GOLD analysis project Ga0213865, IMG submission 160100) | Coastal seawater microbial communities near Pivers Island, North Carolina, United States - PICO282 | ecosystem: Environmental > Aquatic > Marine > Coastal | place: USA: North Carolina...
GCGGGCACTGGTGGAACGTCGGGCTACCGATGGGACACGCAGCAGCAGAGCACCAACTTCCAGGCGGGCATGTCCTACGTTGCCATCTTCAACACCCACGCCAACAGCACTGACCGCAAGGCGTGGTTCGGGTTCAAGGACACGACACTGAACGTCCAGTCCAACCAGGGCGTCTACTACACGCTGGACGGGCTCACGCTGACGGCAACCCTTGACAGGTCGTCGGGCACCTTCGACACGGGCACGGGCCAGACGCTGTCTGCCAACACGACCTACATGGTCGAGATCAAGGCGAACAGTGCCTCCTCGTTCACCTTCTACCTCTACGCTGCGCCTACGGGCAACCAGCCTGGGGCACTCATTCACTCCGAGACGCTGACCATGACCAACGCGCTGGACGCCAGCACGAACATGCGCGTTGGAATGGCCGCCGTTCGGACCACTACGGGGACCGCCAACTACGAGTTGCTGGCCCTCGACTACATGGGCTTCGGTTACCGATAGCGCTCAGCTCCCTAAAGGACTTATACACCGCCTACACTAACTACAGCCCCTCAGGCTGCCGATATACTAATATAGGGATTATCCCCGGTAGAAACTATGAGTCAGTTCACCCCCACATTCTTCGTCTCGTCGAACGACCCGACCAGCCCGGACACCGTACTTGTCGGTACTAACGGCGGAACCTCCTACGAGGTCGAAAACTGCGGTAAATACCCTGTTTTCGTTATGGTAAACGATGGGGCAGCCGTTCAGATCCTTCCCCGGTCTGAGGGTACGGTCGCTGCGGCTAACAACGCCGTGATCACCAAGCTGGAGTTCTACGTGGCTGTCAACCGAGTCCGCTACGTATCCCTCTCTCCAGGGGCCGCACCGGCTGGTAAGGTCGTTTGCAAGGTAGAAATCAAGAAGCACGCCTGATAGTTATGGAACCCCTCTTCATCAAAAAGCCCTCCTCCCACGTTAAGGAGGCAGCCTACCGCCTCGGCCACGACGCCGAAACCTGGGACCAGGACATCGTAGCCAAGCTCCACGAGGAGCACGCCTACCTCCCTGATTACAACGTTAAGGTTGCCCTTAACCACAAGGACGCTGATGCGGGGGCCGCTACTGGCCAGATCACCCTGGACAACAAGGTCCGGATTCCGGTCGTCATTCAGGACTTCAAGCTGCAGCCCATGGACCTTATGTACCATGATGAGCAGCTCATGCCCCTCAGCAAGCAGGCTGTAGCCCGGGTAATGCACGACGGCTCCTTCGGGAAGGTCGTCAAGCCTCAGTCCTCGGGAGTTGATATGGGCCTGTTCGCCGCTACCCGTGCCCCGCACTACGGTAAGTACGCCTACGCTAGCTCCCTTGAGTACACCCCCCAGAACCTGGCTGACGCCATCTCCTCGGCCTACTCCGAGAACGAGCTGCGCTACGACCTGGCTGACAGCAAGTACCTGCGTCAGGGTATTATGGAGTTCGCCAAGGAGGCCTCGATGGAGAAGGTCGCCTCGGAGGACGCCCCCCAGGTCACCATCAAGCTTCTGAAGGAAGCACACCTCGTCGACGTCAAGTCGGGCGGGGTCCGCACCGCCGAAGGTGAGGGCGTCATGTTCAAGGTAGCCAGCACAAACGGCCAGCTCTTGAACCGCTCCCTGTTCGTCGGTACTGAGGGCGGCTACGCATTCGGCGAGGCTGCTCCTGGCGTTGAGGCCAACGTCAAGCTGGCCAGCTCCGAGCCCGCGGGCTACGGGGTATTCTTCGCCAGCCTCGGTGAGAAGAACGTCTGCACCGAGCCCCTGAACATCCAGTACAAGACCGCTGAGTACGTAGCAGCCAACACGGCTATGGGCGAAAACGTCCGTATCTACCAGGACTCGGACTTCAGCGGATTCCGTAAGATTGCTAACTGCATCTATCTTTCTGATGCATGGAGCTTCGCTCCTCTCAAGGAGCGGGTGCAGTTCAGCAACGCATCTGACATGAACAAGCTTGCCGCCCTGGGAGCTGACTTCGAGGTCCGTCGAGTCGGTAACTTCTACCGCCTTGAGGGTAACCTTCAGGACGTCCCGGCCCTGGCTAAGCTTGCGAACACGATGGTTGACCGCCACGAGCTTCAGAACGGCTTCACCGCATACTGCTCGCCTGAGCAGTTCGATGAGGTCTGCGCTCAGGCTGACAAGGCCATCGCCGCAAAGATCAAGACCTACCGTGTTGACCCCGAGACCCAGGACGTCTACGAGCTGCCTAAGCTCGCAGCGGCGGACAAGGTTGCGCTCATTCGCAGCGCAGGGATCCTCACAGAGGAGGTCGTAAAACAAGCAGGTGTCGAGCCCGGGGACGCAGAAGCCACGGTTGACTCGATTCTTGGTCTTAACTTCCTGAGCCAAGAAAACATCCACAAGATGGTTCTTTCCATCGACGACCTTGAGGCCGCCCGCGGCGTGCTCTCTCGTGTCCTGCTTGCGGGCCGGCTAGGGCTCGATATTGATGTGAGTACTGTTCGGACGGCTATGTTTGCGCTAGATGCGGTTGTCGGTGACCTGAGGAGACTCAGGCAGACCCATCTCGCTAAGTGAGCAAAAAGAAAAAGACTGTATTCGCAAAGCCCCAACTGTGCCAGGAGTTCGGTGTCACTGAAAGGACACTGAACTACCTGACTGAATTGGAACTGATTGCGCCTGACTGGACGTACAGGCACGGACTTCCTGTTGTCGAATTGACAGAGGCGGACCGGCTGACGCTGTCGTGCGCAGGTAACGCGGTATATAACAACCTGCGGGGTCGGTTCCCGTTCCAGAGGTTCTTGTACCTTAGGTTCATTCAGATGCCACTGGAATACATCCAGTTTGAGTTGTCGGAGAAGCACCTGCTGGACGCCGCTCGGGTGACTCCTACTATGCTGAAGAGCCGCTACGATGAGTTCATGTCCCGCGTCCCGGAGGGATTGCGCGACTGTATCGAAGAGAGCCGACCTCCGAAAAACAAAGAGGAGAAGGCACTGTTTGACAAGCTCCTAGATGTATGTGAGATTCGCATCGCGTACGAGCATCCGGAATGGGACGACGCGTTCTCATTCATGAACAACCGAAGCGTCAAGATTATCGTAGATGCTGCCTTGACCACCACAGGTAGCTACCAAGATATCTCTGACTTCTTACATGAGGCCCTAGAAGTTAACTTCACTCCCGAGGGGCTGCTTTTCTACCAGCAGCTATTTCACGACATGGAGATGATGAACGAAGGTGACATGAAGCTGTACTTTAAGGGAATTAGCCCTTTGCATCAGCAAGAGCTGCAGCTGGCGCACGGAACAGATCTCGCGGTGTATAAACTTCAGTCAGGGCTGCACACAGATATTCAGGCCGAGGAGGTTCTGGAGATTGCCATCAATCAGGTCTGCCAGAAGGTTATCGAGCTCACGGCCGACGTCAGTATGGCTGACTCGGAGGAGACCTACAAGGCTATCCGCACATTTAATATCTTGATGGATCGCCACACCAAGGTGATCGAAGTGGCTGGTAGCCAGCGAGGAAGTAACGTCCCTGACTTCTTCAAGACATTGTCTCTGACGCATAACGACATCGAGCACGGTAAGATGATGGATATCGACCCCAACGCAGACTTCGATGAATCAAAAGTAGAGAAGAATGAGAACGTCTGATTTTCTTAAGGTGGGTCAGCCCTCCGGCGCGTACCAACAGCTGAGAGACGCTCAGCTTCTTCGGGACGAGATTCGAGATGATGACCCGGGAGTAGCGCTCGAACAGTGGTTGACTTTTAACGAGCAGATGGAGCGCGTTGCTCAGCAGGGCATGGAGGCTGCCGGACCTATGACGGCTGAGCAGGAGGACCTGCTCGCCTCAGGTAAAGCAGGCACCGTCAATCTAACGGACATGGTGTCCAACATGCTCACGGTCGACACGCACCCCTTCAGCTTCAAGGGTAGAGAGTATCTTCGAGGCATCTATGACTACTACCCGAAGTACAGCGAAGGGTGTAAAAATATCATCCTTATCGCGTCTCGGCAGGTAGAGAAGTCCACTACCCAATCGGCCAAGTCTATTGCGCTGGGACTTGCTAACCGAGCGTACAAGACACTGTACATCGCACCGACGTTTGACCAAGTCCAGATCTTCTCACAGCAGAGGTTTAAGCCTATGTGTGAGGACAGTGGTCAGCTGGTAGGATCCTTCGTGAACCCAGCGCGCGGCGTCTGGCAGGTAAAGGCGAAGCAGTTTCAGAACGGGTCGTTCTTTAACTTTCGTAGTTGCTACTTGACAGCTGACAACGCTCGGGGCATCTCAGCCAATCACCTACTGATTGATGAGATTCAAGATATTTCGCCGGACGCTATCCCCGTTCTTGAGCAGTGCCAGGCGCACTCGGATGATGCACTAAAGTACCGAACATACGCGGGAACTCCTAAGAGTAGCGCTAATATCATCTCTCTAAGGTGGGACGATTCGTGTAAGTTTGAGTGGCTCACTAAGTGCTCGGCCTGCAACTTTTGGAATATGGCTGATGAGAGTATCATTCAGGATGATAAGTATGCCTGCTCAAAATGCGGCAACGAAGTTGTACCTCACCGGGACGGTATGTGGGTTCCGGAGAAGCCGAGTATGCTGAATAAGCGTTGGGGATTCCGCCTCACGCAGATGATGGTTCCCTTCAAACAACACAAGCATATCATTGAAGACAGAGACAACCCCAACGTATCCCGTGCTAAATATCTTAACGAGACACTGGGGCTGCCCTACGATGAAGGTGAAAACGGCATCACGGACGTGATTCTAGAGAAAGCCTGCAAAGACTACACGATGCTGCAGCCAGAAGATATCTTTAAGAACTACGCGCAGCGAGGCCTAAAGGTATACGCCGGAGTCGACTACGGTACGGGTGAGGGCGCTAACCCGTCATTTACGGTGCTCACGATTGGGGCCATGCAGCGAAACGGAATATTCAAAGTCTTGTACATGCGCAAGTTTAAGGGGCGCGAGACTGAATCAATCGTTGAGCTGGACCAGATTGATCGACTGTGCCGGCAGGCCGGGGTTAGTTGGCTGGGAGCTGATTGGGGCCACGGAGCTCACCAGAATGCTCGGCTAGAGCGAGAACGAGGCTGGGACAGGTTGCGCGGAAAAAACGTTATTATGGAGTTCAAGTACGTGCGCCAGAAGAAAGAAATGACCTGGACGGGGAAATATTATCATGCTGATCGTAACCAGACGATGGGGCGCTGTATCGACGCCATTAGAGACTGCGATAGGCCCGATAAAGGCATAGTATTCTTCCGTTATGACCAGTTTGGAGAGTTCAAGAACGACCTAACGACTATCTACATGGAGTACAATACTAAGACGGGGACTGTCTCTTATCAGCATCAACTGCCTGACGACGCCTTCCACTCTATCAATTATGCCTACATGGCCGCCCGTCAGGGGTCTGGAATGGGTATGCCTGTTGGCCTTCCGGGCACATAGCCTCCTGTGAGGAATATACTAATAGTGGATGGCCATCCCTTGGGCGCAGAGCCCACCTACCGGTATATTACATGAACGCGTTTGAGACACAGATTCTGGCAAACCGTCTTGCCCAGGGCTACGTAATGGATAGCTCTGACCTGAACGAGCAGATTGCCAAGCACGCTGAGGCGAACGACCTTAGCCGCGTACAGATTCAAGGCCTTGTATCGGCCGTGAACCACGCTACAAACGATATCCTGCGCAAGACCGCTTCGGATAAGACGTACACCTTCGACCTCGGCAACCTTGAGTCCGTGCTCGAAATCCTTGACGGCCGCCAGAGCGAGGGTGCCCCGCTGGCAAAGGTGGCCTCTGCCGTTCGTAGCCTCAACCCGGACACCGGGGTCGGTGCGAACCTGGCAGCCTGGGCCGCCAACGGCTCCCCCGAGGAGCAGGACCGTCGCCTCCGTACGGCATGTGACACCCTCCAGAAGATCGCGGCCACCTGCGGGGCACAGAAAAAGAAGGTTTCTGCTAAGAAAGTTGGGCAGATGAAGAAGCTCGCTGAGGACCTCGCCTCCCTGACCCAGACCGTCAAGGAGTACATGATCAACGGCCGCTACCCCTACGAGGAGATCAAGAAGTGCGCACACGCCGTCAATATGGACAACGACAAGGTTGTTGACCTGGTCTTCGAGAAGGTAGCCTCCGAGCTTGAGAAGCTGGGCCACCCCTTCACTGGAGTCCTGGCTAGCGATAAGGAGCTCACGGCTGAGACCTTCAAGCGTTCGGGCGGCGACGTTCCTGAGCCCGAGGTTACGGTCGTGAACGGGGCCTCCCCCATTGCCAAGGAAGTGAAGGCCATCGGTGCCCGCATCAACAGCACCTACCAGCTTGACCGCACCTTCAACGAGGTGGACAGCCTCGCCTCGACCGCCCTGGTCGCTGAGAGGGCCCTGAAGAGCAACGGCCAGGTATCCGAATACCTCTGCCATGATCTGGATAGTGTCTACCGTGCTTGCCAGACTATGTGTGATCAGGAAAGCGTTTCCGCCAAGCAGGTTAAGGAAGCTGCCAGCAAGATTAAGTCGGTCGTAAAGGGCCTCGGCCCGTCCGCGCTGGCTACAGGACTGGCTACAGGCGCTACCGCAGGCCTAGGTACGGTCGCAGGTGAGTTTCGCCGACAGACCGGCGGCGGTATTAAGCAGCCCAAAAGCAATAACCCCACCAGTACCGTCTGATATGAACCTCTACGAAACATTCAAAGACTCCCTGGTAGGGGAGCTGACTTCTACGGAGCAGCAGGAGCTTGCTAAGTTTGCTTCGGCCCTCACCTCCGCCCGCGGCACCGACCGGCAAGACGTTCTCATCACCGAGGCTGTTGGCGGAATGCGTGACCCGGAGGACTTTGTCAAGGTTTCCCACCTCATGGCCATTGTTCAAGGGCACGAGAAGACCGCCAAGCTTAGCACGATGGAGAAGATCACGGCGGGTACTGCTATCGCAGGCGCCCTCGCAGGTCTTGCTCCGCTGGCCATCCAGGCCGTGAACTCTATGCGTGGCCGCAAGGCGCACGACGCAGCCATTCAGCATGCTATGCAGCAGCACCCTATGCTTGGGGAGCCTGCCAACGCCATGCAGACCCGCCAGAACTTCCAAGTTCTGCGCTCGTTCGCCCCTGACGTAGCCTCCAGCAAGCCGGTAGCCGCTAACGCCCTGGTGCGTATGCACCGCATGGGCCCGGCCGCTGCCGACATCAATATGGTGAAGGAGCTCGCCTCGACCCAGAAGGAGATCAATGACCGTAACAAGTACCGCCCGGACGTAAGCCAAAACCTGAACCGGGTTGCCAGTAGTGCCGATCTGCTCGGAGCGGCCTACGGTAAAATCCAGCAGGGCCGAGCCGCTCAGGCTGATGCTGAGACGAAGCAGATGATTCAGCAGGCCAAGGATCTGTCCGGCCAGCGGCAGGCCGCCCAGGCTGCGCTTCGTGAGAAAGAATACGCCACGAACGTGCTGAAGAACTATGAGGTCCTCGGTCAGGCCACGCAGCCCATGGCTCCCGGTCAGCGTCTGCGTACGGCTGAGAGCCAGGCCAAGCCAATCCAGCGTCTACGCGACCTCAAGGCCGCAGCCGCTATGGACGTAACAAAGCGCTGATGGGCTTCGAGAAGATCATCGACCTCGGTGGCTGCACCGATGGCTGGGGCCCGGAGTACGTATCCGTACACTCCCAGACCCTTACCAAGGTTGCTTCTGCGTGCTACACGCCGGACAGCCTGGTTGAGACCATGGAGAAGCTCAAGCCCCGTCCTGAGGGCCGCTACATTCTCCTTAACGCCCTGGGTGCTCACGAGTACTGGGGTGTTAACCGCAACGGTGATGCTTTCCCTGAGTGGAGCCTGAAGGGCGACCCGCCCCCCAAGGAAGTCCAGGACATCATCAAGCACAAGATCAAGCCCAAGCTTCCCATGTTCCAGGTCCCCGCGGGCCGGTACGGGCACAAGACCTTCGTAGACTTCGCCCACGTATACGTAGGGCACGTCAACAATGATCCGGCCAAGTCCATCGGCGACGTCATCGCCTCGGCGTATAACGACAAGATGCACCGGGTCGAGCTCATTGTATTCGTCTACAAGGACCGAAATCCCGAACTAATTCAGAAAATTGATGCCGGTGAGCCGGTACCGTTTTCGATGGGAGCCAAGCTTGTGACGGATACCTGCTCGATCTGCCTGAATTGCGCCCGCACCCGAGCCGAGTACTGTGAACACCTGACGCACCTGATGGGACGTAGCATGCCCGACGGTCGTCGGGTATTCGCGTACAACTTCTTTCCTCGATTCTTTGACATCTCTTACGTCACCACACCAGCCGATCGAAGCGCCTGGGGACTGAAGAAAGTAGCCTCTAACGACCTGGTACAGGCGGTTCTTCCTACTAAAACCAACTTTGACAAGTTGGCGGACATGGTGAAGGAGGAACCTGCCGTGGGGCAATCTATGGGGTCTTCCCCAATTAATCCCAAGGCCCTAAGCTTTATCATGAGCAAGGCTCGGGACAAATATCAAGGGTGCCTCCCCGACCCCGCTCTGATGAAAGCCGTCCAGGGGTATAAGCTTCGCAAGGTGCTGGCCTCCATGACCTCTATGGGAATGCTTCTTAAGCCCACAGAGGTGACTAAACTATCTAGTAGCTGCTCAGGGGATTTCCCGGACAGCTTCACTCTGGACGATGTAGACCGTCAGGTTATTCGGGCAATTGAGCCCTTCATCGAAAAGCGTTCTTTCCATGATCCGTTCTTCTCCAAAGAGGCCTCGGCCCCTGCGGCGACACGGACCAACCCTGGTAGCGGCTCTGAGGCATTCACTCAGTACTGCAGTTACCTAACATCAATTGATTTTAGCAAACTAGCGGAGTGGGTGGATACGTCTCCAGTCGCTCAGGTCAGCCTGAACTTCGACAGCTGTCTGTTCAAGGTTGCGGGTGTAAACCCGACGAACCAATCGGATCGTCCCTGGCTTCCTTTCGTAGCTGCCGCATCGCGTTTCAACCCACTACTTACTCACTGAGGTATTATCCCAATGACTGACTACAACAACGACCTTGAGGCGCTGTTCAGCTCCCTCGCTCAGGAGACCGAGAAGGTCGCTGAGGCTGTCACCGAGACCCCCGAGACCGGCGAGGCCGTCGTCGAGGACCACGAGAAGATCGCCGAGGACCTTCGGGCCGGTGGCGAGATCCTTGCCAACGCCTTCGTCGACTCCGTTCTTGAGAAGCTCGCCGCTGCCGTTCCGGCCGCCGGTGCTGGTTCTGAGGTTCCGATCGCTTCGCCCCGCAGCCGCTGGGAAGCAGTTGCCTCTCGACTTGCTGGTATGCACGGCCGCGCCCTCGGCGTCGGTGATGACACCAGCGTCCGAGCAGAGCAGGACGGCGCCCTCTCCGGCGCCATGGGCACTGTCAACAAGCAGCGCAACCTCGGCTGATCCGTTCCACTTCAACCCCCTTATTCAATCATGAACAAGCGACTTACAGACATCAAAGTCGAGCTCGAAGCTGCTGAGCTTCAGGCCAAGATCGCTACGGTCACCGAGGCTTACGCCGAAAGCGACCTGGCACTTGAGATCCTGAGCGACGCCATGGACGAGCTTGAAAAGGAAGCTGCTGACGGCGGCTTCGGCGACGAGGGCCTTTCGGCCAGCCAGCTTCTCTCGATGGGCGTTGAGCTCACCGAGCAGACCCTGGAGAAGATCGCCGAGGAACTCGAAGGTGGCGAAGAGGAGGCCGAAGAGGCTCCGGAAGAGGAAGCTGCTGAGGAGGCCGAGGAGGCTGCTGAAGAAGGCGACCTTGATAAGGAGGCCGAGGCTGCTCTTGAGGCTAACTACGTCCTCGCCCACCGTCTGGGCCAGGAGCTTGGTGCCATCGGTCTTACGACTGACGACATCGAGAAGGTAGCCAACGGTCCTGAGGACGAGGCCGCTCAGTTTGCTGAGCTTCTCGCCGAGATGACCGCTGAGATCATCGCCGAAGAAGCTTGAGGTAGCCCCTGTGCTGTTTCAGGACCTTGAAGATCTCGTGAAGGAGGCCTACGCCTCTTCTAAGGTCGAAGCAATCAACACTCCGCAAGAAACCTCCTCCAGCAGCGAGCTGGTGAGTAAGCTTGCGGAGTCCATCGAGACTCCTAACAATGAGCCGAACAGCCGCCTGGCAGTAGCCAAGATGCTGATGGCATACGACATCCTCTCTGCGTAATGGCGCTAGTCTCTGTTGACGATTCTCTGATTAAGGAAGCCATGGCCGAGCTCGCCCTCAAGGACGAAGCTCTGGTCAAGGCAGCCGCCGTACAGGTCGAACTGGACGTTGTCTACGAGGTAATGAACCTTGTGGCCAGCGGCCAGATCGACCCGGACGATATCATGGAGAAGACGGCAGAGTTCGTGGCAGCCCCGGAGAGCCTCACTGTATACAAGAAAGCTGTAGGAATGCGTTCGGGCGGAATGAGCCTGGGCCGCTTGACCGGCAGCTCTGAAATCTCTAAGACAGCGTCCTCGGAAGATCCCGAGGCTCGACTGTTCAACACACTTACTACAATCGTAAAGTAAAATGGCACGTTTCCGCAAAACCTCGACCAAGGTCGGCCTCAACGCCAAGATCTCCTCGGTCAACCTTCAGTCCATCCCCACCGACGGTTCCACGGCTTTCGCCGAAGGCGCCCCGGTCATGTTCGGTTCCGGGGGCTACGCCGCCGCTCCGGCCGCCACCGCCGCCGACGTTCCGTCCGGCTCGGTCTACGTTAACTTCGTAGACTCCTCCCGCGCCGACGTCATGTCGGTCCAGGGTGACCCCTTCCAGGACGACCTCGCTGCACGCGACACCGAGAGCGGCCAGCTCACCGGTATCCGCGGCAACGGCTGCGACATCGGTCTTCCGGCTGATTGCTGGGACGGTGGTGTTCTTCCGACCATCGGCCAGGCCGTCAAGATCGCCAACAGCAAGTTCGCTGCTGAGACCATCGCCGCCGAGATCGCCTACTACGGCATCGTCGAGCGCATTTCCGGGGGCAAGGCATTCTTCTGCTTCAACTCGGTCCCGTGCGTCCTCAAGGTCAGCGCCTGATCTGATAACTAACTAGGTGACTGGTCCTTCTAGGCCGGTCACCTATCTACACTACTTACGTACATACCCCAAATACCTCAGACCTTTCTGAGGATACACACTACTCTCTAGCCCCCTGAACACCAGGAGTTAATTATGAACCCGATCGACGGTAAAGAATTCAACGACATGTTTGGTGAGGCACTGAGCCGTGGTGGGGAGCATCTCGACAAGGTTGCTGAGGTCACTGGCCTTTACATCCAAGAGAAGCTTCGCGAGAACTCGTTCGCTCGCCGGATTCTTCCGCCCCAGACGGTTACAGTCGCTGAACTGACCCGCAACGTCAACGACGAGTCTCTCGTCTACATCGACGACCTTGAGCCGGACTCCATCGCTATGCGCATCAACATGCGTGGCGAGCCGGACAAGACCTACATCCAGGCACCCCGCTACGCGATCCGTATGCAGACGATCACCTCCGATCGTTTCCAGAAGACCGAGCAGGAGCTTCGTTCCTACCGTATGCCCCTGACCAAGGTCATCGAGCAGAACACGGTTAAGGACATCCAGGAGCAGATGGACGTTAAGTTCATGGAGCACGTCCGCATCGGCCTTATGTTCGCCACGATCGCTCGTAAGAACGAGCTCGTCGACGCTGGCCGCGTAATCGACGGTTCCACTGCTGAGGCTGCTACCATCTCTTCCGACACGGGTTCCGCTAAGAACTTCCGTGGCGTCGGCGCCTTCGCTGCCTACCTTGCCTTCGGCAATATCGCCGACACCAACACTGGTGGTGACGTTGCAACCGCCGCCACGCTTACGGGTACGGTTGCTCCGGTTGACGGCTTCTACAGCAACATCCTCCTCTCGCAGGAGACCTCCTTCAACCGTGAGGTCCTTGCTTCGCTGGTCAAGATCTGCGCTGCCCGCCAGGTCAAGGCCCGCGTCATCCTCATGCACGAGTTCGACTGGGCCGACCACCTCGCGTGGACGGATCAGGAAGCTGGTCTTGAGATCGTCAAGGAAATCGTCGTTGGTGGGTACAAGTACACCACCGTTGGCGGTTACACCTACGTCACGACGATCCGTGACAACGCAGCCATCCTTGAGCCGGGTCAGATCTACGTCTTCCCCGCTCCTGAGTTCCTTGGTCGCTTCCTCGTCCTGCAGAACACTCAGTTCTACATCAACAAGGAAGGTCGTTTCTTCAACATGGAAGCATGGGAAGAGTGCGGCGTTGGCTTCGGTAACGTCAAGGGTCTCGGCATGGTCCTCCTGAACGGCGCTTCGGTCAAGCTTCCGAACCTGTTCCACGAGGACAACGGTGCGGCCACCTCGGCTGGCGGCGCGCTCGCTGGCGTCGAGGGCGTGTCTGGTGACTTCATCCTCACCAACGCTGGTACGGACGCAACCGTCTCTGCAAGCTGATCTAGCCAAGCTAGGTTTCTAGCTGCTAAACTATTAGGGGCAGGAG
>Ga0213865_10002148_pt1 | contig 12519 bp, 9 predicted proteins | sample PICome_6_FD_160100 | JGI IMG/M metagenome (GOLD analysis project Ga0213865, IMG submission 160100) | Coastal seawater microbial communities near Pivers Island, North Carolina, United States - PICO282 | ecosystem: Environmental > Aquatic > Marine > Coastal | place: USA: North Carolina | collected...
ACGTACAAAGGCACCCCGTTGGGGCCGACGAAGATCTGACGATCGGTTTTTTCCGTGCTTTTGGTTGTGTCGGGTAGAATAACGACTGGTGCTTGCAGCCCTTTTGCACCGTGCACAGTCATGACTCTGACAAAGCCACTGGCATCTGCAAGGTCACGCTTGATCTCGCTGTGATTGGCTTCGGTGTTTGCCAGAAATGCTTGCAAACTCGCCGCTTCGTTCAGATCATAGTCAAGCGCCCGGTTAAGCAGCGCCTGCACCGGATCGCGAGCCGGCTCGCCGAGTCTGGCAATCAGCTGGTCCCAGCCATTCATATTTTCCGAGGCCTCGCCATGCAGATGCAGGTTTAGAAATTCGAAAGCTGGCAGGTGTTTTGATGCCAGCAAATTGTTGCAGAAGGCGATCGCCGGGGCGAAACGATCGTCTGTCTGGTTTTGCAGGCTCTGCCAGAGGCTTTCGGTTTTTGCGCGGCCGAAGGCGACTGGAAATAGGTATCGGTCATCATCTACCAGCCCGCAGAATGGCCCCCTCAATATTTCTGCAAGGGTCAGATCATCATCAGGCTGCAGCACGAACCGAATGAGATTGAGACAATCCTGAACGGCCAGACTATCCAGTATTTTTAGCCGGTCTGCCCCGCCAACCGGAATGTTGTGACGTTTTAGCTCGTCAATAATCGAATCGAACAAGATATTGCGGCGCCGAACGAGAATAAGGATATCAGCCGGTCTGACGGCTTGTCTTTGCCATTGCCTATTGGAATTTTCACGCCAGACCGTTTCCCCATTTCTGATCATCTCCGCAACCGCGGTCGCGATTTTTGTCGCCAGCAGCCGGCCTGGTGCTTGCGGCGGGACGTGATCAATCGGCGCATCCCAATTACTCTGATTGTCTTTATCGGCCTTGACGACCAACGGCCAGAGTTCGACCTGTCCGGGCTGGTTTTCCCGCCGGGCTGTGTGCTGGGATATAGCAATACCGGCTTTATCGCCTGGGTTCACGGCTGTCTGGTCGATTGGGGCGGTGGTCTGAACCGCATCAACATAGGTCAGGATTTCCGGCGATGACCGGAACGACATGGCCATTTCGGGCATGTTTGGCTGGTTTAGAAGGCTTTCCTGCTGGCTTTCAAAGCTCGTCTTCTGGGCCAGGAATTCTTCCTGATCTGCACCCTGAAAGGAATAGATCGACTGTTTGGGATCGCCGACGACAAACTGGGTTCTCGGGTCGCCGCGTCGCGCGGCCGCTTCGCCCGAATGAAACTCGCCAACCAGCGCATTGATCAGCTGCCACTGATCGGGACTTGTGTCCTGCGCCTCATCAACAAGAATGTGACTGATGTCGCCGTCGAGTTTGTACAGGACCCACTGCGCCATGGATGAGGTATTCAGAAGCCGTAATGTAATGGCAATCAGGTCGTCAAAATCGAGTAGACCGCGCTCGGCTTTCAACTTCTGATAATGCTGGATCAGCGGGCCACCAATTTCTAATAACGCTGTTGTACGCTCCAGGATTACAGCCTGTGAGTAGGCTGCATGGACGGCTTTGAGGCGACTTATTTCGCGCCCTTCAGGGCCGAGACCGTCGGTTTTCCGGATGTATAAAGTTTCCGTGACGCCGCCTTTGAGGGCTGTTGTGAAGGGATTGGATTTGCTCGACCATTCCCATTTTGCACCTGCAATCGTTGTTAAATAGGTCTCGAAAGCAGCCCGTTGATCTCCGGCGTTTAGAACTTCCATCAGCCCGTCATATAGCTTCCGGTTTTTGGGGACGTCCGGATAGGCCGAAAGCTCTTGCAACGCTTCGTGAATGGCCGATCTTGGTAAATCATCACCCATGGCCGCAGCTAGAATTTCGCTGGGTGTCTGAGGCCCGGCGCCGAGTTCGGCGCGAATTTCATCCCGCAAGGAGCGGGTTTTGTCGCGACGGGTGAGAAATCGTAGGGCACCGACTTCCGGCGATTTCAGAAGGTCGAGGCTGGTGATGACCCCGCGTCCGCGGGCGGCTTCAGATAGTATCGCCAGGGCATCTGCCTGGGTTTCGGCTATCATTTCGACATGCGTATCAATCACCTCACGCCACAGGCTGGCGGCCTGGGTTTCATCAAGTTCCTGAAATCCGGCCGGAATATTTGCTTCGAGTGGAAACCGGCGAAGAACGCGCGCACAGAATGCGTGAATGGTTTCAATTCTCAGCCCGCCCGGGGTTTCGAGCGCCCGTGCAAACAGAGACCTTGCCTGTTCGAGGGCGCTTTGATCATAAGTGGCGGCCTCCCGGCCCTCGAGCTGGGACAGCTGCGCACGCAATTCATCGTCACTGGCAATTGACCATGTTCCCAGCCGGTCGAACAGGCGGGACAGCATTTCGTTGGCCGCCGCCTTGGTATAGGTCAGGCACAGGATTGAGTCCGGTCTGGCCCCTGCCCGCCCGTCGGGCCGCCGCAGCAGGAGCCGTGCCACCCGGTCAATCAGTACTTTTGTTTTGCCCGAGCCAGCATTGGCCTCGACCCAAGCAGAGCGGTTCGGATCGGCGGCGTCTGCCTGCGCCCTGATAGCGTCTTGAAAGGCCGGACTGTCAACCGGTATCACAGGCTCGAAACTAGTCATATTCGTCAAACCCCGCCCATTCGACGCGTCGCGACAGACGGTCATAATCGAGTTGGTGCTTCAAGCGCTCCGGTCTCGGCGCGTTCAGATACGGATGACCCGGATCCGCAAAGGTCTTGAGCAGCTTTAAAAGACCGGCCTCGGTGGTCTCGACCAGCGTCTGTGCGTCGTCACCCTCCGCGATGAGGCTGACTTCGAAGTCAGTACCGATACGGATATAAGAAAAAGCGGCCGGTTTTCGTTGCGGGGCGAGACCATCAAACCGGCCTTTCTGGGCGATCAGTCCGAGGAGGGGTAGCTGCGGCTCAAGACCGGCTGTGACTTGTGATTTTGATGCCAATTGGCCGCTTTTGAAATCAACAATACTGATCTCATCATGCCGATATTGATCAATGCGGTCGGCCTTTCCGGTCAAGGTAAATACGTCCGAGCCGAGATTAATCTCCAACCGGCCACTGGCTTCGATTTTAGGCCGGCCGCTAATCTGTGCGGCGGTATCGCGATGCCAGGCCATGAAGGTCTGGATCGCGCGCAGACGTGCATGCCTCAGTGAAATGAGATCCGCTGTCTTATGTCCCGCCAGTGTCAGCTCGGCTTCCAGCCTGGCGAGAAACGCCCCCGCGGATTGGTCCCGATCATGCTTTTCAAAATATTCGACCGCGGAATGGATTGCCGACCCCGTGCGCCGGACATCGGCGCCGGAATCAAGTGGATCAATCTTTTCGAGGCCAAGAATATACCTGCAATAGATCGAATATGGGTCGCGAATAAGGGTCTCGATCCGGGTCACTGACAGGCGTTTTGGACGCGCGCTGGCCGGCGGTTTGGGCTGTGGCTTCACGGCTGCCGGGGACGGTATATCTGACGCGCGCTTGAGGTGGCCTGTCCAGTTTTTCGGATTGGTGACCGGGTCCGGTGCAAGCAGGGCCGCGGCTTTGTCTTCACCAAGTGCGCCGCGTGCCAGCATCCGCATTCGCCATATCCAGCGGGAGGCCAGGGCTGGCGCGTCATCCCGCCTTTTGGCGTAAAGCATGGTCACATTCGCCGTACAGGCAAATTGGGCAAAATCATGAGCCGAAAGCCCGATCCGTTCATCGGGGTCGGACAGGCCGACTTCGCGGCGTAATTTACGCGGCAGGAAGGAATCCTGACCGGGCTGGGCAGGCCATAAGCCCTCATTGAGGCCAGCCAGAATAATGTGGTCGGCGGATTGCAGGCGCGCCTCCAACGGACCCCATATTGCAATCTGCGAACTTTCTGTTTCAGGCGGCACAAACACTTTGTTCATCTCTGACCGGATGATGTCATGCATTGCGAGGAGACTTATAGGACCAATTGGGCCGGTCATATCGGCGAGATGGTCGAATAAGGATGACAGTGCCTCGCCAGCCTCGCCGGTCCACGGGTGCGGTGGCTCACAGAGTTTCGAGCATAGCTCAAGAATGGCCGCAAGAATATCCGGCCCGGAGCCATTTGACCGGTCACCAAGCAATGTGCCGGCTTTGTTAGCAAGATCGGCAACATGCCGGACAAGGTCGAGCGCCCGTTCGGTGTCGGCTGCACTGACCTGACAGAATTCGCCGGTCAGCGTGGCATTTACACGGGTGATTAGCTCCGTCATGTCGGTCCAGTTTCTCGGCCCCCTCAGCGCATGCCGGTCGAGGGTCATGACGGTGCCGGTATCAAGGCAGACCAGAGGATGCTTCAACAAGGCCATGAGTCTTACCGGATCGCCGGGGTCCAGCAGCCAGTCTGTGACGAGCAATACCAGACTGCCGGCCGGAGTCTGGTGCAGACCGGTTCCGGCTGATGGCGTACATATAATGCCATATTTTTTTAATTGTGCGCTCACACGTCTGGCGAGTCCGGCATCCGGTGTGACCAATGCCGCTGTCTGGTCTTTTTTTTCAAAGGTCTGCCGTAATAGAAGCGTGGCAAGCTCGGCTTCTTCGGTTTCATCAGCGGCCTCGATATGGCTCAGGCCGTTGAGTGCGTCGCGAATAAAGGCCTCTTGCCCCTTTTCATTGGTCAGCATTTGCAGGCGCGTGGTCCAGGCTGCGGTATCTTCGGCCGGCGCCAGCGATTCGCTGATGATTTGGCGACGTGCCCGATTATTCTCATTGTCGGGAATGCCGGGCCATTCCTCGACATGACCGAGGTCGAAATTCAGTTCTTCAAGGGTCCGCAATAAGGAGAATTGCGGGTGATTGGGTTCAGCCAGTATTCGTGACTGACTGCGCACTGAGAGTTCACAATCGAGACCGGGCAGGACAATGAGACCGAGCGGTGCATCGAGCGCGGCTTGCATCAGCACCCGGCTTGCCGGGGTCGAGCCGGTCGAGCCGGCGATGATCAGCGGGCCTTTGGGGGGGTGATGTTGCCAAGCCTCGGCCATTGCCGTGGCGGCCGCGAGACGTCTTGTATAAGGGTCCATAGCCTTGGCATCGCTCAGGGTTTGCGGCCATTGCTCATATATGATTTTGAGGAAAGCAACGGATTTCTGCCAGTGGATAGCAAGGTCCTCGTCAAGTATCAGTGCGTCGAGTTGCTGCCAGTCGACATTGCCCGACAGTGCGCTCTGATCAAGCAATTGTGCCAGTTCTTCGGCCGCTGATATTGCCGCACTCGGGGCGTAGTCAAACTCCTGCGCCCGGTGAAAAGCGAGGATCAGGCGGGCCAGTTCTCCGATACGCCGACCCGCTGGGATAACCGGAGGCAGGTCGCTAATACTGGCCTCGACGCTGGGCGGCGGCTCTGCTGTTTCCAGATCACCAAGGACCCGGATATCGGGCAGCATCAGGGACGCTTCTTCATTTGCTTCGAAGAGTGAATAGGCGAGGGCGCGTGCGGAACGGCGATTGGGGACATAAATGATCGTATCAGCCAATAAGGCCGGATCACCACGCGCAACAAGTTCGCGTTTCAAGCCGGCAGATAGAGTCTTCAAAAATGGCAAGCCCGCGGGAATCGTTCGAATTCGGAAAGAAGACGGTGAAAATAGCATCTTCATTCACCGTGGCAGCGCAGCCACATTTCGGCATCGCGCAGAGCGGTCGGATCTCCGACGTGTAGCCAGAAGTGATCTAGTGGGATGCCATAAAGGCGTCGATCCTGGAGTAATTGATCCCAGATTCGATTAGCAGAGAATGGCGCGATCTCCTGATTATCATACAGCCCGGGCTTGAGGATGCGAACGCCGGCATAGGCCCAGTTTGTGACATCGTCTCCGATGCGTCGCTGAAGCTCGCCTGCCGGGTTTTTGTTGAAGTCGCCGCGTCCATGATAGCCAATGCACCGGCGGGTATCGGCCAGCAGCAGAAGCTCGTCCATATGATCAGGGGTGAAATTTTGCGCTAGCCGGGTCAATGGTTCGGGATTGCCCGGTCCCCAGATGGCATCCGTATTGACGACAAAAACTGGCTCGTCTCCCAAAAGCGGTCGTGCTTTCGCCAGTGCCCCGCCAGTTTCCAATAGCACGTCGCGTTCGTCTGATATGATAATGTCCATAGCCTCATAATTGGCGAGATGCGCTTCGACTTTATCTGCCTGCCAATGGACGTTTACGATTGCCCGCCTTACGCCGGCCGCCGCCAGCATATCGAGATGCCTGTCGATCAGCGCAATATCGGCGACTGGCAATAGGGGTTTTGCGGTTGTTTCGGTTAATGGCCGCATGCGCTGCCCGAAGCCAGCCGCCAGCAACATGGCGGTATGTGGTAGAATGGTCATGAGCCCACCTCAAACATGAATGGTGCTGTGCGGCGCACGAAGCTGGCCATGTCGGCGGTCACCGGGTGCTGCAGTGCCTGTACCAGCATAGCCTGTTGTCTTGCCATGAATGCCGCATATTTCGGTTTTCGGTCGCGTTTGATCAGGCGTGCAAAGACGCCGGTAATGCGCAGCGCATTGAGCGTGCCAATAACCGCAAGACGCTCGGCCAGTGCCGTTTCCGATGTGCCGGTATGGTCAAGATAGGCCCGAAGCGCCACCCGGGCGGTATCGGATGAGACATGACGGCGTGCATCCTGCGTCAGCATCGCCAAATCCCAGGCGTCCCAGCCAGCAACGGCATCCTGAAAGTCGAGCAGCCCGATCTCGCCATCGGGAAGCGCGATGAGGTTCTCAGCATGATAGTCCCGAAGCGTAAAAACGCGTGGAAAAGCGTCGGCCCGGGAAATTAGATCATCCCGAACAGCATCCCATTGTGCGCGGGCGGCGCCGGAAATTTCGACGCGTTGATCATATTCCGGCAACCAGTCGGCAAAGAGATCAACATTTGCGCGCAGGGCAAATGCATCGAAGTTCTGTATCGGCCAGACCCGCCCATTGTGCTCGATTAGCTCTGGCGGCTCTATCTGATGTAGTTTAGCCAGCACCAAAGCGGCTTGTGTATAGAGGGCATTCTCGCGCCCCGGATCCTGTTCGATTAAGCGGGCAAGCTCGCGGTTTTCGCCGAAATCTTCCAAAAGGATAAATCCGCTTTCATCATTATCGGCATAAATATCCGGCGGGCGTAGCCCGATGCGTTTGAGATATTCTGCGATCAGGATAAAGGCTTCGACACGGCTGCCCGCCAGTCGGCTTTGCGCGTTCCATCCGGCAATTTGTCGTTCTTGTTCTGACATGCCGGGGATACAGGGCGGTGGCTCGATACGCGGCGCGTCCATTAGAATGGCGGTTTGTCCGGATGCGTTGACCAGACGGGCATAGCGCCGGGTCGAGGCATCCTGCTGAAGCCAGCCGATCTCGGCCTGACCCCAGCCAGCCGTTTCGAGGAATTCAGATCTCTTTAAAATGCGGGACGTATCAGAGTTCATTGAGACGAGACTGCCAGTATTCTCCGTGTCCTACCAGTGTTGCGGTTCGACTTTCTGTGGACGTTGTGAATTCAATATCCAGCCGCATCCTGGGCAGCCGGTCGCCGGCATGTTCGGGCCATTCGACAAGGCTCAATCCATTATAGGTGTCGTCCCAGCCAAGCTCTTCCAGCTCGTCGGGCGACTCGATCCGGTACAAGTCAAAATGAAAAATCTCGATATCACCGGCGCTATAGGTTTGTAAGATTGTGTATGTCGGGCTTGGGACGTCGGTGTCCTCGCCCATCAGCGCCGATATCAGAAATCGCGCAAACGTCGTTTTTCCGGCGCCCAGCCCGCCTCGCAGGGCGATAAAATCGCCCGGCCGGATAAGCCTGGCCAGCTTTTCTGCCAATAGACGGGTTGTCGAAAGATCGGTAAGTGTTTCGGATATCATATGTTAAATCTTTTCATGTTTGGCCGAGGTGGCGTCCCGCTTTTACGGCGGCCGCATCATTCCAGTCGCAGCCCATCTGGAATGTAGAAATAGTCATAAAGACGACCGGCGTCGACAACTGGAATGGATGTTTCGGTTTCCATCATATGGTCGGGACTGATTGTTTGTCTTGAGAACAGTAAGCGTCGCGCTGGCCGACCAATAGGTAAAATTTAGCGGCGCTTATTCTGCGGTTGCAAAAAGTTGACGCACGCGTCATGAAACATAATTAGAAGGAATGGTTGCGAACATGTCGGCTGACGATCAAATTCTTATTCTAGGGGGAGGCCAGGCGGCTGCACAGGCGTGTGCCTCGCTGCGCCAGTTTGGCTATGACGGCCGGATCGATGTACTCGCCGAGGAAGCAGATCTGCCATATCAGCGCCCGCCATTGTCTAAAGCCTATATGAAAGGTGAGCTCGACCGCGAAAGATTATATTTCAAAATGCAGGACTGGTATCAAAGTAATGATATCCATCTTCATTTGGACAACCGTGCTGAAAAAATTGACCGGGCAACAAGAACGGTCAGGGCATCGACCGGCGAGGAATTTCACTATCAAACCCTCATAATTGCGACTGGATCGCGCCCGCGTCCGCTGCCTGTGCCAGGCGCTGAACGGGAGAATATCTTTGATCTACGCAGTCTCGCTGACGTTGATCAAATTCGTCCGCAGATGCAGCCCGGGCAGAAAATTGTCATTGTCGGGGCGGGCTATATTGGACTGGAGGCGGCCGCTGTTGCAGCCCAACTCGGCCTGGATGTGACCGTTATCGAGGTCGCGGACCGGGTTCTGGCGCGGGTTACCAGCCCGGTTATGAGTGAATTTTTCGAGGCCGAACACAAAGCGCATGGTGTCGTGATCGCGACCGGTAAAAAAGTTGTCGAGTTCACCGGCTCGACCCGGGTTGAGGCGGTCAAAACAAGCGATGGCGATCTTGTTCCGGCGGACCTGGTTCTGGTCGGAATTGGAATTATACCGAATGATGAACTGGCCCGGCAGGCCGGTATTAGATGTGATAACGGCATTAGTGTTGATCGCGATGGCCGTACCAATGACCCGTCAATCTTTGCGATTGGCGATTGCGCCCGCCGCCCGCTCGTGCACTATCAGCGGGATGGCCGGCTTGAATCGGTCCACAATGCGATCGAGCAAGGCAAGCTTGCCGCCGCTGCCATTGCGGAAAAACCACGGCCAAATGAGGATTGTCCGTGGTTCTGGTCGGATCAGTATGACCTGAAGTTGCAAATTGCCGGTTTGAGCGAAGGGTTTGACCAGGTCGAGGTCCGCGGCGACCCGGCGAGCCGGAAATTTGCCGTATTCTATTTTAAATCCGGACACTTACTCGCGGTTGATGCGGTGAATAGTCCGGCCGAGTTTATCGTATCAAAAAAGCTCATTATTTCTGGGGCAAGTATTGCGCCGGAAAAACTGCGCGATACAACGCTGTCGATGAAAGATATCGCGGCTGAAGCCGTCTGAGGAGAGTGCTAAAATGACGAAAATTATTTATATCGACCATAATGGTGACGAACGACCGATCGACGCGAAGAATGGCGAGACCGTCATGGAGGTGGCCATTAAAAATTCAATTCCCGGTATCGACGCCGATTGCGGTGGTGCTTGCGCGTGTGCGACATGTCACGTCTATGTTGATGGTGCGTTCCTTGAGGCTGTTGGCGCAGCGCAGGATATGGAGCAGTCAATGCTCGATTTTGCCGAAAATGTTCATGATAATTCGCGCCTGGCCTGTCAGATCGTTGTGTCTGATGCCCTAGATGGCCTGAAAGTAACAACGCCTGAAAGTCAGCACTAGTTTCGAGCGCCTGCCGGACTTGGCGATATCGGGATGGTATCCGGCTTGACTTATCACTGCTGGATCACGACCAGATTGTAATTGCATGACATCTTATACGCGTCTTATCTCGGATCTGCGGCCGCGCGAGGATGGCAGTTACTGCGCTTCGATTCCAGAAAACTGGATGCAGGGCCGGACAACTTATGGTGGATTGACGGCGGCCCTATGCCTTGAAGCGGCGCAGCGCTGTGTCACCGATATCCCGCTGCGGTCGGCCCAGATCGCTTTTGTCGGTCCGGTCGGGGGCGATGTCGATATCAACCCCGTCCTGTTACGACGCGGCAAGAACGCGGCTTTTGTCCGGGTTGATCTCAGCCATGGCGATCAGGTTCTGGCGCAATGCATTTTTACATTCGGACAGGCGCGACCAAGTAGTTTGAATGTCCAGCGGATCACAATGCCCGATATGATGGGTGTGACTGAAGCCGAACCATTTTTCAAAGGCCCGCGGCGACCGAATTTTACCAATAATTTTAATGTCCGCCTCGCATCGGGGGCACCGCCTATATCCGGCAGCACCGGCAACCAGCTCGGTCTGTGGATACGGCACAAGGATGAGGGCGCCGGCAATGATGCCGCATCGATCCTGGCGCTTGCCGATTGTGCACCGCCGGCCGCGTTGTCAATGCTAGCCGGTGATGCCAGAGCCAGCAGCATGACATGGATGGCGGAGTTTTTGACCGACCAGCCAAGCACAGATGAGGGCTGGTGGTTATCGCTCTCGACCGCCGAAACCGCGATGGACGGCTATTCCAGTCAGAGCATGTGCTTGTGGAACAAGGCCGGTGAACCGACGCTTATCGGTCGCCAGACGGTTGCGATTTTCGGATAGGCCCGAGGTCTAAAGTTCGGCCTGAACTGATTTGAGATAGGAAATCTGCTCTTCCAGTGCGAGATGGTGCGGGCTGTCTGCACCCTCCGCCATAAGCTTATGCCTCAGATCATCAATGTCTTTTTCGAGGTCCGCCGCGTTGAGGGTTTCAAGATCAACCGCTTCTTCGGCGAGTATCGTCAGACCGTTTGGTGTCACATCGGCAAAGCCGCCGCGAACAAACAGGCGCATCGAAACCGCATCACCGTCGAGAACTCGCACAACACCATTTTTTAAGGTCGACATAAAGGGTGCGTGATTGGCGAGAACGCCAAACTCACCGTCTGATCCAGGCGCCACGACGTGATCGACCTCTCCAGAGAACAGCTCTCTTGCAGGGGACACGAGTGAAAAATTTAGTTTGTCGGCCATGATCAGATTTTCCATAAAGTTGGGTGTGGCCAGACCGGTTTAGGGTCCGGCCACAACAAATGTCTTAGGCTTCCGCCAGCATTGCTTCGGCTTTTGCCTTGGCCTGCTCGATTGAGCCAACCATGTAGAAGGCTTGCTCTGGAAGGTGGTCATATTCGCCCGAAATCAGACCTTTAAAGCCGGCCACAGTATCTTCCAGCTTAACCTGAACGCCTGGCGAGCCGGTGAAGACTTCGGCAACGTCAAACGGCTGCGACAGGAAGCGTTCGACCTTACGGGCACGTGCCACGGCGAGTTTGTCTTCCTCGGACAGTTCGTCCATGCCGAGAATAGCGATAATATCCTGCAATTCTTTGTAACGCTGAAGAATTTCCTGGACACCACGCGCAACATCATAATGTTCCTGACCGATAATCAGCGGATCCAGAATACGTGATGTTGAATCGAGCGGGTCAACCGCAGGATAAATACCTTTTTCCGAGATGGCACGATTGAGAACCGTTGTCGCATCAAGGTGGGCAAACGAGGTCGCCGGTGCCGGGTCGGTCAGGTCATCGGCTGGGACATAAACAGCCTGAACCGAGGTAATCGATCCCTTGTTTGTGGTCGTAATACGCTCTTGCAGAGCACCCATATCGGTCGCCAGTGTTGGCTGGTATCCAACCGCCGACGGGATCCGGCCAAGCAGGGCCGACACTTCCGAACCGGCTTGGGTGAAGCGGAAGATATTATCAACGAAGAACAGGACGTCCTTGCCCTCTTCATCTCTGAAATACTCAGCCTGTGCGAGACCGGTCAGAGCGACCCGTGCACGCGCACCCGGAGGTTCGTTCATCTGGCCATAGACCAGGGTCGCGCGGCTCTCGCCTTCAAGATCGATAACTTTGGCATCCTGCATTTCATAATACAGATCGTTACCTTCGCGTGTCCGCTCGCCAACGCCGGCAAATACCGAATAGCCGCCGAACAGTTTCGCAATATTGTTGATCAGTTCCTGAATCAAAACTGTTTTACCAACACCGGCACCACCAAAGAGGCCGATTTTACCACCCTTTGTGTACGGGCAGAGCAGATCGATAACTTTGATACCTGTGACCAGAACTTCGGCTTCTGTTGACTGGTCAACGAAGTCGGGGGCAGGCGCGTGGATCGGTCTCAGCATATCGGACTTAACCGGGCCGCGCTCGTCGATCGGGTCGCCGATAACGTTCATGATCCGGCCGAGTGTGGCTGGCCCGACGGGAACCATGATCGGTTCGCCAAGGTCGGTAACAGGCTGGCCGCGAACAAGGCCCTCCGTTGCGTCCATGGCGATTGTTCTGACCGAATTCTCACCGAGTTGCTGGGCAACTTCGAGAACGAGGCGGTTACCATTATTGTCGGTTTCAAGCGCGTTCAGGATATCAGGCAGATTACCGTCGAATTCGACATCGACGACAGCGCCGATGACCTGTGATACGCGGCCGGTGGCTTTTGAAGTGCTCATGCGTGGCGTCTCCTTTGGAGCGGACTAGGCTTA
>Ga0213865_10002149_pt1 | contig 12518 bp, 12 predicted proteins | sample PICome_6_FD_160100 | JGI IMG/M metagenome (GOLD analysis project Ga0213865, IMG submission 160100) | Coastal seawater microbial communities near Pivers Island, North Carolina, United States - PICO282 | ecosystem: Environmental > Aquatic > Marine > Coastal | place: USA: North Carolina...
GAACAGTTCGCCGCATGTTTTGGTAACTGGTGATTTGAACAGTACATCAGATGCGCGGTTAAAAGAAAACGTAGAGCCAATCACAAATGCATTGTCAGACGTATCACAGCTTGAAGGTGTATCATTTGACTGGAAGGACACAGGCACGCGTGGGCATGGTTTCATTGCTCAACAGGTGGAACCTATTTTGCCAGACGTTGTGCAGACGGATGAAGAAACAGGCATTAAGTCGATTAACTATGTCGGCATGATTGGACATTTAGTTGAGGCTATCAAAGAGTTGAAGGCTGAGATAGAAGAATTGAAACGCTAATAGTGGAAGGACACGAAGATGGCGATACAAGTAGGCGGCCAACAGGTCATCAGTAACAGCCAAGGGCTGACAAACATTACAAGCATCGACAGTACCACAGCGGCATCAATTACAGCAGGTGGTGTTGGGGGTACTTTCCCAGACCTAACAGGCACAACAAATAATGGCACTGATAGTGTAACAACCACACGAAATATATTTGGCATAGACGGTGCTACAAATTCTGCTTCTGGAAGCAGTGTAAGTTCAATGACATGGACACTACCTACTGGATGGAGCGCTGATCTTTTTGATAGCGGAGGGGCTGCTGGGTGGAGGTTAGATTTTCAAGGTGTTCCCAGCCAAAACAACAGCTATATAGACATGTCTGTTTCGGCTACTGGTGGAAACAACCTGTCTTTTGAGCGACGAACTAGGTATGGCAACAGTCATCAAGGAACTTCTACATCCAATTCGTCAAATATGAGAATGACTGATTATGGGATAGCAAGCAGCACAACAGGGAAAAGAGGTTTTTATGGTTCCGTTCATTGGGACGGTGAAATAGGCTGGTTTTTTAGGGGTGGTTTAACTTTTGCATATGGTAGCAGCGCCCTAATTATGCATAGCGCATATTCAGGATGGCTTTATTCTGGATATAATTTGAGTAGTATTACGCTTACTAGTAGCTCAGGGAATTTTGCTTGGATTGGCGGTGTCTTGTACCCAGTCGCTAAGTGGCCCAGTTTATAAGGTTTTTCGATATGAATTATGAAGAAGCAATCGCATCTCTAACTGGTTCATCTAGCGATGAGCAGCCACCAATGAAACAAACATCAGAGCTGGTTTTTAATGCTGAAACCCAGCAGTGGGAAAATGTTATAACAATTGAGCCGCTTAGTGAAGAAGAAGTTGCAAGACGTAATGCAGAACCAAGGCCCACTAAAGCTGATGAAAATAGGGAACTGAGAACAATACTTTTGAGTATGACCGATGAATATGCAATATCTGATCGGCCTTTGTCTGATGCTATGCGTGAGTACCGTCAAGCATTACGAGACATAACCACACACCCTAATTGGCCTAACTTAGAAGAGGGCGATTGGCCCGTAAAACCTGAATAGGATGTAAAACATGCTTGGCTTTACCCCCATAGCCGCAACCCCGTTAGGCGCAACAAGCGCCCTACAGGGTCTGACGTTCGAAGTAGACGCGGGCAGCTATGCGGTAAGCTATCAGGGTGCAGGCAAGCTAATCACAGACGTTGCGCCAACTGGCGTATTTACGCTTGATGGTCGTGCGGCTGATCTAACAAAAGCAATGAATGTGTCGGCTGATGCTGGCACGTTTGCGCTTACTGGGCAGGACGCAGGCTCAACACGCGGATATGCGTTTGCGGTCAATCAGGGTTCTTACACAGTCACGGGTCAAGACCAGACGTATATTGTGCATGTCAGTATTCTGGCAAATGCAGGTACATTCACTGTCACAGGTCAAGAAATCGACGTAGACATCAGCAAAGTTGTGTCGGCGGGATCGTACACGCTCACTGGTCAAGATGTCGGGCTGTTTGCTAACTATAAGATCGGCGCAGATAGCGGCACATTTACGCTCACAGGACAGGATGCATCGTTTACCAAGGCAATGAACATTGCCGCAGCAAATGGTGAATTTGCCCTTACAGGCGAAGATATTACAGTAGTTATTGCGATTACCTTTGAGACAGCGTCAGGCTCATTCACTTTTGCTGGGCAAGAGATTGACGTAGGAATTGGCGAATTTTTTGCAGCAGGCTCTTATTCCGTCACTGGGCGTGATTTTACTTTCTTAAAGGACATGAATGTCGCTGCGAACGCAGGTTCATTTGCGTATCTAGGAAAAGACATTGTTGTGCGCGGCTGGCTAGAGCCTGTCGTCGATGCAGAGACTTGGACAGAACAGACAGACATTTCAGACATTTGGACAGAACAGTCTGTTGGTTCGGAAACATGGACGGATGCTGCGTAGCGTGGTATTGTGCAGCTAACAAAGGATTGAAACATGGCTATATCACTCACACAACCAGTAGTTGGCGGTAACGCGGATCAATGGGGCGACTTGCTCAATACAAACATTGCAAAGCTAGAGGACACCCTAAACAATGACGGTCCAAATAAAACAACAATATCACCTAACTTTAGCGCGTTTAAAATAAACGATACTTTTGTCACAGCGTCAGCAGAAGAGCTTAGTAAGCTGGATGGTGCGACAGTAACGACTGCAGAAATAAATATTGTTGACGGAAGCACATCCGCAACAGCAACAACTCTTGTCGATGCAGATCGCGTAGTTGTGAACGACGATGGCACGATGGTGCAAGTTGCAATGACTGATGTGGCAACCTACATCAACACGGACGCAGACTTAAATGGCACCACAAAAATAGAAGAGGTTGTGGAAAAAGTTACGCTTCAGACCACTACATCTGAAACAATTAACTTTGACTGCCAAACTCAAGCGATAGAGTTTTATACAGCAGACCAAACCGCAGACCGCACAATCAACTTTCGCGGAGATAGCAGCACAACGCTGGACACAATGCTTGCCATTGGAGAAAGCATCACTGTAAGCATCGCTATGACGCAGGGTTCTACAGCTTACTACCTAAGCACATACCAGATTGATGGCTCTGCAGTTACACCTAAGTGGCAAGGTGGCTCTGCACCAGACAGTGGTAACGCAAGTGGGGTAGATGTATATACATTTGTTATAATTAAGACAGGATCAGCTACCTTTACGGTTCTAGCGAGTTTGACGGATTTTGCATAATGCCAGCACTATCAACTTTTGGAGGAATGTCAGCTAGGGGCTTTGGTTTCGCTACGGCTGGCACCTTTGAATTTACAATTACGACAAACCAGCAGGAGCTAGATTTAAGCACTTACCTGACAACGCAGGGTTGGAATGGGTCTAGCAGGGTTTCTGTTACGATTGATAGCGGCGTTTATATCTGGTCAGACAATACGTCTGTTGGTGGTTTAACCATACCTAGCAGCATGAATGACTTGGTGACAATCACAAACAACGGCTACATTATTGGTCGCGGCGGCAACGCAGGTCAGGCGGGTGGCCCAGCGCTTGTAAACAATGCAACTGGTGTAATTCTAACCAACGCTTCTGGTGCGTTTATAGCAGGTGGCGGTGGTGGCGGCGGAGGCCGTGGCGGCGGTGGTGCGGGCGGCGGTAATGGCGTCAGCGGCTATCGCGAAAGTCCATACACAACTTACGCAGCAGGCGTGGGCGGTGCCGTTGGTCAAAATGGTACTAACGGTGAGCAAGGGGCATACTCAGGTGGTTCATACGATGGCGCAGGCTTGGGTGGTGGAGCAGGTGGCGGTGGTGCTGGTGCAGAGCCACGGGATGATGGGTTTGCAGGTTATGGCGCGTCAGGCGGCGGTGGCCGTGTATTGACTGTCAGCACATCATACGGTCAAGGCGCATTCGGTGGCGTCGGTGATGGCGGCACTGGTGGCTCTAACGGAAACGCAGGTAGCAACGGCACATATGGTGGTGGCGGTGGTGGCTGGGGCGCAGCGGGCGGAAACTCTGGTGGTGCAGGTGGCGCAGCTATTTCTGGTACTGCCATCGCTACATATACCAATAACGGCACAGTTTATGGAACAACAGCATGACATTAGTACCGCTAGACATACCCGCAGGCTTTTATCGTAACGGCACCGACTTGGAGCAAGCTGGGCGTTGGCGGGATGGTTCGCTAGTACGCTGGCGTGACAACTCACTGCGTCCGATTGGCGGCTGGCGAGAGCGTAAGACTTCATTTTGTACAAATGTTATTCGCGGCATGCATGCATGGGAAACCAATAATGGCAGCTCATATTTAGCTGGCGGCTCACATGATGCGCTTTTGGTGATGACGGGCGGTGGAACCTTAACAGACATCACTATTGGAAACCTTGCAGCAGGTCGTGAAAGCGCTGCTGCTAACCTTGGTTATGGTGGTCAGCAGTATGGTTATGGGTATTACGGTCAGCCTAGACAGTTATCGCAGAATACCGTGCCACTTGACGCCACAACTTGGTCAATGGACAACTGGGGTGAGTATCTCATCGCATGTCACTCTGACGATGGAAGAATATTACAGTGGGATTTGCAGACAACAAATACGCTGACTATACTTCCAAGCGCCAGCACAGGCGAAACATTAGGCGGCTCATTGTTTTGGACTGACACAACATTTCCCGCCAGCACGGCAACTAGCGCTTACCCAAGTGGCGGTGAGGTAGAAGGTCAGGCGGCGGGAAACACTACTGCGCTACATCGTTTTTACAGCATGCCCATTAAGAAAGGCATGACGTACAATGGCGAGCATGTCATAAATGGCACAAACACAAATACAAATTACACTATACTGTACTCTATAGCATACGACACGATCAGTAACGTTACGAGATCAAACACCGTTACATATGGGAATGGGTTTGATGCAGATGATAGCTATGAGTTTGTTGCTGCTGATGACGGCACGTTAATGGTTCAGGTAACGGCCAATGTTGCAACAAATGAAATATTCCGTTTTTATTACACAATATACTCAGAAGATGAGGCTCTTCTGCTTGGCGCAGCCCCTAAAAACAACTCTGGAGTAGTCGTAACCGAAGAGCGGTTTATCTTTGCCCTTGGCGCTGGCGGCAATCCTCGCAAGGTGCAGTGGTGCGCCAGAGAGGACAATACAGACTGGACACCATTAGCTACGAATGAGGCTGGCGATATTGAGCTGCAAACCAACGGTCAAATCATGCAGGGCATCCGCACACGCGGACAAACTTTGATTATCACAGATACAGACGCGCATACGGCACGTTACCTTGGCCCGCCCTACGTTTATGGTTTTGAGCGTGTCGGCACATCTTGCGGTGCAATTTCACGCAAATCTGCATCTGACGTAGACATAGGTGTTTTCTGGATGGGCCAGCGTGGCTTCTTTAGATTTGACGGGAACGCAGTCTCAGAGATACCGTGCGATGTTCACGACTATGTGTTCAATGACTTCAACTATGACCAAAAATCAAAGGTTTGGTCCTTTGCTAATGGTCAGTATGGCGAGATTTGGTGGTTTTACCCTTCAGCGGAAAGCACAGAGATAGATCGCTATGTCGCGCTTGATTATAAAGAAAACCATTGGTTAATAGGTAGCCTCTCTCGTACTGCAGGTGTTGACCGTGGCGTATTCCAGTATCCCCTTATGGCGGGACATGACGCAGATAGTGATATTTATGACCATGAGGTTGGCTACAACTTTGACAGCGAAACAACCTTCGCTGAGACAGGGCCAATCAGCATTGGTACTGGAGATCAGATTGCAAAGGTTACGAAGTTGATACCTGATGAGCTTACGCAGGGTGATGTAGACGTAACATTCAAGACGCGCTTTTATCCCAACGCGACTGAAACTACTCACGGGCCATTTACGCCTACAAATCCAACAAGCGTTCGCTTCTCAGGTCGTCAACTTCGTATGCGCGTAGAGGGCCAAAAGGCCACTCAGTGGAAGGTAGGTAATATGCGGATTGACGCAACTGCAGGGGGTAGACGCTAGTGCCAAGCCCCACCCTACCACCTATTGGACCTGATCTACGTCAGTGGGGGCGTCAGCTTTCTGCCTACCTGCAGGGAAATCTTGCAAAGCTAGGGTTCAAGACCGCAGACGATAATCCCTCTGAGGATGGCGTTATTCTGTGGGATCGCGCGAACAAGTATCCTGTCGTATCCAAAGACGGAGCGTTTGTTCAGATTGTCCTAGAAGATGGCCACGCTTCATTCTATCGCACAACAGATGTTACAATTGACACTGGTGCTGGACAAACAGTGAATACAGCATACGCAATCACATATGACGCGCCAACGGGTAATGTTGGCATTGACCGTGATGCCACAGACAATAGTAAGATTGTGTTTAGCGAAGCTGGTGAGTACCTCATTATGTTTTCTGCGCAGATTTCATCAACATCGTCTAGCACGGTGAAGTTTTACTTCTGGCCCAGATTGAATGACGCAGATGCGGCAAACAACACTATTATCTACTCACTGCACCAAAACGATGCCACGGTTGTTGTTTCGCGCTCTGCTAAGTTTGACGTGAGTGCGGGAGATTACCTGCAGGTTATGTGGGCAGTAGATAGCACGTCGGGCTTCCTAGATGCATCAAATGCAACAGCGTTTTCCCCAGCGTCACCAGCCACAACTCTACATATAACGAGGATGCATGGTTAAGCACGAAAGCATAAGCGTTTTCGATTACTGCCGCCCTTGGCTGGAAGCCGCCCTTGAGAAATCGGGCGGTCTTAATACATTAGACGAAATCAAGCGTGGAATTGCGTCTGGCAAAATGCAATTGTGGCCTGCAGAGCGTGGGTGCATTGTGACGGAAATAGTGGTATACCATCATACTAAGGCTATAAATGTATTCCTCGCAGGTGGCGAATTGGATCAAATTTTACAAATGACTGAAAATGTGAAAGAATGGGCGCAAAAGCAGGGCTGTTCGTTCGCTCAATTTGATGGTCGTTTGGGATGGCAGAAACCGTTAGAGAAAGTAGGCTGGAAGCCACACTCTATAACAATGCATTTGGAGTTTTAAAATGGGCAGTTCTACGGCTACTGAGACGCAGACAACTAAACAGACCATTCCGCCAGAGGTAACGGCGGCAAACGCAGCTATGCTGGCACGGGGGCAGAAGTTAGCTGAACTTGGTTACATTCCTTACATGGGTGTAGATGTTGCGGGCATTAACCCAGCGGAACGCGCGGCGATGGAAAACGTAGGTCAAATGGCGTCTGCCTTTGGCCTAGCTGCACCAGAGACTTCTCAGATCAGCGCACCAGAAGTCACAATGGGCGGGATGACAGGTTATACATCATTCCCAATGTACGAGGGCGCACTTGAGCGCTTCCGCGAAACTCGTCCAGATCAATACGATGCCTATGCTGAAGCGCTGGGTTACGATCCGCTTACAGGAGAGAAAAAAGCAGCGCCAACACCAGTTTACTCAGGGCCAGCAAGAACGCCCGCAGCAGCTCCTGCAAATCCTATGGACCCACGGGTTGCGCCAGCGGATGCGGCATACTTTAGCAAGGGGCAGTATTTCCGTGCAGATGGCTCAGGCATTGGCGCGGGTTCCCAATCAAATCGGGGCGTTACAACGTTCTTAAATAGTCAGGCACCTTATAGAAATGAAGGTTCAAGAATGTCTACTGGATTTACTGGATACAGTAGCACGGGATCAGCACCAACTGTGCGCCCATTTGAAAGTAACCTTCCAACCCCAACAATAGGTGAGGCTGTAGGCGAGTTTATCAGCGGTGGTGGACTTATGGGCGCAATCGGCAGAGCCATGTCTGGCGCTGGAAGCAGAAATCCGCGGGCTTAGGAGTTAATTATGGGACAGTCAGCTAATCAACCAGTACAGAACGTGTTTCAAGGCTCTGCGCAGGCAATGCAGCAAGCAGGACAAACATTCGGGGAGATGGCTCAAGGCCAGATGAACCCCTACACGCAGAATGTTATTGATCGCACGCAGCAGGACATCATGCGTCAGCAACAACTTGCAGAGCAAAACTTAGGCGCTCAGGCAACAGCAGCAGGCGCATTTGGTGGGTCGCGCCACGGCGTAGCACAAGGCGTGCTAGGCGGAGAATACGGGCGCATGGCGGGTGACATTGCAGCGCAGCAGCGCATGCAGGCTTTTGACAAGTCACGCGATCTAGCTATGCGAGGCGCAACTGGGCTAGGCACACTTGGTCAGCAAGCGTTCAACATGGGCCAGCAGGCGCAATCATCTATTGGTCAGCAGGGCGAGTTCATGCGCTCACTTGAGCAGCAACTTATTGATGCAGCTAAAGGCCAGTTTGCAGGCGCTGCAGGCACACCGCTTGCGGGACTTGGTGCTCTCACATCTGTCTTGGGGGCATCGCGTTTCCCAACTATGACAACCACGACTGGTACAGCAACTAATCCGTATGACCCAACTGGTCTACTTTCAACGATTGGCTACCAACTAGCACTTGGTAAGCCTACAGGGGCAGTGTAAATGAGCCTACGTGATCTGGCATATAAGATAGCGCAAGAGGAAGGGATTAACCCCGATCTATTTGTGCGCCAGATTGAGGTTGAGAGCGCATTTAATCCGCAGGCTAAGAGTTCTGCGGGCGCGATGGGGTTAGCTCAACTTATGCCTGCGACAGCAAAAGACTTAGGTGTTACAAACCCTTATGACCCAGAGCAAAGCCTGCGCGGCGGTGCGCGGTACATGAAGCAGCTTCTAGGCCGCTACAATAACAACCAAACGCTTGCTCATGCAGCATACAACGCTGGCATGGGAAACGTAGATAAAGCAGGCGGCGTGCCTAACTTTAAAGAAACGCAAAACTACATTGCAAAAATCCTTGGGGGTAACAGCATGATTGGCGCACAAGCACCGCAGCAAATGGCACAGCAAGAGAAACCAAGGGGTTTGCTGGGTGGCATGATTGATCGTGACTTTGCAGATCAGCTATACATGGCAGCGCTGGCTGGATCGCCAAATGCCCAACGTTTTCAACCACTTATACAGTCTGTTCAGGCAGGTCGCCAAGCACGCAGGGAAGATGCGAAAGAGCAGAAAAAGCTAGAGTTAGCTCAAAGGGGGCGTAACGCGACTGCGGATTACTTAGATAGTATCGGTCAGACTGAATTAGCCGACTTGTTGCGTCAGGGTGGCATTGATGCAAAAACGGCTTTTGGTGCAATCCCAACTGCCGCAAAAACGCCTGCAGCAGAGCAGAAAATCGCCCGTCTTATGGAAACTGGGCTTGATAGAAACACTGCAATAGCCATTGCGGATGGAAGAATTGTTGTAAGCAATGACCCAGTTACGGGAGAAGTTTTCCTTTTAGACAAATCTTCTGGTCAGAGAGTTGAGCCAAAAGCTCAAGCAACAACCCCATCTACAACTGAGGCGAAGGCTGCGCCAGAGCAGGCTGGCATGTTTGACGAAGTTGATGTTGTGCAAAGCTTGGGCGTAGGGGGTTGGGCTAAAGGAATTGCCAATATAGTCACAGACGCAATTGGTAGTGGTCAAGCATTTCCAGAGGCTGGTACAGCGGCTGCTGGGCTTGAGAACTTGCAGGCTAGAACTGTTTTAATGACGGGTGTAGATATTGCTGGCAAGCCGTCAAATTTCACACGAGAAGAGATTAGGGACAAGCTGACAGTTACTCCATCTGAAATTTCAACGGGGCCAGACGCTGCGTTAAAAAAGACAACAAATATGGTTCGATTGCTTGAGGAAACTTATGCAGCAGCTGTGGCGGCGTCAGAGGGAAAAAGCGGTGCGTCAGTCCAGCAGCGAAAAGATGCAAAGGCGTCAATACCTATGCTGACAGGCCTGCTAAGGGACTACAGGTCTTTAGAGACAGCCTTGTCTAAAAAAACAAGTCCATCTCCATCCCCCGCTGTAGATCAGGACGTTATGGACACTTATAACTATTATATCCAGCAGATGGGTGGAGGGCAGTAGCGTGTCAGATATTACCTTTGAGGGCGCATTAAAGGCCATGAAGGCCGCGCATGATGCTGGCGATACTAAAGGAGCCATGAAAATGGCTAAACTTGCACAATCCCTGCAGCAACAGGCGGAAGCAAGCGCCCAAGACGAAGGTGGCGATGGTATCATGGCTCAAGTCAACAGGGGGATTGCTGAAACTGTCGGCGGCCTTGTTGATTTTGTAAATCCATTCGATGAATATACTGGTTCCGCAAAAGAGGGGCTAAAAAGCGCGATGCAAGCTGGCGGCATTAAAGTTGCAGAAGATGCCCCTGATACATTTCTTGAAAACATTGCATATGGCACTGGTAGCGCGGCTGGGTCTGTCGTGCCAGTTGCAAAAGCGGCAGATTATCTTTCAAAAGCTGGCGGTTTAATTGGTCAGGTAGCAAAGTCGGTTGCTCCTCAGTTGGCAACCAGAACTGGCGTTGCAGCAGAGCTTACTGCAGGTGGCTTAGGCGCAGGTGCAGCAGGAGAGGCTGAACGTGCTGGATATGGACCAACCGCACAAATGGCGGCCGGCTTAATAGGCGGGGTTGCTGGCGGTGTTGCTCCATTAGCTGTCAGGACTGCGGCAACCAAATCGCCAGTGGCACGGGGTGTGGCGGCGGCAGTCGCCCCATTCACGGAGGCAGGAGGGTTCCAAATTGCTTCTAAGAGGGCGCAAGAGCTAGCTGGCGGGGCATCCCGTGCGGCAGATGTTGCAGCTAAAATCAAGCCAAACACTGAAATAGGCTTGTCACCTGCGGCACAAACAAACGAGCCAAAGTTATTGCAGCTAGAGCAAGCCGCTATGCGAAGTAATCCTAAAGTTGCAGAAACAATTAACACTCAAAGGTTTCAGTCTGAGCTAGCAGCTAGGGAAGCCTTAGAGGCCACTGGTGATGTGGCCGAAACTCAAGCATTTATTGCAAGCAGGCAGCAAAAATTTGCTGACAATATTGACAATTATATTGCTGCAGCAAGAGCTAGTGCAAAAAAGAAAACCCCTGTTTCTGGCGTCAGTGAGATAGAGGCTAGCAACATAGTTTCTAATGAGTTACGCCGTGCTGAAAATTTAGCTAAAGACAGGCAGCGAGAGCTTTGGGCGAAAATACCTCAAAACACTGTAATTGATGTTACAGATGCGAGGGCATACGCAAATGCTCTGAAAAAAGAACTAACAAAATACAACAGGGCAGACATGCCTGCAGAAATTAATAAATTTCTGAAACTAACAAAAAAAGCGCCTGCTCAAAGCATAAAAGACCTAAATTCTTTATATTCCAGCTTGCGTGACACCGCTAGAAATGCAGCATCTGGCGATAAGGTTAATAGAAACAGGGCAAGAATTGCTAATGAAATGGCAGAGCAAATACTGCTGTCATTGGATGATTTCGATGGTCCTATAGCTGCTGCGCGTGATTATAGCAGAATTATGCATCAAAAGTTTTCGCAAGGGACAGTCGGTGACCTTCTGAAGCGCAGTGTAAGAGGTGATTATCAAGTTGCGCCTGAAGTGGCGCTGTCTAGAACTGTTGGTCGCGGAGGCGCTGAGGGTTATGTTGCGCAGCAAGACATAGCGAAGGCTTTAACTGATGCCCCTGACAGCGGGAAAGCGATAAATGCTACAGCTAACTATTTGCGAAATAAATTCAATCAGGCTGCATTTACGGCTGGTAGGTATTCAGAGAACTCTGCTGCTAACTTTTTAGAAAAAAACAAAGCGCTGCTAGATCAGTTTCCCGTTGTTAGGAAAGAGGTTGATGCGGCTATGAAGTCTCAGTCTGCTCTTAAAACAGCGGAGCAAAAAGGCGCAGAATTGTCAAAAGAGGTAAGCTCATCTCTTTCTTCTAAATTTGCCAAGGCAAACCCAGACAACGCAATCAAAACTGTTTTGCAATCGCAGAACCCTGAAAAAGCAATGGCCTCTCTGGTTGCGACTGCAAAAAAAGACAAGTCTGGAAAGGCTATGGATGGTCTTAAAAGGTCTGTATCAGACCTAATACTGTCTAAATCATTCAAACAGCTTGACGCACCTCGCCCTGTCGGGGACTTAACGTCAGAGCTAAGAGGCACGTCTATGACAGAGGCGCTTGATGACAAGTTTATATCTTCTATCGCCAAGCAGGTGTACACAAAGCCTGAATTAACAAGATTAAACGTTATTGCGAAAGAGTTGCAGTCACTAGATAGTGCTAGACTGCTTTCGCAAACAGGCAATACGTTGCAGGACTTTAAGCCCAACGTTATAGCTTCAACTATTGGTCGAGTTTTGGGTGCAAGGGTTGGTGCTAAGTTTGGCGGGGGTATGGCTGGAGGCTTGCAATCTGCGCAAATTGGTTCAGGTAGAGCTCAGCAGTTTTTAGCGAAAATAACCAACGATAAGGCGCAGCAGATGCTGCAGGACGCTGTAACTGATCCAGAGCTATTTAGAGCTTTGCTGCTCAATGTAAATGTTCCTAAAAATTATGGTAGAATAGAGAAAACATTAGCGCCATATGTGGTCGGAGCGATAGCTGGACAACTAGAGATGCAGGAGTAACACATGCAGCCACAAGCAAAAGATAAACGTGAGATCGAAGGTATCGTTCAATACGCTATGGCTCAGGCTGTTGACTTTGTAGAGAGCGAAATCACGAATGACCGCATCAAGGCGCAACGCT
>Ga0213865_10002151_pt1 | contig 12515 bp, 9 predicted proteins | sample PICome_6_FD_160100 | JGI IMG/M metagenome (GOLD analysis project Ga0213865, IMG submission 160100) | Coastal seawater microbial communities near Pivers Island, North Carolina, United States - PICO282 | ecosystem: Environmental > Aquatic > Marine > Coastal | place: USA: North Carolina | collected...
TCAATTAAAGCTCGAATATATTACGAAGGCTATTGCTATAATAAACAATACTACTAAAATTTTGTTGTTAAGATTCATAGTTAAATGATATTATCAATTATCTATGAAAATGAATAGAAGAAAATTTTTATCTTATGTTGGCTGTAGTTGTGGTGGTTTTTTACTACCATCTTGTACTACTGCACCAATAACTGAAAGAAAACAATTAAAAATCGTCTCTGAGGCACAACTTAATGCTAAAGCTGCAAAAATTTATGAAAAGATAAAAGAAAAAGAAAAAATGAGTGATGATACAAAAACACTTAATGAAATTAAAGAAATTGGAAAAAGGATGGAAGATTCAATTTCTGAATATTTTGATAGAGAAAATTTAGATGATCCAACAAAAAATTTTGACTGGGAGTATATTTTAATAGACAAAAAAAAAGTACGTAACGCTTGGTGTATGCCTGGAGGCAAGATTGCTGTTTACACAGGCATTTTAGATGCAACCAAGAATACCAACGGATTAGCTGCAGTTATGGGTCATGAGATTGCTCATGCTGTTGCCAAACATTCAGTTGAAAGAGTAAGTAGAGGAACTTTATTAAACATCGGTACTACAATTATCGATATTGCAAGTGGTGGAGTTTTATCAGATATTAACAGAAGTACAGGACAAAACACTGTTGGTTTGTTAGCACAACTTGGAATTTTAAATCCTTTTAGTAGAAAACAAGAAAGTGAAGCGGATTATCTGGGCATGATTTTTTCCTCACTATCAGGATATGATATCAGAGAAACAGTTAAAATTTGGGAAAGAATGAAAGAACTTAATAAAGGAAAAGAGCCTCCAGAATTTATGAGTACACATCCTTCGTCTAAAACTAGAATTAGAGATTTAAATGAAAAAATGAATGGAGTTATTTTGGACTATCCTCCAATAAAACTAACATAATTTAAATATTGGTGAGCCCTGATGGACTCGAACCATCGACCCATTCCTTAAAAGGGAATTGCTCTACCAACTGAGCTAAGGGCCCCCATATATTCAAATTGAATAGATGTTATATACAGAATTATTCTATTTTTTCAAATGTCAAATTGAACTAAAAATTCTTTATCTTTTACAACTTATCAATGTATTTATCGTGAAATTGATCAAATGTACCCTCTGAAATATTTTTTCGAATTGCTGACATTAATTCTTGATAAAAATTAATATTATGAAGAGTTAAGAGCATAGATGCTAAAATCTCATTAGTATTAAACAAGTGATTTAAATAATTTTTTGAGTATTTATTTAGATTTAGATTGCTACAGTTAGGATCTAAAGGTGTATTATCAGTTTGATATTTGTTGTTTTTTATATTGATTCTTCCATCCCAAGTAAAAGCCAATCCGGTTCTTCCTGATCTTGTAGGCAAAACACAATCAAACATATCAATTCCTCTTTTTACAGCACCAATAATATCCGATGGAGTACCAACACCCATTAAATAATGTGGTTTCTCTTCCGGAAGATACTCTTTAACATCATCTAATACATTGAACATTTCATTTTGAGACTCACCTACTGCTAAACCACCCATTGCATAACCATCAAATCCAATTTTAATTAATTCAGATAAAGATTTAATTCTAAGATCTTTAAATAAGCCACCTTGAACAATTCCAAACAGTGCTTTGTGAGGATTTTTACCAAATGCTTTTTTTGATCTCTCTGCCCAATATAGAGACAAGTCCATTGATTGTTCTATTAACTTATAATCATCAGATTTTCGTGGGCATTCATCCATTATCATAACAATATCTGAATTTAATCCTAATTGAATTCTTATACTTTCTTCTGGACTTAAGAAGAATTTTTTTCCGTCAACATGTGAATTAAAAATAGCTCCTTTTTCTCTATCAATTTTATTGAGTTTAGATAATGACATTACTTGAAAACCACCTGAGTCTGTAAGAATAGGTAAATCACAATTCATAAAATTGTGAAGGCCGCCAGCTGATTGAACTCTTTCTAAACCTGGTCTAATCATTAAATGATAAGTGTTAGATAATATTATTTCTGATCCTGTTTTTTTTATATCATCAATAGTACATGCCTTTACAGTGGCTTGGGTACCAACAGGCATAAAGGCAGGGGTATTAATATTACCTCTATGGGTTTCAATTAATCCACACCTTGCAAATTTATCTTTTTTTAAAACTTTAAAGGCAAAATTTTTTAATGCCATTTAAAGAAATTATTGAGATTTAAAACTGATAATTTTGTCTGGATCTGATACTGAACCGTTATTACTTTCGTCGCCTCTTTTAATTTTATCAACGAATTCCATGCCTTCTAAAACTTTTCCAAATACAGTGTACTGTCTATCAAGAAAAGGTGCTGGCTTGAAACATATAAAAAATTGACTATTTGCACTGTCAGGATCAGATGATCTGGCCATTGATAAAGTCCCTCTATCATGTGGAACACTACTAAATTCTTGTTTTAAGTCTGGTAAATCGGATCCACCCATTCCAGCTCTTCGTAAATCAAAATCTCCTGACTCAGAATTACCAAATTTTACATCACCAGTTTGAGCCATAAATCCATCAATAACACGATGAAATACTACATTGTCATACTGACCACTGTTAGCTAGTTCTTTAATTCTTTTTACATGATTTGGAGCTACATCTTCAAATAACTCAATTTTTACATCTCCGTCTTTTAATTTTAAAATCATTATATTCTCCTGTGCTATTAATTGATTAGTAAATAAAAAAAATAAAATAAATATATTTGTTAAAATTCTAGTCATATTTTTCTTTTAAAGATTTAATTGTGCTTTTGGTAGTAAATTTTTTAATATCACCATCTAATTTAACAATTTCTTTCACAAAACGAGATGATATAATCTGATTTTCTACATCAGACATTAAAAAAATTGTTTCAATATTATTATTAAGTTTTCTATTCATTCCAGCTAATTGAAACTCATATTCAAAGTCAGAAACAGCTCTTAAACCTCTTAAAATTATATTAGATTTATATTTTTTACATAAATCAGTTGTGAGAGAGCTAAATGAAACAACAGATATTTTTTTTTTATTTAATCTTAAATCTTTAAATAAAGCTTTATTAACAATATGGATCCGTTCTTCAGAACTGAATAAATAGTTTTTATTACTAACGTTTGATACACCAACCACTATTTTATCAAATAACTTTAATGCTTTTTTGATTACATCTATATGACCAAATGTAATGGGATCGAATGTGCCAGGGTAAATTGCTACCTTATTCATTAGACTAGATTATCATCGATTTTAATTGCAGATACTACTTTTTCTTCACCTGATAATTTTATAATTCTTACACCTTGAGTGTTTCTGCCAGCAGTTCTTATTTCTTTAACAGCTACTCTAATTACTCTTCCTTTATTTGTAGAAATAAGTATTTCATCTCCATCAAAAACTGGAAAAGAAGACGTTATATTTCCATTTCTTGGAGAGTTGACTATTCCAATTATGCCTTTCCCTCCTCTATTAGTAACTCTGTAATCTATGTGAGAAGTTTTCTTACCAAATCCATTTTCACTTATTGATAATACAAATTTTTCTTTAGCTTTAATCTCAGATTTATCATCTTTAGATTTTTTACCATTTTTTTTAATTTTATCGCTGTCTATTACAGATAGAGAAACAATTTGGTCATTTGGAGCTAACTCTATTCCTTTAATTCCTTTTGATGATCTTCCTTTAAATACTCTTAATTTTTTTGCTTCAAATCTTATACATTTACCAAACTTAGTGCTTAAAATTACATCTTGATCATCTTGACAAATTTTAACGCCTACAATTTTATCATTATTATCTAACTTCATTGCAATTTTACCTGAAGCATTAATTGATGAAAAATCTTCTAAACTATTTTTTCTAACTTTTCCTTGAGCAGTTGCAAAAATTATTTGGTAATTTTTAGAATCTGTTTCATCTTCAGGCATTGGCATAATTGAGCTGATTGATTGATGGTTTTTTAAAGGTAAAATATTAAATAGTGATTTACCTTTAGAGGTAGTTGAACCCTCTGGAATCTTCCAAGCTTTAACCTTATAAACGAGTCCTTCAGTAGAAAAGAAAAGAACAGATGTATGAGTGTTAACAGAAAGTGTTTGAATAACTGAGTCCTGATCTCTGGTTGTAATACCAGATTTACCCTTGCCACCTCTTTTTTGCTGTTTAACACCGTCTAAAGAGCCTCTTTTAATATATCCTTGTAAGGTTACAGTTATAATTACTGATTGTTTTTGAATTGTTTCTTCAATGTCATAATTTAATACGGCATCAATAATTTTAGTTCTTCTTGGAACGGCAAATTTTTCTTTTATATTTTTAAGCTCTTCACTAATTACTTTTAAAAGTTCTTTTTTAGATGAAATGATTTTTTTGTATTTTGCAATTAATTCAGCTAATTTTTTAATTTCAATTTCAATCTCGTTGATACCAAGAGCTGTTAATTTTTGTAATCTTAACTCTAAAATAGCTATAACTTGATCTTCAGATAAAGAGTAAATATTTTTACTTTTTTTACCTTCTACTAAAGAAATAAGTTTTTGAGTTTTGTTTATTTTCCACTTTGTTTTTAATATAGATTGTTTAGCGTCATCTGGTGTTTTAGATGAACGTATAATTTTTATAATTTTATCTAAGTTTTCAACTGATACAGACAATCCTAATAGAATATGTGCTCTTTCCTCTGCTTTTTGAAGGTCAAATTTAGTTTTTTTTATAACAACGTCTTCTCTAAAAGATAAAAAGTTTGTTAAGAAATCTTTTAAATTGCAAGTTTTTGGTTTTCCATCAACAATTGCTAAAGTATTAAAACCGAATGAACTTTCAATTTGCGTATTTTTGTAAAGTTGTCTTTTAATTGTTTCTGGTTCAACACCATTTCGTAAATCAATAGCAACCCTAATACCTTCTCTGTTGGACTCATCTCTAATATCTTTAATTCCTTCAATTTTTTTCTCTCTAACAAGTTGTGCAATTCTTTCATTTAAAACTGATTTATTAACTTGATAAGGAATTGAAGTAATAACCAATCTATCTCTACCATTTTTAAGAGTTTCTGAGGCAACTTCTCCTCTGATCTTAAATGATCCTCTTCCATTGTTATAGCCTTGTTTAATGATATCTTTTCCAATAATAACACCCCCTGTTGGAAAATCTGGTCCGGGTATATGTTTCATTAACTCTTTAACTTTAATATCTTTGTTATCAATTAATGCTAAAGTTCCATCTATTATTTCACCTAAATTATGCGGAGGAATACTGGTGGCCATACCTACGGCAATACCACCTGCACCATTCACTAGAAGATTTGGATATTGTGCTGGTAAAACTGTTGGCTCTTTTTCAGTTTCATCGTAATTGCTTTTGTACGAAACTGTATTTTTTTCAATATCATCAATTAAAAACTGTGAAACCTTTGAAAGTCTAGTTTCAGTATATCTCATTGCTGCAGCAGGATCTCCATCTATTGATCCAAAATTACCTTGACCTTGGACTAAAGGTAAGCTCATTGAAAAATCTTGAACCATTCTAACTAACGCATCATAAACTGATTGATCACCATGAGGGTGATATTTACCAATTACATCCCCAACTATTCTTGCAGATTTTCTAAATTGTTTTGACCAATCGTAACCACCTTTATACATTGCGTATAAAATTCTTCTATGAACAGGTTTCAATCCATCTCTAACATCTGGTAAAGCTCTACTAACAATTACACTCATTGCATAAGATAAATAAGATGAGCTCATCTCATCATGCATTGAGATTAATTTAATATTATTATCTTTTGGAGCTTCAGTTTTTTGCATAGATACTAAAATGGAATTTCGTCATCCATATCGTTAGACACTTGAGATGAATCCTCAATATTATTTTGTTGAGTTGTGTCATTTTGAATTCCACCACCAGTGTTACCGCCACCAAGCATAGTTAATGTAGTGTTATAACCTTGAAGAACAATTTCAGTTGAATATTTATCTTGGCCAGATTGCTCATCTTTCCATTTTCTAGTTGTAAGTTGACCTTCAACATAAATTTGAGCACCTTTTTTAAGGTATTGCTGAATTACATTTACAAGCCCTTCGTTAAATACAACTATACGGTGCCATTCAGTTTTTTCTTTTTTTTCACCAGTATTTTTATCTTTCCAAGATTGACTTGTAGCTAAGCTCAGTCTTGCAACACTTTTACCATTTACCATTTGTTTGATCTCAGGGTCTGCGCCCAAACGACCAATTAATAATACTTTATTTAAACTTCCAGCCATAATATTTAATATTTGTTAAATTAATTAATAAGAACTATATCACAATTCTTCTCATTATTAATTTTATTAAGTCAAAGCAACAAAAAATATGATCAAAAAGATAGTTATTAAGGGCGCTAAAGAACATAATTTAAAGAATGTTTCTGTTGAAATACCTAAAGATCAATTTGTTGTAATAACTGGTCTGTCTGGGTCAGGAAAATCTTCATTAGCTTTTGATACTATATACGCTGAGGGTCAAAGACGATATGTGGAAAGTTTATCAGCTTATGCAAGACAGTTTTTGGATAAGATGAAAAAACCAAATGTTGATTTGATAGAAGGTTTAAGTCCTGCAATTGCCATAGAACAGAAAAATACATCCAAAAATCCTAGATCTACTGTTGCAACAGTTACTGAGATTTATGACTATATGAGAGTGTTGTTTGCTAGAGCTGGCATCCCCTATTCTCCTTTCACTGGAAAACCAATTACATCTCAGACAATAACTCAAATTGTAGATTTAGTTAAAAAACTTCCAAAAAAAAGTACTATTTATATCTATGCTCCTGTAGTTAGAGGTCGTAAGGGAGAATATAAGAAAGATATTTTAAGTTATAAAAGAAGAGGATTTAGAAAAATTAAAATTGATAATGTTTTATATGACATCGAAAAATCTCCTAATTTAGATAAAAAACTTAAACATGATATTTCAGTTTTAGTTGATAGAATTGTTCTCAATTCAAAATTAGGTAATAGATTAGCAGAAAGCGTAGAAACAGCAGTTAATTTATCTAACGGATTAGTGTTTGTTGAATATGAAGATGAAACATTACCTGTAAAATTTAGAAAAATTGAAAAACTAATCTATTCAACAAAATTTGCATGTCCTGAAAGTGGATTTACTATAGAGGAAATAGAGCCAAGATTATTTTCTTTTAATAGTCCATATGGAGCATGTGAAGAATGCGAAGGTATAGGAATTAAATTAAATGTTGATCCTAATTTAGTAATACCTGATGATAGAAAAAGTATTGCAGATGGTGCTATTGAACCGTGGGCAAAATCTACAACATTATATTATGCTCAAACATTAGCTTCAATTGCCAAACATTATGGTTTTTCACTTGATGATAAATGGAAAAAATTACCAAAAAAAATTAAAGATATAATTTTATATGGTTCTGATGAGGAAGAAATTAAATTTAATTACGATGATGGATACGAAAAATATTCACATAAAAAAACTTTTGAAGGTGTAATAAATAATCTCGAGAGAAGATTTTTAGAGTCTGATAGTGAGTGGAAAAGAGAAGCTATTGCAGAGTATCAATCTGACTCTGCTTGTGAAAGCTGCAATGGAGACAGGCTAAAAGAAGAAGCTTTATGCGTAAAAATTGATGATCATAATATTAGCGAAGTCACAAGAAAATCAATTCTAGATGCAGCTAAATGGTTTAAAGATTTAGAAAAAAATTTAGATAAAAGACAATTTAAAATTGCAGAACATGTTTTGAAAGAAATTAATGAAAGATTAAATTTTTTACTTAACGTTGGACTAGATTATTTAACATTATCTAGAGAGTCAGGAACTTTATCTGGCGGTGAAGCTCAAAGAATAAGATTAGCATCACAAATTGGTTCAGGATTAACGGGGGTCTTATATGTTTTAGACGAACCATCAATAGGTTTACATCAAAAAGACAACGTTAAACTTATTAACGCTTTAAAAAGATTAAGAGACTTAGGTAATACTGTAATTGTTGTCGAACATGATACAGAAACGATGGAAAATGCAGATCATATAATTGATATGGGTCCTGAAGCTGGATCAAATGGTGGTCAAGTATCTGCCCAAGGATCTTATGAAGAAATCAAAAAAGATAAAAATAGTATTACTGGCCAATATCTTTCAAATAAAAAAATAATTGAAGTTCCTAAATCACGTCGATTAGCTAAGAATGGTCGATTTGTTGAGATTAATGGTGCTTCTGGAAATAATTTAAATAATGTAAATCTAAAAATACCAACAGGAAGTTTTACATGTATTACTGGTGTTTCAGGTAGTGGTAAGTCTACTTTAATATTACAAACTTTATACCATGCTTTAAATTTAACACTTAATAATAAAGCTAGAAAAGCGCCAAAGGCATTTAAAAGCTATAAAGGTGTAGAGTTAATAGATAAGATTATAGATATTGATCAGTCACCTATTGGAAGAACACCTAGATCAAATCCAGCAACTTATACAGGGGCATTTGGACCTATTAGAGATTGGTTTACTAGTTTACCTGAGTCTAAAACTAGAGGATATAAACCTGGACGTTTTTCTTTTAATGTAAAAGGTGGAAGATGCGAAGCCTGTGAAGGAGATGGAGTAATAACCTATGAAATGCATTTTTTACCTGATGTTTATATTCAATGTGATGAATGTAAAGGTACAAGATACAATAGAGAAACACTAGAAATTAAATTTAAAGATAAAAGTATAGCCGATGTTTTGGATATGTCTGTTGATGAAGGTTGTGAGTATTTCGAAAATATATCAAATATTAAAACTAAACTTTTAACACTTAAAAAAGTAGGTTTAGGATATATAAAAATTGGTCAACAAGCTACTACCCTTTCAGGTGGTGAAGCTCAAAGAATAAAACTTGCTAAAGAGCTTTCAAAAAGATCAACTGGACGAACCATGTATATACTAGATGAACCAACAACTGGCCTTCATCAACATGATATTAAAAAATTATTAGAAATACTTCATACGTTTGTTAAACTTGGCAATACGGTTGTGGTAATTGAGCACAATTTAGATGTCATAAAAACAGCTGATTATATTGTTGATATGGGGCCTGAAGGTGGAGTTAAGGGTGGAAACATTATAGCTGAAGGTAAACCTGAAGAAATTATTAAAGTTCCTGGAAGTTATACTGGTCAATTTTTAAAACCGTTATTAGGATAATAGATTAAAAGATTGTTAAAATTTTAGATAAATTAGTGTATAAATAATTAGAATCATGAGTAATTTATTAGGATCACTTTCTAAAACAATCCACGCATCACTAGCTTTAGCAATTTTGTTATTTATTGGTTTATTTTATTTAAATGGTGGTTTTGCTTTTGACACATTGTTTTGGAGCTGGTTATTCAGATACATACATGTCGTCGTTGCTATAATGTGGATTGGTTTACTTTGGTATTTTAATTTCGTTCAAATCCCAAATATGGGTAAAATTCCAGATGAACAAAAACCAGCTATTGGTAAAGTTATAGCGCCAGCTGCATTGTTTTATTTTAGATGGGCTGCAGCTTTAACAGTTTTATCTGGGCTAATATTAGCACTTTTGAATGGTTATCTTCATGATGCAATGACATTAAGTATTGGTAATGGAATTCCAAAACATACAGCTATAGGAATTGGTATGTGGCTAGGTGTTATTATGGCCTTCAATGTTTGGTTTGTAATTTGGCCAAACCAAAAAAGAGCTCTTGGAATTGTTGAATGTGAGCCTGATTTAAAAGCTAAATCAGCTAAAACAGCAATGCTATTTTCAAGAACAAATACTTTGTTATCTCTACCAATGCTTCTAGCAATGGTAGCCGCTCAAAATCTATATTAAATTTCTAATCTTAATTAATACTGTAATTCTTTGATATTAATATATTGATTTAAAGATAGTGGATTAGCTAAAGCTTCTTTATTTTTAATCTTATTTCCCTCTATTATATTTTTAACAGCAAGCTCAACTATTTTTCCACTTTTTGTTCTTGGAATATCGTTTACTTGAATTATTTTATGAGGGACATGTCTTGGAGAAGCATTTTTTCTTATTTGTAATTTTATCTTTTTTAATAAATCTTCAGTAATTTCAAATTTAGAGTTTAAAATTACAAATAGAATTATTCTAATATCATTATCCCAAGATTGGCCAACAACTAGTGACTCTTTAATTTCTTTGAATTTTTCAATTTCTGAATATATTTCAGCTGTCCCAAGACGAACACCGCCTGGATTTAAAGTAGTATCGGATCGACCAACAATTATAAAGCCATTTTTATCAGTTATTTTAGCAAAGTCTCCATGGTGCCAAATATTTTTAAATTTATCGAAATATGCTTTTTTAAATTTGATATCATTTTTATCATTCCAAAATTTTAAAGGCATAGATGGAAATGGATTAACACAAACAAGTTCACCTTTTTTGTTATTAATTGACTTACCTCTTTCATTAAATACACGAACATCCATACCCAAACCTTTGTTTTGAATTTCACCTGAATAGACAGGTTGATATAAATTTCCTAAAACAAAACATGAAACAATGTCAGTTCCCCCAGAAATAGACGCTAAATGAACATTCTTTTTTATATTTTTATATACGTAGTTAAAACTATCTTTGGATAAAGGCGACCCAGTAGAGCAGATAGTTCTTAATTTTGATAATTTATATTTTTTTGTATAATTTATGTCAGTTTTTCGTAATGCATCTATGTATTTAGCGCTTACACCAAAAAGTGTTATATTCTCTTTGTTTGCGATCTTAATAAGTAAGTCTTCTTTTTTATACATTGGTGATCCATCAAACAAAACAATCGAAGCTTTGCAGGATAGAGCTGAAACTAACCAGTTCCACATCATCCATCCACAAGTAGTAAAATAAAAAACATTATCATTTTCTTTTATATTACAATGAAGTTGATGTTCTTTTAAATGTTGAAGTAAAACTCCTCCAGTTTTATGGCAAATACATTTGGGCTTACCAGTTGTGCCACTTGAATAAAGAATTGCTAATTCATGTTCAAAATCAAATTTTTGAAATTTTAGATCAATTTCATTTTGTTGAAGAATATATTCCCATTTATAGCTTTTAATATTCTTATATTTTGGAATCTTTTTGATCTCAGGTTTGCCTGGGTAATTTGTAATAACTACATGTTTAATACTTGGTATTCTTTTAACAATATCTGGAATTCTTTCTAAAATGTTTATTTTTTTTCCATTATAAAAATATTCATTTGTAACAAACAAAATTTTAGGTTTAATTTGTGAAAACCTCTCAACAACACCATTAATACCAAAATCAGGTGAGCATGAGGACCATATTGATCCTATAGCAACTGTACCTAAAAAAGCTTCAACTGTTTCAGGAATATTGGGCATATATGCAGCCACACGATCTTTTGATTTTATTTTTAATTTTTTTAAAAATGAGGATATATTTTTTACATTATTGTTTAATTTTTTCCAATTTTTCGTTTCACGGTAACCGTTTTCACTAATAAAAGTTATTGCCTTATCACTATTGTTTTTAATTAATAAATTTTCAGTAAAATTTAATTTTGATTTTGGTAAAAAAATATTTTTATAGAATTTTGAAGATTTTTTATATTTTTGTTTATTTTTATCTCCTTTGACTCTTGAAAAATCCCAAACACTGTCCCAAAAATTTTGCGGATTATTTACAGACCATTTATGTAATTTTTCAAAATCTTTATTGAAAGTTTTTTTATATTTATTCGATATAAATTTTTCAAATTTAAATAAATTTGAATTATCTTTTAATTTTTTAGAAGCTTCCCAGAGTTTTTTATCCATAAAAAACTTTATATATATATGGTATATGACTAACTCTTATCATCCTCTCTCAAGACAGTTTTTTGAGAGACTTTCAGTCTTACCAAAACAGTATTTGCAATGTATATTGAAGAATAAGTACCAAATACAACACCTAATATCATTGCTAAAGAAAATCCTTTTAGAATTTCTCCCCCAAAAAAATATATAGCTAATAATGCTAATAAAGTAGTTGCTGAAGTTATGATCGTTCTAGATAAGGTTTCATTAATAGAAATATTAGTAAGTTCAAAAATCTTAATATCAGAATATTTTCTTAGATTTTCTCTTACTCGATCAAAAATTACAACCGTGTCATTCATTGAATATCCCACTATAGTTAATACAGCGGCGATAATGGATAAATTAATTTCAAGACTAAACAATGAAAAAACTCCAAGTGTAACAATTACATCATGAAAAAGAGCCAATATTGCTCCAAGACTAAATTGCCATTCAAATCTTATCCAAATATAAAATAGCATTACAGCTAATGACAATGAAATGGCAATAACTCCTGATTTTAATAATTCTGCACTTACTTTTGGCCCAACATTTTCTACTCTTCTAAAGTTAAAATTATTTCCAAAAGATTTATCAAGATTTAAT
>Ga0213865_10002152_pt1 | contig 12512 bp, 12 predicted proteins | sample PICome_6_FD_160100 | JGI IMG/M metagenome (GOLD analysis project Ga0213865, IMG submission 160100) | Coastal seawater microbial communities near Pivers Island, North Carolina, United States - PICO282 | ecosystem: Environmental > Aquatic > Marine > Coastal | place: USA: North Carolina...
TAAAAGATATTTTAGTCTTTTCTCTTACTACTGAGCTTTCTAAAACCATGCCTCCAATTTTTATTCTTTTATTTTCTGGAATTTCTTCTAAATATATTTCTGATGGTGTGTAGAAAAAATCTAAATTTGAATCCAAGGCTCGAATAATTAGAAAGGATCCAAGCGCAGATGTTACTAAGATTAGCAAAACTGTTTGTAGTCTTTTTTTCCTTATTGATTTCATTTTATTTTTTTAGAAATCTCTTTAATTTTAAATTTATAAAATATAAAGGTAATTGAGATACATAAAGCAACTATTAAAAGAACAGACCAAACATATATACCATGATTTTGGCCATTTTGGCTTTGCATTAAAAGCGCTTCTGCTAGTGTATTAAACTGAATGTTAAACATAGTCTTTTATCCAAGATTTCTTTTTCTCTCTTTTTAAGACTTGCAATTTAGATGAAAGTATTACTAAGCAAGTTACTAATCCAGCAAAACCAATAATTGAGCCAAATAATGGATAAAGCATTACCAAATCAATTGCTGGCTTTTCTGAAACGGTTATAGATGCTGGTTGATGTAGTGTACTCCACCACTCAACAGACATTTTTATTATTGGTATGTTAACTGAACCAACTAAAACAAGAACTGATAAAAACTTATCTGCTTTTTCATTATTATTAAATGAGTCATGAAGAGAAATAAGACCTAAGTACATAATAAATAAAATTAAAGTTGAGACAATTCTTGCATCCCAAACCCACCAGGTTCCCCAAGTTGGTATACCCCAAATAGAGCCTGATATTAGGGCTATAAATGTTGTAATTGCTCCAATTGGGGCTATAGATCTTACAAGATAAACAGATAACTTTACTTTCCATATAAGATAAACAGCACTTGCAATTGCCATTGCTAAATATAGCGATTGAGAGATAAATGATGCTGGCACATGAAGATAAATAATTCTGTATGAATTACCTTGAACAAAATCCTCAGGCGTTAAAAATAATCCCCAAAAAATTGAAAAGAGATATATTGTTAATGAAAGATAAAAAATATAAGGATATGCTCTGTTTACCTGAAACATATAAGTTTTTGGCGAAGCAAATTGATGTATAAATTTTTTTATCACAATAAATAGATTCTCAATGATAAATAATTATTCTAAATGCGCTCTAATAATATATGAAATTATCATTGGAATAATGATAATTATAATCGATAAGATGCCTAAAAGCAGGAACAAGAAGCCGGAATAATTTAAATTAAAATTAATAGCAATTACAACTTTTCCTAAAATAATTAATAAAGGTAAAAGTAATGGCAATGTAACCAAAGTTCCCAATACAGAGCCTTTAGTGAGGCTTAAAGCATTTCCAAAACTAAAAACGTTCATAAAAATATATGTTGAGACTAAGAGAACTGGAAAAATTTGGATGCCAAAATTGCTCTGATTTGTTATGCCTACACAAAATATACAGCCTAATATAGATATTGGAACTCCAATAACGAACCAATAAACAAAAATTTTACAGCCTACAATAAATGTTAAGTTTTTTTGTGAGATTGCATTTTGTTCTAAGGAGCCGTCATTAAAATCTTCTAAAAATATATCTTCTGTAGCCAACATCATTACTAATAAAGCAGCAATCCATAGTATAGAGAAGAAAGATTGGCTCAATTCAACATCAGAAACTTCAACAGTTAATGGATAAGCAATCATTATTAAAATGAAAACTAAAATAGGTCCAAGCCATCCTCTAGATTTTTTAAGAAGTTTTAAAAATTCAAATTTAACTATATCCATAATCTAAATACTTAAGCTATCTGAATCAAAGTCTAGCAATATGTGCGATGAATAAATAATGGCTTTACCACTAACCAACTCTTTCTTTAGAAAATCTACTAAAATTTCCTGTGTTTTAATATCTAGCCCAACACACGGTTCATCCAGTATTAAAAGGTCTGAATTATTAAGAAAAAGCCTCAAAAGCGAAATTTTTTTTTGTTGTCCAAATGAAAGATTTGCAATATTAATATCAAGAGATGTATCTAAGCTAAAAATTGATAAATATTTTTGAAGATCTTGATGGTTGTTTAAATTCATTAAAGTTAAGTTGTCTTCGATGTTTAAATATTGTTTTATTGCATTTTTGTGACCTATAAAACATATTTCTTTATCTGTTAATGAAACTAAATCGCCTTTTGTTGGTTTTGTGAGGCCACAAATCATTCTTAAAAGTGTTGTTTTACCTGAACCATTTTCACCTTGAATATGTAAAGCTTTACCCCTTAAAAGCTCAAATGATATGCCTTGAAATAACTTCTTATCATTAATTTTGTAGCTTAGATTTTGTGCTTTTACTATAGGACTCATGCTCTAATCAAGTTGAAGATTTTTTGTTCTTATTATAAGTGCAGGTAATGGTTTTTGTGGATCTATTCTAGAATATAATCTTTTTGATATTTCTGAAAAAATATTTGGTTCAGTAGAACCAAAGCCGCCAACAGAAAAATATAATCTTTTTGAAAAATAAATACCCTGTTCTAGATCTGGAATGCTTCGTATCAATGTATTAACTTTTTTAATATTTTGAACTAAATTTTTTCTTTTTGAATTATATTGAAACCAGCCCCAAGTTGATAAACCAATTAATGCGATTTTCTTTAAGGCTTCCTTGGCTATATTATTTGGGAAAGATGATGGAGGTAATAGAACTATTAATTCACCATGCGAAGTGGTAATTAATTGATCTAATTTTTCTTGAATATTATTTTTTGAATCAAAACTTAAGGGTATATATTCCTCAAATTTATTATTAACAGGAAGCTTAATTCCTTGAAGTCTAGATTTTGAGCCAAGAACTATGTAAGTAACTAATTCTTGGCTCAAGATTAAATTATATTTTTGCTAAAGCTTGTTCAAAGTCAGCAATAATGTCATCAACATGTTCAAGGCCAATAGACAGTCTTACATATCCAGGGGTAACACCAGCTGATAAAAGCTCTTCTTCATTTAACTGGCTATGAGTAGTACTTGCAGGATGAATTGCTAAACTTCTTGAATCACCAATATTAGCGACATGGTAAACCATCTCCAAAGCATCGATAAATTTCTTACCTGCTTCAACGCCACCTTTTATCTCAAACCCCATAAGAGCTCCATTGCCTTTAGTCAGGTATTTGTCAGCCCTTTCTTTAGCGTAACCATCCATTTTTGAAGGATAGCCAACTCTCTCAACAGACTCATGATTTGATAAGTATTCAGCAACTTTTTCAGCATTACTTGAATGTTCTCTCATTCTTAAAGCAAGAGTTTCTAAGCCTTGTATGAACATAAATGCATTAAATGGGCTCATGGCAGCTCCCATATCTCTTAAGATAGTAGTTCTAGCTTTTAAGATATAAGCAATTGGTCCAAGCGGCTTAACAGCTTCTGTCCAAACAGCTCCAGCATATGAAGGGTCTGGATTGTTTAATGCAGGTTGTCTTTCAGGAAAAGCCTCCCAATCAAAATTACCACTATCTACAATAATTCCACCAATAGAAGTACCGTGACCTCCTATAAATTTAGTTGTAGAGTGAATAACTACAGCAGCTCCGTGATCAAAAGGTTTACATATTACTGGTGCAGCTGTGTTATCTACAATCAAAGGTATGCCTAAAGGTCTACCTATTTCAGCTACCTCAGAAATTGGAAATGCTTCAAAACTTGGGTTTGGTAGTACTTCACCATAATAAGCTCTAGTATTTTCATCAGTAGCATTTGCAAAGTTTTGTGGATCAGCTGGGTCCACAAACCGAACCTCAATACCCATATCTGAGAATACATTTTTAAATTGATTATATGTACCTCCATATAAATGAGATGAAGCAACAATATTGTCCCCATTCTTTGCAATATTTTGAATTGCATAAGCTGATGCTGCTTGACCGGAGGCAACAGCTAAAGCACCAACTCCCCCTTCAAGTGCTGCTATTCTATCCTCTAAAACAGCACATGTTGGATTCATTATTCTTGAATAAATATTACCTAGCTCAGATAAAGCGAATAAATTTGCTGCATGATCGGTATTATCAAACTGATAACTGGTTGTCTGATGAATTGGCACTGCAACTGAATTAGTATTATCGTCTTTCCTCCATCCAGCATGAAGTCCAATTGTTTCTGGGTTTGTGTATGTTTTGCTCATAATGTTTCCTTGGTTATATAAAAATTAAAACATCAACTGAGAGAAAATAAAAAATATTAAAATCTCTTTAGCCTATTTTAAAGCGCCGGCAAGCTGATATCAAAAAGCGCATATTTATTATATTTTATAAATAAATATAACAACAGGCTTATCATTAATAACTAGCATGTTTATTTAAAATAACTATAATATTTTTGATAAACATATAAAAATATTATGGCAAAAAAGTACAATAATTTTAGAGTTGGTGGTTCTCCTCATAACGTTAATGAGGACTATGCAGTATGGACAAATGATTTGCTAGAAAGAGTTATAGCGAGTAAAACTGTTATCCAGCCTGGCAAATCCACTCAAGGTCATAAATTAATTAATTCTGATGTAGTTTATGTTGTCACTAATGGAAGAGGTTCAATGGAGATTGTTGAGTACATGAATTCAGATGAAGGTCATGGATCTGACCCTTCCTATGGAGTTGAACATAAAGATTCATATGACTTAACTGCCGGAGATGTGGTATTGGTTCAATCAGGAGACTATTGCAAAGTTATCAATCTGTCTGAACATGATCAACTAACTTATCTAAGAATATTTGATAGAGGTGGTTGGAGAAAATAATCGATCTAATTTAAGTTTATTTTAGCAACAATTGGGAAGTGATCAGAAACTCCTTTCTTGGTTTCTGGATTAAACCAATATGGCTTATCAGTGCCCTTATAAGTATTAAATTTAATATTAAAGACTCTTATAGAGCCTTTTTTAAAACTAATGCCTCTATTTTTTGATGCCATTATAGTATCAAGAAAATCCCATGACTTACCTCTGCTGTAATAATATGTTCCTAGGCATGGTCTGCATCCCTCTCTATGAGCAACATACCAAAAATCTTCTTGATTTTTATATATAGAAAATTTCTTGTCATCTTTGTTTGTAAGATTAAAATCGCCCAATGCAATAGATGGCTCAGAATGGCTGGCTATTAAATCTTTTAACTTATTAAATGATTCAATTCTCATCTGGGCTGGATGAAAATTAGAGGGGAAATGCACATTGTAAAATTTTATAGTCTTTCCATGAATATCTATATCAACTTCAAATATTGGTCTAGTGTCTATAGTCTCAAAGTTAGGAGAAAAATTCACATAGTGAAGTTTTGGATTAAAAATCCTATATTTACTTATAAAAGCTGTATCGACACCCCTTTTGTCTGTACTTTCAAGTAAATGATAGTCTGTATAACCGTATGGCTCTAAAAGTTCATAAAGCTGTTCTAGGATATTCATATTTTCAATTTCTTGAAGGCCTATAACATCAGCCCCATTAACATCATAGGAGGTAATTACTTTTACAAGGTTTTGTAATTTCGCATTCTTTGTTTCTTCATCCCAGTTTTGAAAGAAGCACTCCATCCTCCACCTTTTAACAGTAATAGCATTACATGAATTTTTGTGCTTCGTAGACTTTTTCATTTCTATTGGTAGAAATGCTTTATCATCTTTATTTGGATCATCAATGGTATCAAAAAGGTTTTGAGCATTAATAGACATAACTGAAATACTTTCTGCATTTAGTATGGAAATTGATAGAGTAATAAGAAAGGTCAAGCAATACTTATGCACTTATAAGTCCTTAATTTTTAATTTTAAATCAAATGGAAGATCTCTAGTCAATTTATTTGAAGAACAATATTTAATCAATTGATTTAATTTTTGATCACTAAATTCTGAGACTCTGCGAGCATTAAGATTCATATGAGCTAATACAGTTTCAAAAATTGCAGATAGTTCTCCACCCTCATTTTGAAGAATTCCTACAAAATGAAGAAGTTTCTTATTAACATTGTAAAGATAAAATGATGGGTACACCTTATCTCCCAATTTAAATTCTTTTAAATATCTAATGCTATCTTCTAGAGTAAACGTTGAGAAACCGCTTGCTAGATATGCATCATCAAATCCAAGATCCTCATGATACATGGCTGTATAAACACTATCAAAAAGTTGGTAGTAATAATTCACATTCATGTGACCATTATGATCACACATTTCTTTTGAAACTATCTTGATATCAGATTTGTATGGTAGAGCTTGCATTTTTTATAGCTTAAATAAAAAAGCCCAGTAAACTGGGCTTTGTTTAATTCTAATATTTATTAGAAAGAAGTACCAAACTGGATACCATAGGTTCTAGGATCAGTAAATGATCCATACATTTGGCCACCCTGAAGGTTACTAGCTGCACGTATTGCATTTAACTGTCTATCATCAGCTAAATTTTTACCGTAAAAGCCTATATACCAATCAGCATCATTTGGTTCATGTCTTACAATTAAATCCCACATTTCTTGTTCAGGAATATCAAATCTAGACATGCCGAATGGATCACCATTAGCCTCACCTCTATATCTAAATGCTATTCTAGCACTCGTCATAGATTTTGGTGTATTGAACATTTTTGTATAAGCAATACTGTATGAAACATCAGCAGTACCTGGCAAGTTCATTCCTTTTAATGAAACTTCAGTACCAACATCAACAGGACATCCATCTGTAAACACAAACGGAGCTAAACAGTTAAAACCAGCTGATTTATATACCACAGTACCATTGTCCATTACAGCACCTGTAAGGGCTCCTGAACCCTGAGGATCAAGTGGTCCTAAATAACTTACTACACCACCGGCATTAGCAGGATTCATGTAGTTAACTGCCATAGTGTCAGAAGTGATTTCATTTTCAACCAATAACCAGCTTAGGTCTAATTTTGAAGTCTCTGAAAGATAAACGCTTAAAAGGCCTTCAAAACCTGTTACCTCTGCATCAGTGTTATAGTTATGAGAGCCTTGGTTTTCAATTGTAGCTACAAGCATGCCTTTATTATCATTTCTAAATATATTCATATTTAAAAGCATTGCTCCATCCATCAATATGCTTTTCATACCAAAGTCTAGAACACCTGTTTTTTCTTGATCATAGGTATCAGGATTATCTCCAGCATTTACACCACCAGCTTTAACAGCGGTTGCATAACTACCATAAACCATAACGTTGTCAGTTAAATCATGTTGAAGTGCAAACTTATAAGCAAACGCATCATTAGTAACTATCTGATATGTTGTTGCGCCTGGTAATTCATGAGGATTAATGCCAGGATTAGCAGGTCCACCTCTAGCCATCCAGCTTTGACCAACTAAGTCATTATAAGTAAGAGTAGCTACTGAATCATCGTTGTAACGACCACCAATAGTTAATTTAGTTTTTTCAGATAAATCAAAATACATCTCACCATATAAGGCTTTTGATTTGATTCTTACGTGCTGATCATTAATTGTTCCACCTAAGTCCCAAGGCACATTAAAGTCTGGTAATGCTACAAGACCTTCAGCAAGTGCGACAGCAGGAGGTGATGTAAATCCAGCTACAGAACCAGTACCTAACCAAGTAAGTAATGCTTGATAGAATGGAAGTCCACCTTTACCTGAGAGATCTAATCCAAATCCACCAACAGCTGGAGGAGCTGCTAGAACTGTTACATAAGGGTGTGCGCTCATTCTAGTTAACATTTGTGAACCAGCTGTTTGCACTCTGTATTCGTTATCATTTCTTTGATCGAAATCATAATACCCAATAGTAAAGTTAAATGGACCGTCGTAGTCCGAAACAAGGTTTATTTCAGCTTGATCTGACCATGTGCTTACATCAGAAAAATCGTACGCTCTTTCAGAATCAACAACCTCACAAAAGCCATTACTATGACTTCCACCGAAACATAATTCTCCAACAACTGGAGGTAATCCTAATGCTGCACCAGCACCTTCAAATGGCTGATTAGATACACTTCCATCATTATCATTCATTTGATGGAAATCTCTAGTGTCGTAAGAGTATTTAACGATTAGCTTTAATGTATCGTTTAAATCATGATTAAGCTCTAAATTTGCGATAGATATGTCTTGTTCGTGAGTAGGCTCTCTATCAACTGTTAGATTATAAAAATCAGGTGTATCACCTTTGTTAAGGTTAGTAGTAATATCGTATAATGTAGGCTCATATCTATTTGCAATAGTTCCATTATCAAGAGCAGCAAAGAAACCAAATAGTCCAGCTACGTGACCTCTTGTATCAGCAGCAGTACTTGGTGTTCCTCTTTCCCACGGTGAACAACCAAAGAATTGATCTTGTTTACAAAATGAGACCTCTTCTTGTGGCCTATTATCATCACTAGCCTGTTGTGAATATGTAAGTTTTAATTGAGTAGTGTCAGATAAATCCCAGTCTAATGAGAATCTAAGACCCATATCATTTCTATCATCCATCATATTTCCAGTATGTGTATTTCGAACCATACCGTCTCTTTTATTAGTCATTACTGCTAATCTAGTTCTAAGAGTATCTGATACAGGGACATTGATAACTGCATTATATGTTTCTCTACCCCAGTCACCCATTTCAACATCAAAACGACCTTCAACTTCATTTGTTGGTCTAGCTGTTACAAGGTTGACAACACCAGCTACAGAATTTCTTCCAAAAAGAGTACCTTGCGGCCCTTTTAGTACCTCAATTCTCTCCAAATCCATAAAACCCATGTCGTTCATATAACTAACATTAGTACTATGGCCATTAACTGATGTAACCATTGAGGATACAACGGCGGCACCCACTCCGTATGAACCAATACCTCTCATGCTCCATGCAGAACCTGAACCAACACCTTTGGCAACTTCAAACCCTGGAACAACTTCAGCAAGGTCTGTCATATCATAAATTTGCTCTGTAGCTAATTGATCGGCAGTAAAAGCTTCAATTGAGATAGCAAGATCTTGAGTAGATTCAGCTTTTTTAGTAGCTGTAACTACTACCTCTTCAATTTCTTGAGCTACAACTGCAAAAGAAAAGAAAGCTAGGTTAAATAGAAAAGCTTGTTTTAATAATGAATTCAATTTTGACATAAAATACCCCTGTAATGTCTGATTATTATTGTAGTTGTAGTTAATTATGCACTAAATCGTATCAAAATTGCAAAAGATACATTAATTTATATTTTTATAAAAAATTAACAAAATTTAACAAATTTAATTGTTATACCATGGATGGCATTTTGAAATTCTTTTTATGGCAAGAATACTACCCCTGATCACTCCGAACTCTTCAATTGATTCAATTGCATACTGAGAGCATGTGGGAGTAAACCTACAAGAAGGTGGAAAAAATGGAGATATAAAGTATCTGTAAAACCTGATTGGCAGTATAAATAATCTTTTCAGGATCATGTCAATTAGCTTGGAATTGAATTATCTTCGATTAATATTTTTAAAGCGTCCTTTAAATCCATACTTACAGTTTTATCACTACCAATTCTTCGTATTGAAACTGTTTTAGATTCTTTTTCTCTTTTTCCTAATGCCATTATTACCGGTACTTTTGCAGCACTATGCTCTCTGACTTTATAACTTATTTTCTCATTTCTAAAGTCTTCATAACATCTAATACCATGATCTTCTAGCTGATTAATAATATCAGATGCATAGTCATTAACATCAGAGATAATAGTTGCTACAGCAACCTGAACCGGAGCTAACCAGAAAGGTAATTTCCCTGAATAACTTTCAATCAATACTCCAATAAATCTTTCAAATGATCCAAGCACAGCTCTGTGAATCATAACAGGACGATATTTTTTACCATCTTCTCCAACATACTCAGCATCGAGTCTATCTGGTAAATTAAAGTCAGCTTGAAAAGTGCCACACTGCCATTCTCGTCCAATAGCGTCGGTTAATACAAAGTCTAATTTCGGTCCATAGAATGCTCCGTCTCCCTCTTCTATCTCATAGGGAAGATCTAACTTTTTAATTGCGGATTCAAGGGCATTTTCTGCTTTATCCCAAACCTCATCAGAGCCGACTCTAGTTTCAGGACGCGTTGATAGCTTTATATCAAATTTTTCAAACCCTAAATCTTTATATGTGCTTGAAAGAAGTTCTATAAAAAGTTTTGTTTCTGTTTCAATTTGTTCTTCTGTGCAAAAAATATGACCATCGTCCTGAGTGAAACCTCTTACACGCATAAGTCCATGCATTGTTCCAGATGCTTCATATCTATGGCAAGAACCAAACTCAGCGTAGCGCACTGGCAAATCTCGGTAAGACTTTAATCCTTGGTTATACACTTGAACGTGACATGGACAGTTCATAGGTTTTAAAGCATTCGTTCTTTTTTCATTTGCATGCTCTTCATCAATTTCAGTAATAAACATATTTTCTCTATATTTATCCCAATGTCCTGAAGCTTCCCATAATTTTCTGTCAACAACTAATGGGGTATTGATTTCTTGATAGTCGAATGCTTTAAGTTTATCTCTCATAAAATCCTGCAGAAGTCTGTATACAGTCCATCCGTTTGGATGCCAGAATACCATTCCAGGGGCCTCTTCTTGAAAATGAAATAGATTCATTTCTTTACCAATTTTTCTATGGTCTCTTTTTTCAGCTTCCTCGATATTATGAAGATAATTATTTAAATCTTTTTCATTTTTCCATGCAGTACCATAGATTCTTGTAAGCATTTTATTATTCGAATCACCTTTCCAATATGCGCCAGCAAGTTTTGTTAGCTTGAATGCTCCTATGTGTTTAAGGCTTGGCAAGTGAGGACCTCTACATAGATCTACAAAAGCATTATCATCTTGATAATAGAGTTGGAAATTATCCTCTTGCTCAGACTCATTGATAATAGATTCTTTGTATCGTTCTCCAATGGAGCTAAAAACATTTAATGCATCTTTTTTTGAGTGTAATTTTTTTGTAATTACAGATTTAGAACTAATTATCTTCTGCATTTCTTTTTCAATTTTGTCCAGATCATCAGGAGTAATAGGTTTTACAAACTCAAAATCATAATAAAAACCATCTTTTATTGTTGGTCCTATTGCCAACTTAGCATCTGGATAAAGGTTTTTAACAGCTCTTGCAAGGACTTGTGCTGTAAGGGTATGCCTCATAATTTCAAGTCCTTCATCAGAATCAGTTGTTATTATTGATACCTCAGAATCTTCATTTATAGAATCACATAAGTCTTGTTGAATACCATTAACAGATACAGCTATAGCAGCTTTGGCTAAACCTGGGCCAATATCATTAGCTAAATCAAGACCATTTGAACCAGCCTTGAGCGCTCTAACACTTCCATCCGGTAAAGTAATATTCATAGGAAGTATTATATAGATAAATACTTAAATCTAAACACAGTTTAATAAAGCCAGCTAATGCTGGCTTTATTAATATGTTTACTTAGGGTATACCCTAACTAGAAGCTCATCAGAATGACTAACTATCCCAGTTACTGGAAAGGATGAAATTGCTTCAACAACATTTTCATCTGCAGCAGCTGCAGCCTTTACAAAATCTGACCAGTTATCGAAACCACAAGCTAGGTAGCCTGCATATTCTGGTCCCCATGAATGTATATATTCATTGCAAGCTCCAAAACTTTTTGAAAATGCTTTTTGAAATGCAGTCATTCTCTCAGAAAATCCTGACATAGAAAGATTCGGTCCTGGTCTCCATTTTGCAAACATTACAAATGGTGGAGGACTATCTAACTCGGTTGTAACTCTTGCAAGAATATGATCAGTGTGTGAAGCAAATAGTTGCTTGTCGTTACTATAGTCTCTTTCAACATCCATTATTTTTGCAAATTGATTCATTGTCTTGAAACTACACATCATATAAAAAGCTCGTTGAGAACCTTGAACATGTCTATACAAAGAACATGCATCGTAGCCATCTTTAACTCCAGCTTTTGTTTCTTCAATTAAGCTCTTCTCTAGATCTTTAAACTTACTACCATACGCCATTTCATATGTTGATAGCAGAACATAGCCCGAAGAGTCAGAGTTAACCTCATCAACATCTTGAGCAGAAATAAAAATGGAATTCAAAAAGAATATGTTAAGTAACAAAAATTTTTTCATACTTCTAATCCTCAAAATCACTTGATTGGGTCACATGCACACCACCATATGAGGCTGATGAATAATGTTGAGTTTTTGCCACCCACTTTCCACTTTCCTTTACCCAGTTCATTGTTACCCTTGTTCTATACGGTTTACTAACACCACCTACGTTAGTAAGACCTTCATAATAAAATCGAACAAAAACAACATCATCAGATAATTGAATAGCTTCAGGGTAATGAACATTAATTACGCCACCTTGATTGGAATTTGCCCAATCTTGAGCCGTTTGAATTACTACTGGTTTATGGAAACTTCCATCAGAGTTAGTTCCGTATGTACCAGACTTGCTTTCATAAGAAACAACAGTTTTCCAATCTT
>Ga0213865_10002153_pt1 | contig 12511 bp, 10 predicted proteins | sample PICome_6_FD_160100 | JGI IMG/M metagenome (GOLD analysis project Ga0213865, IMG submission 160100) | Coastal seawater microbial communities near Pivers Island, North Carolina, United States - PICO282 | ecosystem: Environmental > Aquatic > Marine > Coastal | place: USA: North Carolina...
GACGAAGAGCCAATAACCTGGCCGGATGATCCTTTAGCTACGCATCCAAATGTAATTTGTACTCCGCATATTGGTTTTGTCACAGAAGATGAGTTTGAAGTTCAATTTTCAGATATCTTTGATCAGGTCTTAGCTTTTAAAGCTAAAAAGCCTATAAACATGATCAATGAGGATATTTGGACTTCATAAAACGTTCCATAATAGGAGCACCAAGTATTACTATAAAAATACGGAATAAATGATGTGCTACCACAAATCCTAAATCAGCTCCAACAATAAGTGTTATTACAACAAGTTCTGCCTGACCTCCAGGCGCCATAGAAAGTATGGCGTCAACAGCAGGGGCTAGGTTGTAATTTATAACCAAGCTTACAATGCTAAGAGTTATTACCAATAGGAATATACAGAAGCCCAGACCAGCTAGTATGTCTTTGCGAATTTCTTGAGCAGTAACTCCAACGTATTTCACTCCAATCCCTAAAGCGATAAAATACTGAGCTGCCCAAATCGCCTCAACTGGGGGACGGGTATGCAAAATACCAGTTATACTTGCAATTGCGGTTAAGATAAGTGGACCAAGAATAGAAGCGCCAAACATACCCAAAAAGGAAGCAATTTTCCATCCAGCTATGCCGCATATTCCTAAAATAATTAGCTGTTCAATCTCAAAATTTTTAATAGGATCGCCTGGAGGTTTATCTAAACTAATTCCCCAGATGAATGTTAATAGAGTGGGAAGCGCTATTATGATAACCAGGACCCGTGTTGCATGTATCAACGACATAGCCCGCACGTTACCTCCGGCCTCTTCACCAAAAACTAGCATATCTTGTAGTCCCCCGGGCATTGAAGAGTAGTAGGCAGTCGGGAAGTCATATCCGCATAATTTTTGAAAATACCAAACACCAATTATGCCGCTTAGGATAACTGTGATTGGAATAAAAATCAGAGTATTCCAAAAACCCGGAAGTGCCAGAAGAAAACTTAGAGTAACCGTTGCTCCCACAGCTACTCCTAAAATAGTTCGCATAGCATCGCTTAAAATCTTTATTGAGTATAAATTGATGCCGATAAGCGCTGCTAGTAAGCAGCTAAATAGTGGACCGAATAACCATGGTAGTGGAAGCTTAAGCCATAAGAAAATTGCTGCTCCCGTCAGGCATATAGTGTGAGTAATTAAGTGATTACTCATGTATTTGTAGTATGTTCAAACGATGAGTGAGTGATGTTTCCATGTGGGCACGCATCTCTGCTTCTGCTAAGTCACCGTCTGCAAATTTAATTGCACTTATTATTTTATCATGTTGTTTATGAACCTCTTGTACTCTTTCTTTGGAGGAGAGTGTCGTCTTTCCTAAGAGAACGAGGGCATTAGAGAGTGAATTATAGCTACTAAATAAAAAACGATTACGTGTGGCGCTTAATATACAACTATGAAACTTTCGATTAATCTTAGAAGCTATTTTGGGATCAGACGTAGCGTCGAGTAAGTCAGTATTTAAGTGTTCAAGAATACTTATTTCTGAATTCGATGCATGTTTTGCGGCCATTTTAGCAGCAGTAGCCTCCAGAACAATACGCATTTCATAAAGCTCAACAATTTCTTCTTGTGTTAATGTTCGCACCTCTGCGCCTATTCGCGGTTTATGAGTAATTAGCCCGTCTGCTTCAAGGCGGCGCATGGCTTCTCTTACCGGTGTCCGACTTACATTCAGTCGCTTAGCCAGGTCTATTTCTCGAAGTCGGTCACCTGGAAGCAAATCACCAGATAAAATAGAAGAGATTAGTTTTTCATAGACTTTCATTATTGTGGCAATAGTCTTGTTGAATAAATAAAAAATATTGTATACGCGTGGATACAATCAATCAAGGTGCAAGCAATGAAAAAGATATGGGACGTAATTATAGTCGGATCTGGAAATGCAGCTCTTTGTGCAGGAATAGCTGCGTGCGAAAGTGGGGCAAAGGTATTAGTTATTGAAAAAGCTGATCAGCAAATGGCCGGTGGTAATACAAAATACACTGCTGGTGCTATGCGGTTTGTGTATAATTCAAGTTCCGACCTTTTACCACTTTTATCTAATCCAAGTGATAAACGTATTCCGGACACTGATTTTGGCACATACACAAAAGATAAATTTTCAATTGATTTACTTGAGTTTAATGAAGGTGAGTCACTGACAGAAGAACAGGAAACTCTTATTTCTCAAAGTTATGATACTGTGCTTTGGTTGGCAAAGCATGGGGTAACATTTGATCCGATCTGGAAAAGGCAAAGTTTCAAAAAAGATAATAAGTATGTATTTTGGGGTGGGCTTACACTAGCAGCGGAAAATGAAGGTGTTGGACTATTTGATATGGAGCTGCAAGCATACAAGAACTTAGGCGGCCAAATCCGGTACCACAGTGAATTCAAATCACTTATGCATGATGAAAATGGAATAACCGGCGTTAAATTAGCGTCTGGCGAAACTTTAAAATCGAAAGCGGTAATCCTAGCATGTGGTGGTTTTGAGAGTAACGAGAGAATGCGCAGAGAGTTGCTTGGAGAAGAATGGAGTAGTGCAAAGGTTCGTGGCTCTCCTCACAATATGGGAGATGGACTGCTTGCAGCCTGGGAATTGGGAGCTCAGCGTTATGGTCGATTCACTGGGTGTCATGCAACTCCCATGGACTATTTCATGAAAGATTACGGAAATCTAAATATTTCACATATTGATAGAAAAAATTACCGAAAGATTTGTTATTTTCTGGGTGTCATGTTGAATGAAGAAGGTATGCGATTTGTAGATGAAGGAATAAATTTTCGTAATTATACATATGCACAGTTTGGGCGAACCGTGCTGCAACAGTCAGGTGGTAGGGCGTGGCAGATATTCGATAGTAAAGTATTCGAATTACTGTACGAAGAATATCGATTTTACGATGCAAAATATGAAGAGGCCGATAACTTGCCTGAGTTGTTGAAAAAATGTGATGGACTTGATGTCACGATGGCAAAAAAAACCTTGGATGAGTTTAATTCTAAAGTAGATACTAACCTAGAATTTGATCCTACAGTCAAAGATGGTAAATCATCTATGTCGTCTGGACTTAGTAAGTCCAACTGGGCCCAGAGAATAGATACTCCGCCCTTCCGAGCTTATCCAGTAACCGGAGGCATAACTTTCACTTATGGTGGTGTGAAGGTAAGTAATCATGGGGCTGTTCTTGACAAAAACAATGATGCCATACCTGGCTTATTTGCGGCTGGAGAGATAGTAGGGGGAGTTTTCCTCGGTGGATATCCAGGAGGTTCTGGGCTTACTTCCGGTGCTGTCTTTGGTCGGATTGCAGGCAAAGGTGCTTTTAGGGAAGGGTCTTTTTAGTAAGGTTTTAAAGTTGTTTGTCTGTGGACCGCTTTCGGGACCGCTTTTCGAAAATGCCACTCCAATAAACCATTGATAATAAACAACCTTATATAAGTTTGGTTGCATCCCCGGTGCGCCATTTTCCTTACTTTTTCTGAATAAATACAATGATAACAGTGAACTGGACCATTTATCGGGACCGCTTTTGGGACCACTTGGGTGGGTTTGGCTGTGTTTCGTCAAAGCTGGACATGTTCACATTTTCAGGAAGCTAAATAATAAGTTTGTTACTGAATATTTTTTACGTGCTTGTATACGGTATTTCTCGACACGCCTAGTCTTCTAGATACTAGGCTAACATTACCTCCTGTATCGCTCCAAGTTCGTTGAATCATAATACAGGTTTCAGAACGGACTGGGGAACCGTGACAGTTCGAACAAGGCTGTAAGTCATCATTAACAAATGAACTAAGGGCTTCCGTGATTTCCTGCCGAATGATCCTTTCTGAGGATTTAGAAACTGCAAGCCGTATTACTTTCTTTAGTTGAGAAAAGTTACCAGTCCAACTGCTTGATCTAAGAATTCTTAAGGCCACTGGAGAAAGAGTATGATCCGTAGAACAGGAAGCGATAATGGACATGGCTAACTTTTCAAAGTCTGACCTTTGGGACAAAGGAGGTGCGGTTAGTTTTTTTCCCTGAATTGCATTCTCAAACTTGGATGAAAAGTTGTAGTTGTCTCCGTCTAACCAATCTTGCGGTGCAGAAAATAGCCAACCCCTTATAGAATGAAAATTTGAATTTTCGCGCTTTTTTTCTTCAAATTCCATAGCAGTGGAAATCAAGTCTTGCACATCTTCAGGAATGGTTTGTGCATTTTTAAAGAATACTACGCCGCCACGAGCTTGGAATAATTTTCCTTCACCTGACTTCGTTTGGTCGTGGTCAAAAAAAACGAGTTTTCCATTTTCTCCAAATAAAAGTGTTTCAAAGCTTTCAGGATCTAAATGAACGCAATCAATGATAGTAAATTTCGACTTGCCAAAAGCTTGATTATTAATTTCTTTCGCAATTTCCGTTTTACCGGTACTTGAACTACCTAGTATGGTTACTGGAAGGCCTACTTCGAGAGTACGCTTTGCTTCTAATATCTCTTTTGTTAAAAGTTCATCATCAAATACGGTAGTGACCTTGGTTGCTTCTCCCGCAATTAAAAGGTTACTAGATGGCTTTTCATTTGAGAGAGGTTGAGCTTTACCATTCGAGATTAGCAAGTCGCCCTCTAAATTTATCACCTTTTTACTTACCGAATGTTGAGCTCGCATAAATACAACTGCACCCAACCGATCTTTAATTGAAATTATTTCGTTTGATCTGAGTTTGTCTATCACGTCAAAAAATTGAACGTCGAATATTTCTCCAAAGTGTTGTTGACGGCTTACATCTAATCCGCTGAGAACAGATTTTGCATTAGCATTTGCTCCTTCAATAAAGCCATATTCATCAACGGCCAACATTGCGGCACTCGTTGTAGGGAGATATTCTTGGCGAGCATGAAACGTTAAGATTATTGAGTCGCAAAACCGCTCAGTGAATAACCTGTTTTCTATATTTTTTGAAGCGAGCTTCACTAAGGCCAATGTATGGTCATTTCTAGCCTTTGCATTCGAGGTCGCATCTATTACTCCAAGCAGTGTTTCTTCATGATCAAAAATTGGTACCGCAAAACATGATAAGTCATCAAGTTTGTGAAAAAAATGGTCTTTGCCAGTGACTATCGATGGCCTCCGTGTATGAATTGCAAGTCCGAGGGCGTTAGTTCCTCTATGATTTTCAATCCAGACAGAGCCGGGGATAACAGCCTTACCGCCTTCACCGGCCTTGAAATCGTGATCTTGTATAGAATCCAGTACTATACCGCCGCCATCGGCGTAGGCCACCATGAAGTTTGTGCCAGCTATTTGATTATATAAAAGCTCTAATTCAGGTAGAACAAAATTTCGTATACTCTCGTTCTTTTCTAAAACAACCTTAAATTTGTCTTCGCTCAAAACTATTTCTTGGGGAGTTCCTGCAGCTCGTAGTCCAAAATCACGGCAACGGCTCCAACTCTCCGAAATAGATGCCAGAACACCTGAAGATGCGTTACTTTTCCCAGAAGCACGGTCATATTCCCAACTACTTGCAGGCATATTTTTCTCCCCCGGTCATTTATATAGCATCATTTTTCGGTCCTCAACCAGCCTTACTGTTCAAAAAGTGAACAATAAAAGACCAAAGAATCCATTTTCTGAACACTTTTAAAAATTGTTCAAGCCCATCTGCATACTCATGCTTCTACAAAATTTGTCAGGGAGGAGACTGTATGAAAGCACAAGTTTTGAAAGCTTATGATGATCATCTCACTGCGTCGTCATGGGTCAGTATGGAAAATGTTCCTGATCCAGAAATAGAAAAGGCCAGTGAAGTAATAGTTAGAATAGGTGGTGCCGGAGTTTGTAGAACAGATCTACATATCATTGAGGGCGTCTGGAGAGAGGCTACGGATGCGGATGGAAAACTTCTTCCGCTTATAATGGGTCACGAAAATGCAGGTTGGATTGAAGATGTTGGATCAGAGGTTCAAGGCTTAAAGAAGGGTGATCCAGTCATAGTCCATCCGAAAATTACCGGTGGAACATGCCTTGCTTGTAGACGTGGGCACGACATGCATGGAGAGGATGCCTCATTTCCTGGCGTGAGCTGTGATGGAGGATATGCTGAAGCGTTAAAGACTTCTGTGAGAAATATCGTAAAACTACCACACACGTTAGCTCCAAAGGAAGTCGCACCTTATGCCGATGCGGGTTTAACAGCGTATCGCGCTGCAAAGAAGGCATCCCGCCATTTATTGCCTGGCGAAAAGTGTGTAGTCATCGGATCAGGTGGCTTAGGTCACATTGGTATCCAAGTTCTGCGAGCAATGTGTGCAGCAGAAATAATTGTTGTTGATCCTTCTGACACTGCTTTGGCCTTAGCTGAGACATGTGGCGCTGATGCGCTTGTAAAAGCTGACGGTAACGAAGTTGAGAAAGTACTCGAAATAACCAAGGGACTTGGCGCAGAAGCGGTTTTGGATTTCGTTGCTGAGAGAGGAACGACTGCCAAAGGTTTAGCAATGACCCGCGATATGGGCAGCTACTACGTGATTGGTTATGGCGAAGACATAAATGTCAGTGCTTTCGAAATGATCACAACAGAAAAAAATATTATCGGAAATCTTGTTGGTACTTGGGCTGAACTTACAGAGCTCATGGCACTGGCTGATAGAGGAAAAGTCGATCTGGCTACTCAAGAATATAGCTTAGAGGACGCCAATACAGCCCTGCAAGATTTAAACAATGGCCTGGTTAAAGGACGTGGCGTCCTAGTGCCGTAAACTTAGAGAGGGAGGAACCTTTTATGAAATTAACCAAATTGACAGCATTTTTGCTGGGAAGTGTGGTGCTTGGAGGAGCTGCACACGCCGATAAATGGAGCGATATGTTTCCGCATATTAAAAATTCTGGTGATATTCCGGGAGAGTGCTCTTATGAGAGCATGTCAAAAAAAGACTATTCTGGCCGGAAATTAACAATTAATACGCACGCTGTTCCAGTGATGGGTGAACCTACCGCCTTACATGCCGAACAGTTTGCAAAGCTGACCGGGGCGGAGGTTAATGTCATTCATACGCCAGCAGGGGATCTGTACTCAAAAGCCATGGTGCCATTTCAAACTGGTCAAGCACCATATGACATTGTTTTTGGGTTTTCTCAGTGGATTAGCGACTGGAAACAATATTTAGAACCTGTTCCGGCAAAGTATGTGAATATGAAACAGATGCAAGATGTTACAAAAAGCCATATAGATGTGGCTTCTTGGGACGGTACTATGTATCAATTTCCGATTGATGGAGATAGGCACTATCTCAAATATCGAAAAGACGTGATTGATAATCCAGAGATGCAGGCGAAGTATAAGGCCGAAACTGGAAAGGAATTGCGGGTTCCCCAAACTTGGAAAGAGTATGGAGAAATAGCGACATTCTTCAATGGTTGGGATTGGGATAATGATGGTGAACTAGAGTATGGTTCGGCTGAAGTCATGGCTAAAGATAACTTAATGTTTGCTGCTTTTTTCAGCAGATCAGTTGCCTACGCCAAGAACCCAAGAACTCCAGGTGGTTTCTTCTTTGATCTTGAAACAATGGAACCGCAAGTGAATAACCCTGGCTTTGTTGAGGCGCTTACAGATTGGGTTGAAGCGACGAAATATGTCCCACCGGGTGGTATCAACTTCACTTTAGGCGATGAAACGATGTCTTTTGGTGGTGGTCAAACGCTGTTTAGTTTCTCATGGGACGACGCATTTGTGGCAGCTATGGAAGATGGTAGCCCGATTAAAAACAAAGTTGGTGCTGCTCCGCTCCCTGGTGCTGACAAAGTATGGAATCGTGTAACTGGTGAGTGGGACAATGAGTACAATCAAGCTCCTTACATCGTTTGGGGCTGGGCTTCAGCCGTAGCAAAGAAAAGTAAAAACCATGATATGGCATTTGATTATCTCTGCTTCTTCTCAAATGACGCAAACCACCAGGCTGATATAGCGATTGGTCGATTTGGCGTTAACCCGTTCAGAAAATCAGATTTTGATCCAGACCTATATGTTAAAAACCAAGGTTGGGACCCTGAAATTGCCAATGAGTATTCTCGGACGCTTCTCGATATGGAAGAGAAAAGCAAGAACAGAGTTTTTCCACTCCGTACTCCTGGTGTTGCACAGTTTACCAGTGCAGTTGCTACAGGGACATCTAAAGCACTGGCAGGTCAGCTCACTCCACAAGAAGCCCTGGATGAAGTTGCGGCAGAATGGAAAAAAATCATTGCCCGTGTCGGTGAGGACAAGCTCCGAGAGGCTTATGCCGTAGGCGTAGCACTTGAGGACAACCTAGAATAAGGCTGGCTTTCTTCCCCAAGCAGCCAAATCTGTGGGTATCTAATTAATAGATGCCCACAGAACAAATATTAAGTTTTTCATTTGGTCACGGTTCATGAATTTCAAACATAAATATATATTTTTACTGCCTGGGCTCTTTGTTTTATTGGCAATTTTGATTTTCCCAATTGGCTTTACCGTGCGTCTTAGCCTCAGTAGCTGGGACAGCTTTTATCCTGGTTTAGATTTTATTGGAATTGATAATTACATAAGATTGTTTTCTGACGATCCAAGGTTTTGGGAAGCGTTTGGACGGCTAGCCATCCTATCATCAGTAACCGTAACACTTCAGTATGTTTTAGGTTTTACTCTCGCACATCTGGTATGGAAAGATATTGTCTTTAAGAGATTTTTTAGAGTTTTGTTCTTGATACCAATGATGACAACACCAGTTATTATGACTGTTTTATGGCGAACTATTTTTCATGAGTCACTGGGCCCAATAAATGATATCCTTTCATTTTTTGATGTCACGCCAAGATGGTTGAGTGATGAGACACTCGCTCTCGTAACAGTAATGATAGTTGAAGTTTGGCAATGGACGCCATTCATGTTTCTATTACTCCTTGCAGGTTTGCTGTCGTTGCCGAAAGAGCCTTATTTGGCAGCGGAGATCGATGGAGCAGGTCCTTTTAGAAAATTTGTTTATGTAACTTTTCCTCTTATGGCTCCCATTTCCGTTGGGGCTATAATAATCAGGCTTATTGAGGCTTCAAAAATAATGGATACTATTTTTGTAATGACGTCTGGTGGACCTGGAACGTCTACTGAAACATCAAGCTTTTATATTTTTATCAAGGGCTTGAGAGAATTTCAGATGGGCTATTCAGCAGCAATGTCGTTCACGTATCTCGTCATTATGATAATTAGTTTGACGGTAATTGCGAATATCTTGGTTAAAGTTTTTGTGAAAGGTAACTAAACGAATGTTTAGGTTCTATGGTCTTTTAAAATATAGTTTTATCTGCATATGGTCAGTATATGTGATTGCACCATTCATGTGGGCGATTACAACTTCCTTCAAAGATTTTAATTCAGTAACGGGTGGGGCAACCTACATACCGTGGATTGATTTTGAACCAACCTTAGATGGATGGCGACAATTACTGTTGAGCCCGTCTGAAGGTGGCGTTGCGTTAGTACAACCTTATTTAAACAGCATCATGGTAACCCTGTTGTCGAGTGCAATTAGTTTGGTGCTTGGCACTCTTGCCGCTTATTCATTGTCGAGGTTCAAATTCAAAGCTGGTTTTATAAAAAATTCAGATATTACGTTCTTTTTTATATCGCAAAGAATTATGCCGCCTGTGGTTCTCTCATTACCATTTTTTATAATGTTGGGTAATCTTGGTCTACTTGATACACTAATTGGTCTAACGATTGTCTACATTGTTCTTCTATTACCTATAGCTGTTTGGATCATGGTAGACTTTTTCAATAAAATACCCGTTGAAATCGATGAAACAGCTCTCATAGATGGCTGTAACCCTGTTCAGGCATTCTTCAGAGTTGTTTTGCCAAACTCTATTCCAGGAATAATAGTGGCAAGCTTATTCTGTATAATATTTGGTTGGACTGACTTCTTTTTCGCCTTTATTTTGACCTTTACAGAAGTACAGCTTTTACCGGTGGCTGTGGTTGCTCTTAACTCTTCGATAACACCATGGTGGAGTTTATCAGCCGCAGCTTTAATCTCTGTTGCACCTTTAATCATCGTAGCTTTTGTAGTTGAGCGATATCTTTCAAAAGGCAACCTTTCTGGAGCTTTGAAATAAGATGGACCTACTTGCAAAAGAATTAGTGTACAAGCCAAGTTCTGAGTTCCACCTGGATAGTATGTCGTTTGGTATGAAGAAGGGTGAGATTTACACTTTGTTAGGTCGAACTCTTTCAGGAAAGACCACATTACTAAAAACCATAGCGGGGCTAATACAACCTGATTCAGGTCGAGTTCTATTTGAGGGAAAAGACTTAAATAGTATTCCTGTTTGGAAGCGTAATATTGCGATGGTGTATCAGCAATTTATCAATTACCCGCATCTCAATGTATATGATAATGTCGCGTTTCCTCTTAGGCAAAGAGCGATTTCAGACAATAAATTAAAATTGCGGGTATCAGATGCAATCGAAAGAGTAGGATTGAAGGGTTTTGAATCCAGAAGAATTCAAGAGCTTTCAGGTGGACAGCAGCAACGCGTTGCGCTCGCGCGCTCTTTGGCCAAACAGGCTGAGATTTTGCTTTTGGATGAACCACTTGTAAACCTAGATTACAAACTTCGGGAACAATTAAGGGAAGAATTTAGCAAAATTTTCACCTCAGAATATTCCTCAGATAGTATTTTGATTTATTCTAGTACCGATCCCATGGAGGCAATGCAGCTCGGTGGAGAGACTATCGTCTTAGATGAAGGTAGAATTCTTCAACAGGGTCCAGCGAGTGAGATTTTTGAAAATCCAGCAACTACGCGAGTAGCCGAAATAACCAATGATCCTGCAATGAACTTGTTGTCTGGAGAAATTGCGGACTCAAAAGTTATAATAAATTCAAAAATGAGTTTTGATGTTCCGATACACTTTAGAAACTTAGCATCGGGTCAATATACTTTCGGTATACGCGCCAGCGATATCGCATTAGATAAAAAAGGTTACCCATTTAATGTAGAATTAGCTGAAATTAGTGGATCTGAAACATTTTTGCACGCGAAGAATGAAGATGTATCGTTGGTGGGGCAGCTAGATTTAGTAAAGAATTTCAATGTGGGAGAGAAGGTTAATCTTCATTTAGATAGTCAAAAACTATATGCTTTTGGACTTGATAAAAATTTAGCGTCCTCACCGTTTAAGGAGCTGGCTCGTGGCTAAAATAGAATTAAAAAATGTAGCGCATAGTTACTCTCCAGCGGTAGAAGAGCCTGAATATGCGTTAAAAAAATGTAATTTGATCTGGAAAGATGGCGGGCGCTACGCGGTTTTAGGTCCTTCAGGCTGTGGAAAAACCACTATGCTTAATATTATGTCTGGATTGGTTAAACCATCTGAAGGTTCTATAAATTTTGATGGATTTGATGTAACAAATATTTCGACTTCAGAACGCAATATTGCTCAAGTTTTTCAGTTTCCGGTAATTTATAATACTATGACTGTTGCTCAGAATTTGGGGTTTCCTCTTTTATGCCGCAACTACTCAAAAGATGAAATTAGTAAGAAAGTTGATCAAGTTGCACAGACCCTCGGATTGGAAGACCTGCTTGATTTAAGAGCAACCAAACTGACTGCTGATCAAAAACAATTGATTTCTTTGGGCCGTGGCCTCGTGCGAGAAGATGTTGCTGCAATACTAATGGACGAGCCTCTTACCGTAATAGATCCTGATCTAAAGTTTCGTCTTAGAAGACGATTAAAAGAGATAAATGAACTTTATAAATCAACCTTAATATATGTTACCCATGACCAGAATGAGGCTATGACTTTTGCCGAGAATATATTAGTAATGGATCACGGCAAAATTGTTCAGGTAGGGACTCCGTTAGAACTGTTTGAACGCCCCAAAACTACTTTTGTGGGTTATTTTATAGGATCGCCTGCAATGAATATGCTTCAGGCAGAAATTAAGGGAAAAAATGTAGTTGCCATCGGTGAAACAGTAATTTCAACAGAAACTGATCTGTCTAAGGTAAAGTCGAAAAATATCAAGCTTGGTATACGGTCTGAATTTGTAGAATTACATGATAAAGGTAAGAAAAATTGTATTTCCGTTGAGATTGATAGGGTAGATGATTTTGGTAATTTTCAACTTGTCTCAGCAAGGCACGGTAAAAGTTCAATCAGGGCTAAAGTTCATAGAGATATTGCTGTGCCGGCTGGTAAAGCTTGGATGAAGTTTCCAGAAAAGCGATGCTGTGTTTATTCGGATGAAGTTTTACTATGACGCTTTTAAAGACTTTATAACTTTAGAAATAGTAAATGATAGCATCCAGAAGGCCTAATGGATTGAGCCAATGAAAGGTACAGTGTTGTTATGCGACCTGGACCGCTTTCGGGACCGTTTTCCAAAGTGGCATGTCAATAAGCCATTGATAATAAACAACCTTATATAAGTTTGGTTGCATCCCCGGTGCGCCATTTTCCCTACTTTTTCTGAATAA
>Ga0213865_10002157_pt1 | contig 12499 bp, 13 predicted proteins | sample PICome_6_FD_160100 | JGI IMG/M metagenome (GOLD analysis project Ga0213865, IMG submission 160100) | Coastal seawater microbial communities near Pivers Island, North Carolina, United States - PICO282 | ecosystem: Environmental > Aquatic > Marine > Coastal | place: USA: North Carolina...
TATGAGTAACAATTCAGACCGCTACACCGGCAGAGGTGTGAGTGCACAGAAAGAAGATGTGCACAATGCCATAAAGAACATTGACAAGGGACTTTTTCCGAAGGCCTTCTGTAAAATTGTACCGGACTACTTAACCGGTGATTCAGACTACTGTCTGGTGATGCATGCAGACGGTGCAGGAACGAAGAGTTCTTTGGCCTACATGTACTGGAAGGAGACCGGTGACCTTAGTGTATGGAAGGGCATTGCTCAGGATGCGTTGATTATGAACATCGACGATCTGCTGTGTGTCGGTGCTACGGAGAACATCATGCTCAGTTCTACCATAGGACGAAACAAAGGATTAATTACTGGTGAGGTATTAAGCGCTATCATCGGTGGAACCGAAGAGCTTCTAGAAGAATACCGTAAGCACGGTATAGATATTATTAGTACTGGCGGCGAAACTGCCGATGTTGGTGATTTGGTGCGCACCATAATTGTAGACAGTACAGTCGTTGCGCGCATGAAGCGCTCAGATGTTGTCGATAATGCGAACATTAAAGCTGGTAATTTAATCGTTGGCTTGGCGAGCTATGGTCAGGCGGCCTATGAGAGCGAGTACAACGGTGGCATGGGGTCTAACGGACTGACAAGTGCGCGTCACGATGTATTCTCAAAAGAATTAGCGACTAAATACCCAGAAAGCTTTGATCCAGCAGTGCCAGAAAATTTGGTTTACACAGGGACAAAGCGCCTAACAGAGCCTACAGAAACAGATCTTGATGCTGGAAAACTTGTGTTGAGTCCAACCCGTACCTATGCTCCTATTATCAAGCAAATCCTAGATAAATATCGCGGACAGATTGACGGAATGGTACATTGTTCTGGGGGTGCGCAAACGAAGATTTTACATTTCTTGGAAAAAGGACATGTGATTAAAGACAACTTGTTCCCAATACCGCCATTATTTGAATTGATTCATCAGGAGAGTGGAACGAGCTGGGAAGAAATGTACCAAGTGTTCAACATGGGACACCGAATGGAGCTTTATGTCGACCCAACAATAGCCGAAGATATTATCGCGATAAGCGAGAGCTTTGGAGTGGCTGCACAGATCGTTGGACGCGTAGAGGAGAGCGAAGCGAAAGAGCTGACGATAACGAGCGATTTCGGAACCTTTAAATACAGCAAGTAATGCTAGACAAGCTCAACGTAGTCTTTCAGCGTTACAATGAAGTCAACGACCTCATTATTCAACCGGATGTGATTTCCGACAGCAAGCGCTATGTGAAATTGAACCGTGAATACAAAAACCTGAAGCCCTTAGTTGATGCTAGAGAAAAGTACCTCGAGCTTAGCAGTAGGATAGAGGAGGCAAAAACGGTATTAAAAGAGGAGAAAGACCAGGATTTTAGAGATATGGCCAAGATGGAGCTCGATGAAATTGAGCCTGCATTCGCTGAACTCGAGGAGGAAATCAAATTCTTACTTATACCCAAAGACCCTGAGGACGACAAAAATGCATTGGTTGAAATTCGCCAAGGTGCAGGTGGTGACGAAGGTGCCATTTTCGCAGGTGATTTGTTCCGTATGTACCAACGATACTGTGAAGGCCGCGGTTGGAAGGTTGAGGTGATTTCGATGAACGAAGGAACCGCTGGAGGCTTTAAAGAAGTTTCTTTTGAGGTGAGCGGTGAATCAGTTTACGGAATTCTAAAATACGAGAGCGGGGTACACCGCGTACAGCGCGTTCCAGCCACTGAAAGCCAGGGTAGGGTGCACACATCTGCAGCATCTGTCGTCGTTCTTCCTGAAGCGGAAGATGTAGATGTCGATCTTGATATGAAAGATGTCAAAAAAGATACCTATCGCGCTCAGGGTGCGGGTGGTCAGCACGTCAACAAAACGGAAAGTGCAGTGCGTTTGACCCATTTACCGTCAGGAATTGTTGTAGAGTGTCAAGATGGACGATCACAGCACAAGAACTACGAGCAAGCTTTGAAGGTGCTTCGTTCGCGCATGTTTGACATGGAATTCAAGAAAAAGCAAGCAGAACAGGCGGCAAAGCGTAAGACTATGGTAAGTACTGGTGACCGTTCCGCTAAAATTAGAACGTACAACTATCCACAAGGAAGGGTAACCGACCACAGGATAGGTTTGACGACCTACAATCTTAATGATGTAGTAGGTGGAGATATTCAGAAGTTTATTGACGAACTTCACATGGCGGAGAATGCCGAGAAGATGAAGGAAGGAACAGATATCATTTAAGATGAATAGACAAGCACTCATAGCTCAGATAGAAAAAAAGAAAAGCGTACTCTGCGTAGGACTTGATACGGATATCAATAAGATTCCAGAGCATTTATTGAGTGAATCTGATCCGATTTTCGCCTTCAACAAGGCCATCATTGATGCTACAGCGGACTTTGCAGTGGCCTATAAACCTAACATTGCCTTTTACGAAAGCATGGGAGTGAAGGGTTGGGAATCCTTAGGGAAAACCATCGATTACCTAAACGAGAGCTATCCGGAAGTTTTTACCATCGCAGATGCTAAGCGCGGCGATATTGGCAATACCTCAAAGATGTATGCTGAAGCCTTTTTCAATTCGATGGCCTTTGACAGTGTGACTGTAGCCCCTTATATGGGGGTGGATAGTGTGAGTCCCTTTTTAGCCTTTGAGGATAAATGGGTCATCCTTTTAGCATTGACATCCAATCAGGGTGCGTTCGATTTCCAGCTTACTGAAAATACTGATGGCGAAGTATTATTCGAAACAGTGGTTAAAAAAGCACAAGAGTGGGCGACTCCAGACCAACTTATGTTCGTTCTAGGAGCCACTAAAACTGAGTATTTAGAGCGCGTAAGAAAGGCAGCTCCAGATTCCTTCTTTTTGGTACCTGGTGTTGGTGCTCAAGGCGGCTCATTAGAGGAAGTACTCACTAAAGCGACCAATAAAGACTACGGAGTTCTAGTAAATTCTACCCGAGGCATCATTTATCAAAGCAAAGACAAAGATTTTGCCGAAGCTGCACAACGCGCTGCGCTCGAGTTGCAGCAGGAAATGCAACGAATTCTCTTCTAGTGTGCGCTGAGTCACACCTTGTCCAATAGAACATGGCTAGTTTAGTGCATTCAAAACACAGTCATGGAGATAATAGGTTACATCGCATCGGTATTTATAGGGGTTTCACTCGGCTTGATAGGTGGTGGTGGTTCAATCCTCACGGTACCGGTTCTCGTTTACCTCTTTGGTGAAAGCGCAGAGCTTAGTACCGCATATTCATTGTTTATTGTTGGTACGACTGCGTTAGTGGGAGGAATTCGAAATGCGACCATGGGCAATGTGAATTACAAGACAGCTGTGGTATTTACAATCCCAGCATTCATTGCGGTATACTTAACCCGTGCTTACCTCGTTCCAGCCATACCTCAAGATATCTTTACAGTAGGTACTTTTACGCTGACCAAAGATATTGCTATCATGGTCTTCTTTGCTTTGGTGATGCTTGCTGCCTCGGTGAGTATGATTCGCAACAAACGGGAGGAAAAGGAAGAAGAAGGCGAAACTGAGCCTGTCTTTAATGTGCCGGCTATTATTGCAGAAGGGGCTGTAGTAGGTGTATTGACTGGTATTGTTGGCGCTGGTGGTGGATTTTTAATTATTCCCGCGCTCGTCCTCTTTGCTAAATTGCCCATGAAAAAGGCGGTAGGTACATCGTTGTTGATCATTGCTGCAAAGAGTTTAATAGGTTTTATCGGCGACGTTCAGCGTCCGGATTTAATTATTGATTGGACATTGCTGTTGACTGTGACAGCAATTGCTGTAGCAGGTATCTTTGTAGGTATCTATGCGACCAATTTTATAGACGGTAAAAAATTGAAAAAAGGCTTCGGCTGGTTTGTACTCGTTATGGCGGTATACATCATCTTGAAGCAGATAGTTTAATAGCATAAGAACTTCTAATTACACAGAGATGATTGTAGAACAGATTTACACAGGGTGTTTGGCGCAAGGCGCTTACTATATTGCCTCTAATGGTGAAGCAGTAGTCATTGATCCATTGCGTGAAGTAGGTCCATATCTGGATCGTGCGGAAAAAGATGGTGTTACCATTAAGTATATTTTGGAAACTCATTTCCATGCAGATTTTGTTTCTGGTCACCTAGACTTAGCGAAGAAAACCGGCGCTACGATCATCTACGGACCGAATGCTAATCCGAAATTTGATTGTAAGATTGCGGAGGACGGAGAGGTATTGAAAGTAGGTGATGTTGAAATCCATGTGCTTCACACGCCAGGTCATACGATGGAAAGTACCACCTATTTGTTGAAAGACGAGAGCGGTAAAGACCATGCTATTTTCTCAGGCGATACCCTGTTTTTGGGAGATGTAGGTCGTCCAGATTTGGCGCAAAAGGCTGCTACCATGACGCAAGAGCAATTGGCTGCAACACTCTACAACTCATTGCGCACCAAAATCATGGTGCTTGCAGATGATGTTATCGTTTATCCCGGGCACGGTGCTGGTTCATCGTGTGGAAAGAACATGTCGAAAGAAACTGTGGGTACTATTGGTGAGCAAAAGGCAACGAACTATGCATTGCGTGCAGATATGACCGAGGAGGAATTTATTAAAGAGGTTACGGACGGCTTGCAAAAACCACCGGCCTACTTTCCAGAAAACGTACGCTTGAATAAAGTGGGATACGAAAGCTTAGATACCGTAATGGACCGTGCTATGACGCCAATGAGTCCTGAGGCCTTCGAAGCTGCTGCGAATGAAACAGATGCTTTGATTCTCGATACACGTCACCAAAGCGAATATATCCATGGCTTCATTCCTCAATCCATCTTTATAGGCATCAAGGGAAGTTTCGCAATGTGGGTAGGAGCGATGATTCCTGATATTAATCAAAAGCTCCTTGTCGTTGCAGATCCTGGCATGGAAGAAGAAGTTTTAACTCGTCTTTCTCGTGTAGGTTACGACCAAACTATTGGCTATCTCGAAGGGGGATTTGATGCTTGGACAAAGGCTGGTAAAGAGATCGATTCTCTGGAGCAAATTACTGCTGAAGGATTAAAAGAAGTACAGAGCCCCGTTGTGGTAGATGTGCGCAAGGACGGCGAATACTTAAGTGAGCACATGCCTACGGCTATTCATGCTAGTCTAGAGTACATCAACGACCGAATGGGAGACATTCCAAGCGAAGACACCTTCTACATTCATTGTGCGGGCGGCTACCGTTCAGTCATTGCTGCTTCTATTTTGAAGGCTCGTGGATTCCACAATATGGTGGATGTTGCTGGAGGTTTCGGTGCGATGAAGAAAGCTGGCATTGAGCTGACGGATTATGTATGTCCTTCAACACTTTAAACGAATTAATATTTAGACAACAGAACTATGGATTTAATCATGCAACCTTGGCCGTGGTACATAAGTGGGGCGCTCATAGCCTTGATTATGTTTACCATGCTCTTTTTCGGAAAGAGCTTCGGCTTCTCGAGTAACCTGCGTACACTATGTACCTTATGTGGTGCGGATCGCTTTGTGCCTTTCTTTCAATTTGATTGGAAATCTAAAAGCTGGAACCTCTTTTTCTTAGTCGGAGCAGGTATTGGCGGATACATTGCAGCTAATTTCCTTTCTCCTGAAGACTACACCGTAGCAATCTCAGAGAATACCATTGCAGATTTATCAGCACTTGGCTTTGCAACTCCAGAAGGATTTGTACCCGCGAGCCAGTTCGGCACTGAGGCCCTTGGTGAAGCTAAGAATATAGTGATCTTGGCACTTGGTGGTTTAATGGTTGGTTTCGGAGCGCGTTACGCTGGAGGGTGTACATCGGGTCACGCAATCAGCGGTATTTCGAATCTTCAGCCAGCTTCATTGCTTGCTGTCGTAGGATTTTTCATTGGTGGGCTTCTTATGACTCACGTATTGTTCCCACTTATTTACTAAGCCATGAAGAATATTAAATTTTTAATCGCAGGTACTTTATTTGGTATCATCATGTTCAAGAGCGAGGCAGCATCTTGGTATAGAATTCAAGAAATGTTCAGATTCCAAGCGTTTCACATGTATGGAATTATTGGATTGGCAGTAGCCCTAGGTGTTCCTATGGTTGCAATCATAAAGGCCAAGAAAATCAAAGATTATGCGGGTGGACAAATCGTTTTTACACCCAAAGCTTGGAGCATTCCTCGTTACTTAATTGGAGGAACAATCTTCGGTTTGGGCTGGGCGCTAAGTGGCGCTTGTCCGGGGCCAATTGTAGTAAATATCGGTGCCAGCTACTCTGGGTACGTAATCGTACTTCTTGGAGCCCTCGTAGGAACATTCCTCTACGGCGTCATTCGCGATAAATTGCCGCACTAAACCGGTATGGAATTTTCAAATCTACCGAAGCATCGAAAGGAACAGCTGGCTCAGCTCACTACAGGAACCAGTCGGATTGTTCTCAGCCTCTTAATGGGGCTCTTTGGTGCAGGGCTGATTTGGAGTATCGATAGCGCTCTTCCTCCTGCACAGGAATTTCCAGAATTTTCAGAGGTTTTGCCCGATGTCCCTTGGGATTACGAGCTTTTTGAAGGTGTAGATTACGCAAATCCGGCCACTACGGAACAGGTCGCTTACGGTCGAAGACTCATCATGGAGACGGCAGACTACTTGGGCCCAAATTCAAGCAAGCCCTTTGCTGGCAATAATTTAGATTGTAATTCTTGTCATTTGGACGGTGGAACAAAGCCATTTGCGGCACCTTTTGTCACCGTACCTAGTCAATTCCCTCAATTTCGCAACCGAGAGAATAAAGAGGGAACTATCCAAGAGCGTATTAATGGATGTATGCAGCGTTCGATGAACGGACGTCCATTGCCTGAGAACTCCGAGGAGTTGGCGGCGATGGTTGCCTATATGGAGTGGTTGAGTATCGACAAGCCTCGAGGAGAGAAAATCAACGGAAATAAGTTCTTGAAAGTAGATTATCCGGATCGAACGGTGGATCTAAAGCACGGGGAGAAGGTTTATATACAGCATTGTACCACTTGCCATGGCACAGACGGTAGGGGTCAGAGAAATCCAGGCAGCAATACCTATTTATATCCTCCACTTTGGGGTCCAGATTCTTACAATCACGGCGCGGGTATGCATCGAGTGATTACTGCGGCTCAGTTTATAAAAGGAAATATGCCTTTAGGAACCACAGCAGACGAGCCACTGCTTTCAGATGAAGAGGCATATGATGTGGCAGGATACATTAACAGCTTTGCCCGTCCATTAAAGAATAATCCAGAGGCTGACTTTCCAAATAAGAAGCTCAAGCCAATGTCAACACCCTACGGACCCTGGGTCGATCCATTTCCTGCTGCCCAGCATAAATATGGACCATTCGGGGAAATCGCTGCTTATTATCAGCAGGAATACGGTCTAAAGAAGTCCAAATAGGGGTTGAATAACTCCAAGATTTGATGGATAAGTAATCGGTGAAGGTTTCCATTTTTACGACAATTGCTCGTAACTTTCAATAGATGAACAATCCCTTCCACAGCCTGAGAAAAGTACTCATTTTGTTCTCCTTCATCTTGTTTGGAGGTACGCTTGGCTACAGATTAATTGAAGACCTAGATTGGCTTCCGGCCTTTTATATGGTGGTTCAGACAGTGAGCACTGTTGGATTTAATGAGGTTACAGAATTAAGTACGTCTGGCACCTGGTTTACCATTGTACTAATCATTTCAAGCTTTGGAACCTTTGCCTACGGTGCCGGTCTTTTGGCGCAGTTGGCCATTGATGGACGTGTTCGTCATTTTTTACTCACCAAAAGAATTGAACGCAAGGTGGAAAAATTAGAAGGACATGCCATTGTATGTGGCTTAGGTAGAAACGGCCGACAGGTGGTGAGCAAACTTCGCGCATATGGGGCGGATGTTGTTGTTATTGAAAAGGATGAACATCGAGCGGAAGAGTTCAGGAATCAATTTCAAAAGATCTTGGTAGTCGTTGGTGATGCCACTGACGATACCATTTTAGAAAAGGTAAACATTGCGAAAGCTTCGTCTTTAATCGCCGCTTTGGCCTCGGATACTGACAATCTCTTTGTAGTGATCTCTGCGCGTCAGCTCAATCCTAACATGACTATAGGTGCACGAGCGAACACTGAAAGTACAGAACGCAAACTGCTGGCGGCTGGCGCCACATATACGGTCAGTCCGAACCTAGTAGGAGGGGCACACCTTGCGCATAATTTGATGAATCCTGGTGTGATGAATTTCTTAGATCACCTGAGTGTGGGTGGATCGTCTGCGACGAATATCGAGGAAATCGTGGTCGATGAATTGCCTGAAGTATTTAGTGGATGCAACATCAAGGATTTAGAGATTAGACAACAGACCGGATGCACAGTTATTGGTTATGTATGTGAACAAGGATTGCTTACAGTAAATCCCTCACCAGACTTTAAAGTTGCGCCGCATTCCAAACTCTACGTTTTGGGAAATGATGAACAGATTAAGGACTTGAGGGCTTGGTTTACCGAAAAGACCAAATAAATTCGCAATAAGCTAACTACATCAGATGAAGATTCTCTACACCGGATCAAACGGATTATTAGGTCAAAAAATTTCTGCAGCCACAGTAGGCTATGAGCAGCATACTTTTCTAGCCACTGCAAGAGGCGAAAACCGTACTCTTAATCTTGGCAGTGCCTCGTATGCAGCTATGGACATTACGGATGCCGAAGCTGTGAATGTTGTGGTTAAAGATTTTCAGCCTGATGTTATCATCCATGGTGCGGCTATGACCCACGTAGACCAGTGTGAGCAGAACAAAGAATTGGCCTACCAGCTTAACGTGATAGGGACTAAAAACGTAGCGGAGGTTGCGAGAAATATCGGTGCGCATCTTGTTCATATTAGCACGGACTTCATCTTTGATGGAACAGAGGGGCCTTATGACGAACATGGTATACCCAACCCTTTGAGTTATTACGGTGAGACCAAGCTTGAAGCGGAAAAGATTGTACGAGCGTTAGACCATTGGAGTATCCTTAGAACGGTTTTAGTTATTGGTATGGCTGAAGATTTGAGCCGCAGCAATATCGTTCTGTGGGCAAAGGGCGCTCTAGAGAAGGGCCAGGCGATCAATGTCGTTGACGACCAATTCCGCACACCAACCCTCGCTGAAGATCTTGCTCAAGGCGCATTATTAGCAGCCACGCAGAAAGCGCAAGGCATCTACAATATATCAGGTCCAGATTTCATGTCGATTTACGAACTCGTAGGTAAGGTCGCAGAGCACTTCGGCCTCTCCATGGATTCTGTAACCAGAGTGGACAGTACGACCCTGAACCAACCGGCCAAACGTCCTCCACGAACCGGTTTTGACATCACCAAAGCGAAGACAATACTCGGCTATAAGCCACATAGTTTTAGCGAAGCACTGGCGGTTATCGCCGAGCAGGCAGGATTATAGCCATCTATTTGCTCCTTGAGCTTCAATCGTTTATTTTCGGGCATATTCTAAACTAACCTTTAGGTTACATGTCAAACACTACTGAATCTTGGGGTTCCCGCGTCGGACTCATTCTCGCTATGGCGGGTAATGCTGTTGGTCTAGGAAACTTCCTACGTTTTCCCGTTCAAGCCGTGCAAAATGGCGGCGGAACTTTCATCATCCCTTACCTCGTTTCCTTTTTGCTTATGGGTATACCTCTTTTATGGGTAGAGTGGGCGATGGGCCGATTCGGCGGTCGTTACGGCGACCATAGTACGCCGTTCATTCTAGATAACATGACCAAGAAACGTTTCTGGAAATACTTTGGTGTCTTCGGAATCTTCACCAACATGGGGGTGATGGCGTATTACACGTATATAGAATCGTGGACATTAACCTATACCTTAAAATCACTTAAGGGAGATTTCCTCGGGATGGACCTTGACGGCTTGGACCAATTCTTCAACAACTACGTTGACCTTGGCGCAGGCATCAACTTCCCAGTATGGGCATTGCTCGCTTTCTTAATCACCCTGACCGTAAATATTTACATCCTTTCACGTGGTTTGAGTGCCGGAATTGAAAAAGTGGCGAAAATTGCCATGCCACTTTTGATTGGTTTTGGTGCCTTCTTAGCTATCATGTCGTGGACCACTGGTTCTACAGGACGTTGCGCCGATTGTTCGACCTACGTAGGTCTGAACTACTTATGGCAGCCGGACTTTACAACCTTGGCGAATCCAAAAATTTGGCTTGCAGCAGCAGGTCAAATCTTCTTTACGCTTAGTGTCGGTATGGGAACCATTCACTGTTACAGCTCGTACTTGAAGCAAAAAGACGACATCGCGCTGAATGCAATGTCTGCGGGTTGGATGAATGGTTTTGTGGAAATCGTTTTGGGTTCCGCAGTAGTTATCCCAATCGCCGTAGGTTACCTCGGTTTAGATTGGGTAGTCGATAATGCCGGCTTCATGATGGCCTTCAAGACGATGCCGTTCCTATTTGATCAATGGGGCAGTGTCCTTGCTGTTATTGCTGGGGTCGCTTGGTTTGGTCTATTGTTCTTTGCAGGAATTACCTCCTCACTGGCCATGGGTACGCCATGGATGGGCTTTGTACAAGACGAATTCAATTGGTCGAAAAACAAAAGTGCTTTAATCCTCGGTATTGCCATTTTAGCGATGGGCCTACCTACCATCCTCTTCTTTGAAAAAGGCGTTTTCGATGAATACGACTATTGGACAGGAACGGTGAGTTTAGTGATTTTTGCCCTCGCTGAGGTTATCCTCTTCGCATGGGTATTCGGAATGGATAAGGGATGGAAAGAAATCACGGACGGTGCAGATATGACAGTTCCAAGATTTTACCGCCCAATTATCAAATACATTACACCGCTATTTATTGGTATCATCTTCCTGACATCGATGTTCAAGCCACTCAATGGTGAATTAAGTGACTGGTCTTCTGCCTTTACATCGCTGTTCTCTGGCAACGGTTGGCCTTGGGCTAATGATAGCATCATCAACCAGATCTTCCACATCAACACCGGCGTACAATGGATGCAGGACGGTGTTCTTACTAATATGTTCTATATTGATATGAGCCGATTCTTCCTGCTCGCCTGTTTCTTCGCTTTGGTTGGCATGGTAAAGGTGGCTTCTAACAAACGTAAAAAAGCAGCACAATGACAACCTCCGCACTAATCATGATCATTTTGACGCAGGGTACAGTTATCGCTGCGACGATTTACTTCTTTAGAAAAGTTTTAAAGGCACCTCATAACGGTGAGCCAGATTCCTACTCGGAAAACGACCCGAAATAGGGAAAAACTTTTAGTTACTCACAATAGTAGCTGCAACGTCTTCAGCCATCTAAATTGGATAGCAAAGACAATCGCATTGTGAGAGAACAGCTTGAATTAACCGCAATTCTTATATGCATCGCCTTGGTCTCCGGGGCGATGTTTTTGTTTCCTGTAGAAAAGAAGGTAGCAGAACGTAAGGCTTTCTTGGAGCTTTGGTGGTCGGCCAATGATTCTTTACGAATCAATAAAATAGATTCAACACATATTTACTCCATGCCCATCTCCGAGGCAACGAAGCGAAGTTTGTGGTTTCGAAGGAAGCGGAATTGGCCCTTCAAAGACCTGGAAGAACTGTATGCTGACCGCTACTTGCGAGAAGACAGCTTATTCTTTGCTTTAGGAACTATCGATTTCTCTGTTCAGGTTGCGAGAGCTTCCAAAACGACCGCGACTAGAGCATCCATTAAAAGACCACTTCCTAGCAGGCAGTTGACTGCCGTTGATGTAAATACTTGCGATTCTGCAGCCCTCGATGCCCTACCCGGAATAGGCCCGGGAATGGTGGGCATATTATTTCGCTATCGAACGCGCTACGGTTTCATCGCCGATATGGACCATTTTAAATCAAACACGTATTACGGTGAACGCTGGCAACAGGAATGGGCCACTTTGCTGACCATAGACTCCGTTCCTCCTCCAAAACTTTCTTTAGAACATTCAACTTTTGAAGAGCTTATGCACTTTCCAGAGCTGAATTACGAGCAGACCAAAAGGATCTGTTTCTATCGAGAGCGTTTTACTGTGCCTACCTGGAAAGAAATAGAAGAATGGGAAGAGTTTTCTGGAGCAGACACAACTTTTTTACAGTTATATATTTCCAGAAATTAAAAAAGGATGTAGTTTTGCGGCCTAACAATTATAAAAGGAGGTGTTACTATGCTCGTAATTAATGTAAAAGATGGAGAATCAATCGAACGCGCACTGAAGCGTTACAAGAGAAAACACAGCTCTACGGGTGTAGTGCGCAAGCTTCGTGCTGATCGTTATCACACAAAGCCGACTGAAGCAAAACGTCGTATGAATATGAAAGCGGCTTACATTCAGTCTTTGCGTCAAGCAGAGGAAGAATAGTAATCTGTACCACGATATATAAGAAAGCCCAACGCCCAGCGTTGGGCTTTTTTTATTAAGTTGCTTTTATGTCCCACTCATCATT
>Ga0213865_10002159_pt1 | contig 12481 bp, 9 predicted proteins | sample PICome_6_FD_160100 | JGI IMG/M metagenome (GOLD analysis project Ga0213865, IMG submission 160100) | Coastal seawater microbial communities near Pivers Island, North Carolina, United States - PICO282 | ecosystem: Environmental > Aquatic > Marine > Coastal | place: USA: North Carolina | collected...
GAGAGTCCACGGGCTTCCATGCCGTCTGGTTTGCTTGGCTGTCTTTCAATGTGTTGTTCAGCTCATATCAAGTTCGCTTCGCCCGTCGTGGAGGGGTAACTCTCCCAATTCACTGAAGGTTGTCGAATGAGCGACTTTCAGTGGTTGCACCCAAAGCAAGGCACCGCCGCGTTGGCGATCGATCCGAAGAATGAATTCCCAATGCACACGCAAAAGTTCTGTGTTCACTGAACCGGGCCATGTGGGCGAGGGTGGAGAAAGTGTGAGTTGTTGGCCTTTCACCCACCGCTGGGGTTCACCTTGCACCATCAAGCGCATGGGCCGAAGGAACAGGCCACCTTTCACTTCTTTGAGTTCCATGGGGGCATCTTCACCGCCCGCCGTTCCGTCATCAAGTCCCACTTCCCAGTGGTGTGGGAGTTCGGTGGACAGCCCCGGAGGTGGTTGGCGATGGGGGTCGCGCTCGAGCGTGCGGAGAAGGGATTCTCGTCCTGGTGGAAGGACACCGACCCGAAGGATGGCGTCAACATGATTCCATGATTCATCCCATTCAGGAAATTCAACGCTGAGGACGAGGTTTTCGTCGGCCTTGCTCGGTTGACTAAACTCGATTTGAGGTGTCTGGAGATTCCGTTTGAGGAACATGTTTTGACGTCGAAGTTCAGTCAAGTTGGCGATGACCCGAATGAAGAGCGGAGCAAAGAGTAACGGGACAACAAACACAGCCAAGGCTGGGTAATCAAGCAAGCCCCATCTCACCGTATCCAGTCCATATACGGGAATATTCAACAGTTCCAAAGCCGGCGAAATAAACAGGTAAAACAGACTCGCTAACAGGACGATAACAACACCATTGATGAACTGGCGCAAAATGTTGTGGATGGGGTTGGGAATCAGGTACCAGCCCCTTCGTTGGCGTTTGACCAACCGGACGAAGGGGCCCTCTTCCAAATGAGGCCCATCCCTCTCGCAGGAAATTGGTTCACCATCAATCAGATAGCGACGTTCCATCAACCAACCGTCTTCATCACCCAAGCGAAAAGCCGGAGGCAGACGTTGAAGCGATTTTGTGGCCGAACCAATGGTCTCGAATTCACCAAGGTCGATGTCTTGTTGTGCAATAGGAAGTGATGTCGGCAACCATCGATTCGCCTCGAAGGGCGGGTAACGAATGCGGTGCTGTTCTATGAGCCGCTTCATGATGTCACCTCACGACAACAACAGCCGAACGCCAGCTTTGAGGGCGAGGGGCCGAAAGGCTGGAACCTGTTTGAGGAGAGCCATGCCTAACGGTACGGGTTTTTCGATGTCGCCAATGGCGTTGATTAAACTCAGCGTGTCAGGGTGAGCGAAATTGATGAAATGCTTGTCAAGGACTTCATCGGTGCAATCGCTCACCAACAAGTTACGAAGGGTTCGGGCTCGATCCTGTTCCTTCTTCATTGAACTCCAAGGTTGTTTCGTGATGGACTTGAGATCCTTTTCTGTGAGTTGATTTGATTTTACGGCCAACGCCAGTTCCTCGTGGATGCATTGGATTTGATGGAAACCTGGGCCAATGCCGCCACCCGTGGTTGGTTTTGCCATACCTGCAGCATCCCCTAGGAGCATGATTCGGTCCTTGACGGTGTGCTTGACCATGCCGGATGGCACGGGGCCACAATATCTTGCAATTTCTTGCGTATGTTCAAAGCGCTCTTTCCATCGTGGGTGGTCCATCAAATCTTGGTAGCATGACTCAATACTACGCCCGCCCAAACGGTCGGCGGTTGACCATAATCCGATGCGATGGGTTCCAAAGCCTGACGGAATCACCCAGGCGAAAAACCCAGGAGCGATGGCGCTTCCACTGTACATTTCAAGCCAGCGCTCTCGCCCCTCATACCCAACCACTTCGGTTTGGAAACCGATCATGAGTTCTTTTGGCCGCCCCATCTTGAAGGTTCGACGTGTCCAACTGTGGGCTCCATCAGCCCCGATGAGGAGTTTGGTCGTGAGGTCAACCTGTTCACCGTCCCGAAGAACGGACAAGCGCACACCGCCTTCTTCGCGTTCTGCTGATGTAGGGACGGTGTTCAACCATAATTCAGCGCCGGCTTCCATCCCTTGCTGGACGACGAATTGATCGAATCGTTTTCTACAGACCACATAGGTGCGTAATGTTCCCTCGGTTCCAACCGGGACGAGGGTTCCACTCGGGCCGTGGATCAAAGCGCCGTCAACCTCTTCGAGCACCGTATGATATCCTTCAACGATGTCCATGGCGCTCGGTGTGACGAGCCCTGCGCACTGGAACGGGCGTCCTACTTCCTCGTGTTCTTCAAGCATCAAGACCTTCAAACCGTCTTGGCTCAGAAGCGTGGCGGCCCTGCCACCGACGGGACCTGCGCCCACTATGACGACATCGTAGTCCCAATTGTCCATGGAATTGCCTCGGGAAGGTATTGTTTCAACCTTCCTTCGTTCGTGGCGTTATCACGAACGTTTTGCGAACTTGTAACCCACGGACTGGTTCTTTTTGAGATACAACGATGCACTGAAGGGATTGCTTGTTTTCTTTGAGACAAAATCGTCAAACGGCCCGACTGAACCTGTTTCAATGAGCGTTTTCGCTTCTTCTCGGGTGAGGTCTCGCTTCGATATGCAACGTTCAATGTGAATCTTGCAATCGGTGGAACTGTCTTCCACCGTGTAGTGAGTTTCGGTTTCAATGATGTTGGCTTTTGTTTTCGGACATACGGCCACGACGCCTGGAACAACTGGGAATCGCTTGGCATCTGCGGCTGCGGCTCTCGGTGGGAAGTCGTAAGTTACTCTGTTCTTCTCCAGTTTGAGGAATGCATTGAACGGTTTGTTTCGCCGAGAGGTGAAATCCTCAAGCAGGGTTGACTTGCCCTCGGTGAAGATGGGTTTTGCCTCCTCTGGTGTTACCAATCGCTTGCACATGATGTTCTGCATGCCTCTAAAGGTGCAATCGGGATTGTCGCAAAGGTAAGCGGTTTTGGTGATTCGAATGGAACCATGGTCGCAAACAGGACAAGGGCAGAGGACTTCGTCATCTTCGGTGGCCTCTCCCGAACCTGAACCCTTGCTCATGACCTTCCCGTCTTTCTTGAGCTCGATCGATGCCTCGTATCCTTCGCCTGCTTGAGAGAAGAATCCGTGGAGGTTTTCGAGGTTTCCTGATTCGATCAATCGGGTCGCCGTCGTCCGGTCAAACCAACGCCCTGAAGTATCTTTCCAGAACACGAATGAACATCCTTTGTCTCGACCTTCATTGTGTTCACACTGGTAGGCCAAGGTGTTCTCCATGACGTTGCCGCTGCATGATGGGCACGCACCGAGGCTGCTCTCGTTGAGGTAGAGCGTGTTGCGATCGTGGTCTCGAATACGGTCGACCATGGACTTCGTTTGTTGAATGATCCTGTCCATGTAGTCCTTCATCGGCGTTTCGCCGCGCTGAACGGAGAGCAGGGAGGCTTCCATGTCGCCTGTCAATTCAGCAGAAGTGATCCATTCAACGGGTATTCTGCGCAAGACATCAATCATTCGTATGCCATGAGGTGCAGCACTGATGGTGCCGTTTCTTGAGCGGCGGATATACTTGCGATTGAGGAGTTTCTCGATGGTGTCTGCTCGTGTGGCAGGTGTCCCTAGTCCTTTTTCCTTCATGGCATCAGCAAGTTCATCGTCCTCAATTTGCTTTCCAGCATGTTCCATCAACTGAAGCAGGCTGGCCTCCTTAAGCCGATTCTTGGGCTTGCTCAGCTCTTCTGAGAACTCATGCGAATCCAATGCAGCTTCGCATGGATTACTCGGTAGGTTGCCCCATCCTTCAGGTATCTTGTCCTTTTTGGTGACAACTGCCCGCCATCCTGCTGTGGCCAAAGCCTCAACTTCTTTGAGGAATTGATGACCGTCTTTGGTGACAGTACGCTTCGTGACCGTCCACTCCGCAACAGGGTGCCATGAAGCAAGGAAGTTTCTGGCAATGAGGTCGTAGAGCTTTGCGTGGTCTCCACCGAAATTTTTGGGTGGTGTTTGACCGGTTGGTACAATCGCATAGTGGTCGGAAACCTTTGCGTTGTTGAAATTCCGTTTTGCGTTGGTGAGTCCATCGGATTGTAGCCGCTTGACATGCTCCGAATAATCGGGTTGACCTCCAAGTTGATCCAATGTTTTGGCAACGGCTTCGTGCATGTCTTCAGGTAAATGCTTCGAGTCCGTTCTCGGGTAGGTTGTCAATTTGAATTTGTCATAGAGGTCTTGTGCAACACCCAGTGTGCGCTTGGCGGACCACGACCACATACTGTTGGCCCGCTTCTGCAAGGTCGTAAGGTCGAAATTCAGGGGAGGTTGCTCCTTTTTCGTGCGACTTTGTTCTTCAACCGTAAATTCTCCTTTGGAGGCCAACATGGTTTCGATGGCTTCCTTTTCCTTTTCATCCATGATGCGATGCGCTTTGTATTCTGGCCGGTTGGGGTCATCTTTGTGACCTGTACGTTCCCAACGAGCGACCCACTGTGCGTCCCCTGCGGTGAAGGTCGCGTTGAGTTGCCAATACGGCACAGGAACGTGGGACAACACCTCCAATTCATGATCAACGACCATGGCGAGGGTGGCCGTTTGAACCCTTCCGAGCGAATTTGCAGAGCGGTCCCGGTTTTGCGGAAGGCGTGTGGCAATCCTTGATCCGTTCATGCCGATGATCCAGTCGGCTTGAGAGCGTGAGTAGGCTGCATCACTCAGCGCCTGGTACACTTCTCCTGCTTCACGGTTCTCGAAAGCATGCAGGATCGCGTCGTAGGTCATGGACTGCATCCACATTCGAGAGGTGGGTGTTTTGACTTTCGAATGTTGAACGATGGTTCGGAAGATAAGTTCGCCTTCTCTTGCTGCGTCGCAAGCATTCACAATTTCGGTGACGGATTTATCCTTGACAAGCTTCAGGATTGCGGAGAGTTGTTTTTTGCCCCGTCCGCTTTTGGGTTTGTATTGAAAGGTGTCTGGAATGTATGGCAAGCGGTCAACCGTTCCCCGCCAATTTTTGAAGGCTGAATCATAGTCATCCATGTACTTGAGTTCTAGCAAGTGTCCGATGGCCCACGTGATGATGATGTCATCGCTATGCCAGTGAGTTTCGGTTTTTTTTCCAACACCAAGGACGTTGGCGAGGTCCTCGGCAACGCTGGGTTTCTCAGCAATGATGACGATGGACATATGAAGAAAGCGCACCGACGACCATACTTGAACCCTCCTTCGTGAATCAAAGGCAGCCTCACGTGTGCATGAAATGTATCATTTCATGGGTTGGATTCTCTGTTTTCCATCATACTTCGCCGGCTCGAATCTTCGTCCCAATCACCCTCGGTGTGCGGTCCGCCGCACCCCAAACACCCTGGATATCCGGCTGTGAGCAAATCCTCGATGATCGTCGAAATCGCTTCCCACGCCTCCCGTGGTTCCATGGGGAGCCAAACCGTTTCGGGGGCAGGTTCGAGATGCGAGCATCGTCCGACTTCACCACCAGATGCAGGGGAAATCAACGAGATGGCATGGTTTTCACCAGAGGTGAAGCTGGGAAACATCGTCCGAGCTGGCTGAATGTCTGCCAATCGAAGGCCAAGGGCCAGAATGGACGCCTTGAGCCAATCCGGACCTTGGACCTCCACATCCTCGGTGCGCAACATGACTCTTGCCAATTCTCGAACGGCAGGCCACCGCGGGTCCGATATTCGCATCATTCCTTCGCAGGAGGGGCAAGTCTTGAAGGATGTCCTCAGAGGCTTGACATCCATGGGCGTCGGTTATCGGTGGTTTGGACGCCCCCTCCTTCGTTTTCAGGATTCGGAAAAGGCTCACGGCCGGTCGCTTGTATTGTTGCGTTTGGCTTCGAACAATCCGCTGACACGTGCTATCCTGAGGGCGCTTTACCGCCCGAAAACATCGTTGCCCGTCACGCTCTTCGGTACGCAATATACCCACCCGTTTGGTTTGGCTGCAGGCATGGACAAGAACGCTAAAGCCCTTCGAGGATGGGAAGCATCAGGGCTTTCCTTTGTTGAAATCGGTGGTGTGACCATGCTTGAACAATCAGGTAATCCGAAGCCGAGGATGTTCCGTGCACCTCATGCCCAAGCCCTGGTCAATCGTATGGGTTTTAACAACGATGGAAGCGAGAAAATCCAACGCGCACTTCAACACCACATCGACCGGTACGGTCAACCCGGTATTCCTATCTGGGTGAATCTTGGGAAGTCAAAGGTTACGCCCCTCTCCGAGGCACATCTCGATTACGGAACCACGCTTGAACGGCTATGGTCGTTCGGTGATGTGTTTGTGGTGAATGTATCCTCACCCAACACCCCCAATCTCCGAGAGTTACAGGACGATGAAGGGCTCGTGCGTATTCTCTCCCATTGCGCAAAGGTCAATCGACAATGTTCTGAAACGCAGGGTTCACCACCGAAACCCATCTTGGTTAAAGTCGCCCCAGACATGACGGATGAACAACTCATTCATATTGCGAGGACAGCCAAGGCCAACGGGGCTAACGGCATTGTGGTTTCCAACACCACGGTTGACCGACCGTCTGCTTCCAATGGCAAGGACAACGCTGTCTTCCAAGAAACAGGTGGGCTGAGCGGGCGACCTCTTCGCGAGCGTTCAACAGCGATGATCGCCACCGTGCGCCATGCGACCGGACCTGATTGGCCAATCATCGGTGTTGGTGGCGTATCATGTGCGGATGATGCCTGGGAAAAAATCCGAGCAGGAGCAACCCTCGTTCAAGCCTATTCTGGCTTTGTCTTTGAAGGCCCAGCGCTCACCAAAGCCGTTGTTGATGGGCTTGCCAAACATCTCAGAACATCGGGCTTTTCATCCATTGAAGAGGCCGTTGGGACTGGAATTGCCTGAAAGAGGATTGTTAAGGGTGCAACGGGTGGGAAAAGCATGTGGGCAAGGCGCACACGTATTCTTGTCATCGGCGCCGTGCTGACGCTCGGGCTCTTGGCGACAGTTCTGCTCCAATCGCCTGCCCCTACACAGACGGTGGACGAATTGATGGCCTCTCCTGCCGATCATGTTGACCAAGAAGTCGCCATCCGGGGTGAAGTTCGTGATGGGACCATCGACAACAGCACGATGACCTTCGTACTTGAGGGCGGGACCTCATATTTGACCGTTCGATTTACCGATGCGATGGTTTCTAACGGTCTTGATGACAATCGCACGGTCTACGCTGAAGGCATTCTGCGCTACGAAGATGGAACGTATGTCTTTGATGCAAACATCATCAAGACTTCATGCCCCTCGAAGTATGAAGAAGCATCAAGCAATGAGGAATAACGACCCTGCGTTGCTTTGATATAGGCTGGCTGACGGGCGGTAGGTGGGATAGGTGGGGAGCTCGGCGTACCCTGAATCACAAATCGTCGTTATGGTGGACCGAACGCCTTGGGGCGGCGTAAGCGGCCGTGGGGTTCCCGTAGGCGGACGTTGATGTCTCGCCCCCACATGACTCGGGTGTCATGAACCGTATCCGGAAGGAAACGGGGAATGAATAACCGGGGGACTAGGTCAGGCCGGGAACGGAGCAGCCCTACCTGGGGCCATGGGTGCTGTGGGGATCCGGGATGGAGGAAGCCTGCGGATTTGGCCTTGCGAAGCGCACGTCCACCCTTGGCTCTCCCACCTTAAATGTCAAAGACAACATCGGCGTACCAGCCTGGACCTTCGAAGGACGGCACGTCATCCCAATGGCTTGTCACAACTTCTCCTGATTGTAGTTCAGCGACCACCAATTGATGGGTGGTGACCGCTTTAATTTCGATTTCTCGTTCAACTTGCTCAGCGTCAATGAAAGAGACTTGGGCTACAGCGGTCAATCCATCTGGTTCTCGCAAGATGTGAACCTGTCCATCAACATACCATTGCCCATGCACTTCGGCTCTGTAGAGGAGTTCATCAAGCCAAGCGAGGAAGAGAAACTCCTCATCCGCCGGACGGTGTTCGGAGCGAACCCGCCACTCCCCAGTCTTTCGTACGCAAGCGTTCAAGCTACGAGCACTTGTTTCACTCAGGAGATACGATTGCATCCCTTCTGCTGCTTCAGCCAACAACGAGGCGTAATTTTTGGCAAAGACTCGCATGCCGACGTCGGCGGTCGTGGGCCACAACCAAGCACTCATGCATCCACCCTATCGCTTGGACACTTGTAAATTCCAGACATGTTCACCCACTCGGTGGATCAGTTCGTCTTTGCTCAACACAAACGCGTCGGTTCTTTCTGCCGCAAGAATACATTCGCATGCAGCGTTCGCTAGCAGCGCCGTGGAGTGAACATCCAGTCCACAGGACAGCGAGAAAGCGATGGCTACGGCCGCAGCATCGATCAGTCCAATCATTTGGCGAAGGTCAACCAGACCGCACGGTGCATGGACGGTCTCCTCCTCTGCAGAATATATCGTCACACCCGCTTCACCTGAAAGCACCACGAGATGCTTCCAATGATATTGGGCCAACAATTTCTCAGCAGCTTCAGCCCCTGTTGAAGCACCGACGCGTCGCCGCATCAATTCAAGTCCCTGTGATTGGAAAAGAATCCAATCGACACCCTCGGTGCGGTGAAGGCCGGTGAGTTTTGGATCGGCGATCACGGGAATGTTCCGTGCCTTTGCGGCTGCAAACAATCGTTCAGCACCCTGGTCGGTGATCACCCCTTGGCCGTAGTCGGAGGCAATGAGGGCTGATGCAGCATCGAGGTCCGCGATAGCCTGATCATAGAGTGCGTTTGAAGCCTCTTCTGGCACCGGTGCATCTTCTTCAATGTCCCACCGAAGCAAGAGTTGTTCATCACGAATCAAACTTTCACGGGAGGCTAACATGCGAGTTTTCACGGTGGTGGTTCGGTCTTCAATAATGGCAATACCATGGGTCGTCACCCCTTCTGCCTCGAGTGATTCAATGATGCTAAGGCCAGCCGTGTCATCCCCGACAACGCCAAACAGGTAACTGTCCAAACCCATGGAACGCAAACCACGGGCGACGTGTGCAGCCGCTCCAACGTCCTCCTCCCTTGACGTTTCTCGCAACACGGGAACCGGGGCCCTCGAGTTGAGATTGTTGGCATAGCCGTGAATGTAGCAATCCATCATCACATCGCCAATGAGCACAATTTTTCCAGATTCATCTGAACGCAAGTGGCGTTTCAATGTGGACAATGTATCGTGCAAATTCGCTTCCTCGTCGGTCATTCCCATGGTGTCACCTCAGTTATTCATCCGTCAACTCATTCATGATGCGTTCGTGTTCTTGGTCCGTGATTTCAAGGGTTCCTCGCAGCGTTTTGAGGATGGCGTGCTCGTCGGCCGTGATCACCTTGTCCTGCATGGCGGTTTTGACAGCTGCAGCATAGGTTTGGTAGTGTTCTGAAACAGCAGGTGTTTCGCGGGCACGGTTCAACAGGGCGTTGTGGGTGACTTGGTCAATGCCGAAGTGAACTCTGAACGTATCCAACAAGTCAATTTCATCTTGGAGAATCTCCCCATCGTCCAACGCTTGCAATATCATCTCGAAGTATACTTCCTCTGGAGGTGGAATCTTCAGCGCCTTTCTTGCTTCGTTGGACAATCGTCGTACACGCTCCGGGTGCATACCAAGGAATTCCACCACCTCGTTGAGAAGGGATTGTTCGTCTCGGGTTATCTTGCCGTCTTCCCAAGCTCTCGCATACATTCTTCTGACCAGTGCTTCTCCATTCTGGGCATCCATCGAGGCCATGCCATGGGGGTTGGAAACAGGAGATACGAGTGGGGCGTCTTGGAGGTTACGGGCTTCATCAACCCTCGAAAGCAATTCAAGAAGTGGTTCATTCCGGTTCCAAATCTCCGCTAGAACTTTTGTTGTATTTCCTTCATTCACCTCTTCGTCAAGAACGCGTTGGGCGAGGGAGTTGGCCATATCACGGCCCAATTCGGTCAGGGTATAGACTCGTTTTCGTTGCTTTCCACCTGGAATGTGCCGTTGGGCAACGGTAAGCAGCCCGTTTTTCTCCATCCGCTTCAAGGTCCGTGGGATATGCTTTCGCTGGACGTGAACGGCGGCTGAAATGCCTGCTTGCGTCAATGATGCTGGTGCTTCCCAACCACCCGCAGGAAGCTGCTGGTTCAGCAAATGGAGCATGGTTCGCTCCTCTGTCGTCAATGTCCCAAGATAGCCAACAACCATGGGAGCGCCTCAGGTAAGCGTTGAGCCGATAGCACATAGGACAATCGGTTTCAAGCGACGGAATCAAAAACAGCCCGCTGATGGAGATTACATGGGTGGGCGAGAACGAACATATCGTCCGAGGGCAAGAACCACTCGACCCATCGGCGAGGGCCGCTCCGCCAATGCGGCACCAACAACCCCGCTTGACCCACCTATACTGCGGGATGATGGATGGTTCGTGAGCGAACCACTCGCTCACCGTCTGCATCAGAAAAGTGCACTCGGTCAGCGGGTTGAAGGTGGGTTGTTGCTCACGCCAGAGGAGGTACTCTTCTGTCATTGGTACCGTCATCTCCCCTTGCCGAAGACCGATGGTTGGTTTGAAGCCTCACTCAAGCAAGACACCACGTTGCTCAGACGAACCATTGCCCTCGATGTGCTTCGAAACGGCGGTGAGCGAGTCGTGCCTGCACAACATCTCGCTGGAAGGTATGAACAGTTGCCTCAAGCTACTTGGGCCATTCGTTGGGAACGACACGAGGCATGGTCAACTCACCCTGGAAACACCCAGGTTCGAATTCAGCGAACACACGATCCGCTTGATTGGGATGAACTCGGTCAGTGGGTGTCTGATGTTCATGGCTTTGGCCACCTTGCGGAATTGGTTGTCATCGACGATGAATTTGACACTACGGTCTACCATTTGTCGTTCATGCAGCCCAACGGTCATCACCTGCACCTTGGGAATCTCAATGTTGAGCAACGAGAACAAGTGACGACGTGGTGCCTTGAGGGTACACCGGTGGACGGTGGTGTGTTTCTTTCATCGTGTGATGAATGGCCGTTGCCGGCCTTCGGATTGCCACATTTTTCCGGTCGATTCCTAAGAACAGAAGAGCGAGAATACCTTCTGAGTGGTTCATCAGCCTCCAACGGTCTTTACGTGGCTCTCGTCGAGGCCGGCCTTTTACTTCGTCCGGGATTCAAGTACGGGTGCCGATGGCGAGCTTACGAAGATGACATTGAGTTTGCTCATGCACCATGGCTGATCCAGCCACGTCCAGAGGCACCTGCAAATTGGGAGGAAGTTTGCCTTGCCGTTCGATTGGCTGAAGGCGTCAACAAGCGATGGCTCTGCGCTGACCAAAGCGGTGAATCACCATTGTTCCTCAACATCAAGCGTGCCGGTTGATGCCTGTTCATCCAACGGCCGCCCCCATGCATCCCCTTGTGGAGCATGGGAGCTGGGATCGGGTTGGTCTGTCGCAACATGCTCGGGTACATGACGAGCCGTTCCTCGCGATCCGATGGCCCCAGCAAGTGAGGAGAACGCCAAGATCAGGAACATCAATCCGATGACTCTCCCGGGTTCAGTCCATATCATCCACCATTCATCTTGTTGCGTTGTGGCCTGAAGTTCGATCTCAACTGTCCACTCTGTGCCTTCTTCTGTCACAAGATCAACCGAGCCGAAAATCAACATGTTCTCAGATAAGAGCCCACTCGGTTCAACCATCAACGTGTAGGTGTCCTGTCCTTTCAGGGTGATGAATGCCTCACCAGTTGCTACCCGACTCAACGGCCCATCCACCACTACACTGTAACGCTGTTCACCTTCACCCATGGAGTCGAGAGGGATGCTTAGGATCGTTGGTTGCGACGGGTGAACCTTAGCCTCAAACAGCGAAGGACGTGGTATGCGCTCAAACACTTGAACGGGATGCTCGAGGTCCAAGGTCATGCCATCGCATGTGATGGTACCACGAAGGATTGCCGTTGATGGGGCCACCCCGGTGGTGGAGTAGACCAACTCATAGCCGCTGTTGGTGGATTCGAGGCTCACGCTCCGTCCATCGGACGACATGAGGTTGGCGGAGCAATCTACAACATCGCCGGTGATGTCAATGGTGAGTGATTGGCCCGGCAGGATGGTACTGCCATGGTCGTTCATGTCAATATGGAATTCTTGATTGCAGTGGGGCGCTTCGAACGAGACGGTGATGTTGTCTTCTCCGGTGATGGTGGCGACCCAAGGCACCAAGAAACCATCATGCGTCCGAATTTCTACGCCTTCGGCACCAAAGGAGGTGTTGTTGAGGAACAGGTCGGTGGCTTCACCTTGGTTTGAGCCACGGACCAAATCATCACCTTCATCAGCTTCAATGACCTTTAACCAAGGGGTATTGGGGTTGGTGTTCACTTCGTTTCGTTCAATGTCGCCCACACTGAGGTCTTGGTACGACACCAACACGCCGTAGCCTGGTAAGCG
>Ga0213865_10002160_pt1 | contig 12478 bp, 9 predicted proteins | sample PICome_6_FD_160100 | JGI IMG/M metagenome (GOLD analysis project Ga0213865, IMG submission 160100) | Coastal seawater microbial communities near Pivers Island, North Carolina, United States - PICO282 | ecosystem: Environmental > Aquatic > Marine > Coastal | place: USA: North Carolina | collected...
TTTCCTCTCCGTGCGCAAAGATGCCGAGTTTCCTGACGGTGGATTTGGGCAGATGACGAATCATGCGCTCAACGAGGCCTTTCTTGACGGTTTGACCGGCTTCTTGGGCGAGCTGAATCACGTTGGAGATCACGGAACGAATGGATACTTCTCGGCGGGGTTTGAAGAAATCGTGAACCGGTGTGGTCGAGACGCCGATGCAGTCGGGGATTTCGAGCAATCGAGGGTTGCGTCGAATGAGCAAGGCGCCGCCGCCTGCTCCCTGCGTGTATTCACCGGAGGATTCCAAGGCGTACTTGGCGTTGTCAGAGAAGATCACGATACCAAGGCGCTCATCGTTTTCACTCGATCTCGCCACCCAGTCCAGCGTGGTGTGGAGGGCGTCGACAGCGCCAATGCATGCAAAGGTCATGTCGACGACGTCGCAGGTACGGAAGCAGTCTTCACCAAAGCGCTTGGCGTAGCGTTGAGTGAGCATGTCCACGATGTAGGTCGCAGTGGGCTTTGCCCCGTCGAGAGCGGATTCGGTGCCGAGGTACATGCGGCCGATGGTCCTCGGGTCGAGGCCGTTTCGGTCGATGAGTTGCATCACGGCCATGGCGCCCATCGTGGCGGTGTCTTCATGGACATCGGGGATGGCCATCGCTTCAAGCCCGAGGCCTTTGCTGAGTTTGCCGTAGTCCGCTCCGCGAAGGTCAGCGAAATCCTTCATGTCCATGTACAAGCGAGGAAAATGAATCGCTATGTCGTCAATGCCGACAGGGCTGTTACTTTCTACGGGCACCTTTGTTGCTCTGACCTTCAGTATATGAAGGGAAGGTTTCAGCCACGGGCCCATCAATCTTCTTCTTCAGGCATTTCTGGAATCGAGGGGTCTTGTTTGGCCCACAAGACATCGTCGATGCGAAGGACGGAAAGCGCCGCTTCGGTGGCGCCAGCAAGCACCTGGCGGGTGATGCGTAATGGTTCAACAATACCGTCGTCCACCATGCTTGAGGGGACTTTCTCTTCCACGTTCAGACCGATGTGGTGGGCGTCTGGACCATCGTGCGTGCTTTGCTTGGCCACTGTCTGTAAGAGGGAATCCAACGGGTCAAGACCCGCGTTTTGGGCGAGGGTGCGTGGAATGATTTCAAGCGCATCAGCGAAGGCTTCGATGGCCAATTGCTCGCGACCAGCGAACCCTTCGGCAAAGCGCCGCAGGTGCCGAGCGAGAGCGATTTGTGTTGCGCCGCCACCAGCCAGCAGGTACGGCTCTTCAAGCAGTTGACATGCCACACCGAGGGCGTCTGCAAAACATCGTTCAACTTCGCCCACGGTTTCGTTGGTTGAACCCTTCGCAATGAAGGTCGCTCCGCCCTCTTCGGTTTCGACAATCCAGTGCATGATGCCGTTCCACCGTTCGTTTCGGCTGGCGATGAACACGCCCAAATCAGAAGCGGTGAGCCCTTTGACGTCGTTGTTCAGGGTAGCGTTTGTTCCTCGAGCCAACAGATCAAGGTCAGAACGAGCCACGCGACGGTAGGCCTGGATGCCAGCGTCGGTGAGGGCTGCGTGAACGTCGTCGTCGATCCCCTCCTTGCAGGCGAGGAGCGTAACTCCGAGGTCAACAAGATGGTTGATTTGGTCAAGGAGCATCGTTTTTTCTTGCTGGCGGAAGCTTTCCAACACGCCGGTGTTGGCGACATTGAGCTTGAGATTGCTCATCATCTCTCGCCGTTCAAGGCCACCGTCAACCAGTGCAACCTTACCCGATGTCAGCGACTTTGGCATGCGGTCTGTGACTCTTTTTTTGGCCAACACCAAACCGGTGACGAGCGATGAATCCGTCATGCTTCCACCCGTTTGCGTGAGGATTTTCACGCGGGTTGGGTCGGCAAGGGGGCCGTCGGGGCGCTCTTCCACCACCGCTTGGGCAGCCTCGATGGCGAGGCCAGCGAGATGTTGTTGCATGGCCCGGTGAATCTTTCCAGAGAGCGAGGTCTTGGCCGCGGCCAACATTTGGTCGCCGGTTGCATCGATCACCAACGAGTCGAAATGTTGCCTGCACGCCTCTTCAGCGAGACGATAACCTCGTGCGATGGCCGAAGGGTGGACGCCCTGCAGCACCAACTCCCAAGCATTCTGCAACAATTCTGCAGAAAAGAGCACGGCGCTGGTCGTCCCGTCCCGAGCGATTCGGTCTTGGGTGGTGGAGGCGTTGATGAGCATGCGAGCCACCGGATGTTCAACTTTGGCCGATTCAAGGACGGTGACCCCATCGTTGGTGACCATCGTCCGCCCCTCGTCGTCGATGAGCAACTTGTCCTGTCCCAGTGGCCCTAGCGTGGTCCGCACTGCCCCTGCAAGGGCCATGGCGGCCGTGATGTTGTTGCGAAGGGCTTCACGACCGGTCGTTCGCGTCGTCTCCTTGAGGATGGGGACTTCGCTCATACGCCGTCCACCGACCTCTTCCCCATAAGCCAAGCGCTTGGGGCTCAGGCTCGGGTTCAGTCCTCGTCTTCAACGACTTCGAAGTCGGCATCGACCACGCCGTCGTCGACGTTGATGTCACCGTCTTCGCCACTCTCTTGTTGCGCCATCTCAGCGGCAGCAGCCTCGTAGAGTTTGGTTGAGACGCCATGCATGGCCTCTTCGATTTCTTTGACTTTGGCCTGAATGGCAGCGTCGTCCATGGTGTCGATGTCTACGGGTTTGCCGTCGTCATCTTGGACCATCTTTTCGAGTTCGTCAAGATGGGCCTTCACGGGGTCGACATCGCTGTCGTCCAGTTTATCCGCTGATTCCTCAAGGGTGCGTCGGGTTTGGTAGACCACCTGGTCGGCCATGTTTCGCAGTTCCACCTTGGCCTTTCGGCGTTGGTCTTCCTCTGCAAACTTCTCTGCTTCAGCGATTTTCTCTTGGATTTCGTCTTCGCTGAGGGAGGTGGCAGATTCAATCTTGATCGACTGCTCTTTACCGGTACCCATGTCCTTGGCACTCACGTTGACGATGCCGTTGGCGTCGATGTCGAAGGTGACTTCAATCTGGGGGATGCCGCGAGGTGCTGGAGGAATGCCAACCAATTGGAACTGCCCTAGGGTGACGTTGTCCTTGGCGAACTCACGCTCACCTTGGAGGACGTGAATCTCAACGGCTGGTTGGTTGTCGGAAGCCGTGGAATAAATCTCGGAACGCCGAGCAGGGATGGTCGTGTTGCGCTCAATCATGGTCGTCATGACACCACCGAGGGTCTCGATGCCGAGGGTAAGGGGCGTCACGTCGAGCAACAAGATATCCGAAACACCTTCGTCGCCGGCGATGATACCGGCCTGAAGGGCAGCGCCCATGGCCACGGCTTCGTCGGGGTTGATGCCCTTGTAGGGTGGCTTGCCAGCTTCCTTTTCCACCGCTTCTTGAACGGCGGGAACACGGGTGGAGCCGCCAACGAGGATGACCTTGTCGACATCGCCCTTCTTCAGTCCGGCGTCCTTCATGGCTTGGCGAGTGGGGACCATCGTCTTCTCGATGAGCTTGGCGATGAGGTCCTCGAACTTGGCTCGGGAGAGCGAGAGGTCCATGTGGACGGGTTGACCGTCAGCCATGGAAATGAACGGCAGGTTGATCTGCGTCTGCTGCGTACCGGAGAGTTCAATCTTGGCCTTTTCAGCGGCTTCCTTCAAGCGAGACATGGCTTGCTTGTCCTTGGAGAGGTCAATCCCGGTGTCTTTCTTGAATTCGGCCACCATCCAAGCGATGATCTTCTCGTCAAAGTCGTCGCCACCGAGCTTGTTGTTACCCGCCGTGGCCTTGACCTCAATCTGCGGCTGGCCGTCGACTTCGTAGATTTCCAGCACCGAGACGTCAAAGGTTCCACCGCCCAAGTCGTAGACCAGAATGGTCTGGTCTTGGGTCTTGTCCACGCCGTACGCAAGGGCTGCAGCAGTAGGTTCGTTGATGATGCGCAGCACGTCGAGGCCGGCGATGCGGCCGGCGTCCTTGGTCGCTTTGCGCTGGGCGTCGGTGAAGTAGGCCGGGCAGGTGATGACGGCCTGCTTGACTTCGTGGCCGAGGTAGGCTTCAGCATCAGCCTTCAACTTCTGAAGGATGAAGGCAGAGACTTCCTGCGGTGTGTACGTGGTCTCGTCCACGTCAGTGGTCCACTTGGTACCCATGTGGCGCTTCACCGAAATCATGGTTCGTTCTGCGTTGGTCACAGCTTGTCGCTTGGCGGTCACGCCGATGAGTCGCTCACCGCCGTCCTTGGCAAACGCCACCACCGAGGGGGTCGTGCGTGCGCCTTCTGCGTTCGGGATCACCACGGGTTCACCGTTTTCGATGGTGGCCACGCAGCTGTTCGTCGTTCCTAGGTCAATTCCAATCACTTTGCTCATTGTGTTCACGTCCTTCAAAAGATGGGGATGCCACCGTCGTCTTCGTCATCGTCATCGTCGCCGAGGTCGATGCTTACCTCCCCCGGGGCAGGGAGGGTGTCGTCATCATCCGTTTCCAGCGCCTTTCCTTGGGGCGTCAGTTTCAGGGTGATGTCGAGAATGCCGTTATTCAGGGTCCAGTCCACGACGTCGTCGCAGGGGTGAGGAAGTTCCACCAAAGCCAGTGGCTTTGGTTGAGTGGTCCGCATGATTTCAATTTGCGACCCGTTCTTGATGAGTTCAATTTCAAGGTGTTCGGATTCGATGTCGCCTTTGAGGGCAAAATCAAGGGTGACCGACATGTTCCATCCGTCGAGGTAGACGTCCTCAGCGGGGAGTTTGACGGTTTCGTCGTCGTTGTCCTCGAGGGCAGACGGATCCATTTCTACCGGGGCAGCATCCACACGAATGTCCATTCCCAGGTTTTTGAGGAGGTCATCCATGGAGGTCCCTGCATTGAACATCTTGGAAATGTCGGAGATGTCGAAATTGAAATTCACTTCACCTTTGGCGATTTTCTCAGGGCTGATGCCGAGGGCGTCAAACTGATCTTTGAACTGGTTCATGAAGCCCTTGAGTTGTTCTCGATTGATGGGCATGCCCATGTTTCGAAGCATCTCTTCGAGTTTGTCCAACAAGTCGTCTTCCCAGTCGTCAGCCATCGTCCAACACCACTACTAAACCATCGGTTATGTAGTTGCCAATCTATTACCCCATATAAATCTAATGAAAACAGCGAGCTGAGTTGGAGAAGGGAGGCGAGAAATCTGCCACAAGGCTGCGCAAAACATCTCAAAGAATTCCTCACACGACCCAATGCCGTGCGGTTTTGCCGATGTTGTGCCTCACTCGCCAGTGATGAGTCCAACCATGGTTCGAACGTGGATGCCCGTAGCACCGTGGCCAACCATCTTGTTGGTCTTGGCGCCCCAGTAGGTTCCAGCGATGTCCATGTGAGCCCAGGTGATTTGTTCGGCGTCATCGCCTTCGCCTCGATAGGGGACGAATTGCTTGAGGAAGGCAGCGGCGGTGTTGGCACCGCCCCATCGACCAGCCCCGAGGTTGCGGGTGTCAGCGATTTTGGAATCGGTCATTTCCTTCTCAAACGCCGGGAGCAGGGGCATCGGCCAGGCGAGTTCACCAACATCGTTTCCAGCTTCATGTATGCGGGTTCGGAAATCGTCATCATTGGACCACAAGCCGGTGGCTTCGTGGCCGAGGGCGACGACGCAGGCGCCGGTGAGGGTGGCGAAGTCTACGATGTATTCGGGGTCATAGTCCGTTCCGGCCTTCCACAGGCCGTCGGAAAGGACGAGGCGACCTTCAGCGTCAGTGTTGAGCACCTCGATGGTTTTTCCAGAGAGGGTGGTAATCACGTCGCCGGGTCGCTGGGCGTTCGCTGCTGGCATGTTTTCGGCCATGCAGGTGATGGCGACAACCTTGCCAGGATATCCGATGGAAGCGAGGGCTTCCATGGTGCCGAAGACGGTGGCGGAACCACCCATGTCGTACTTCATTTCGTCCATGTTGGCGCCGGGCTTGAGTGATATACCACCCGTGTCAAAGGTGATGCCCTTGCCGACCAGCATCGGGTGGCGTCCCTTCTGGTCGCCGTTCAGGGTGAAGATGACCATGCAAGGCTTACGAGACGAGCCCATGCCGACCGCTACAAGACCGCCCATGCCGTGTCGCTTGGCAGCTTCGTAATCGATGACCTCGACCTTGGCGTTGTCGTACTCTTTGGCCCAGCGCTCTGCCTTCTCAGCGAAAGCCATGGGGTACATGTCGTTGGGTGGGCAGTTGCCAAGGTCTCGGGAGAGGTGGACGCCGCTCACGATGGAGGCAGCGCGGTCGATGGCAGCGGACAGGGCCGTTGCGTCGCCCTCGTCGCAGTTGATCCGAGCAGAGAGGTTGGTGTCTTCGTGGTCGTCGTCTTTCTTCTTGTAGAGGTCATAGGAATAATCACGCAACATCATGCCCTCAGCAAATGAGGTCATGCAGGCCATGTCAGCGCCGTGGAACACCACGGTCAGTTCGTTGCCGTGGACCTTTTTGCACGAGGCGACCACCGTAGCACCTGCCTCACGGTAAGCGTGGACGTCGGCCTTCTCGGTCTTGCCAAGGCCGACGAGCATGGCTTTTCCGCCATCGGTCCCCACAAGGGTCATGGTGGCGTTGGCCTTAGCCTTGAAGTCGCCGTCACCCAACACGCGGTTGATTTGCGCTTTGAGGCTGGAGGGGATTCCCTCAACGATTTCGGGGAGTGTTTCTTCACCCTCAAAGAGGGGGAGGACGAGGGTTCCGTTGATGTTGTTGCCTGAACTGATGGTCACTTGCATGGGTTCACCGTAATATGCCAACGATTTCTTACACTTCAACCCTCGCAGTCATCAGTTAGCCACGAGAAGACGACCTTCGTATCAATCGTGGTCTTCGTCTCGTCCGCTGATGTCGCTTCGCTTGAGGGTACTGACCCCGATGAATGCGAGCAAGACCGAGACGGGATTGAACAGGCCATAGCCGAGCAGGAATCCTTCTTCATCGTCCACCACCGTGAAGGAGACGTTGCTGTCCACGGTTTCATTCACCCAAACGGCAGCCTGAATGACACGCTTCTGATAGTTCAAATTCCACATGCCGTCGCCGTCGAAGAGGTCCTCGTCCACCTCGAAGGCGACTTGAGTTGCGTTGCTGGCGTTCACGCCAAACAGCGGTGATGTCCAGAGAACTTCACCTGCAGGGCTGTGGTACTCCAAACTGGCGTTGGTAGTTGAAGCGTGGCCGTGGTTCACAATGTCCAAGGTCAGTTCTTCGTCGTCAAGCACGATGGATTGGACATCGAGGCGGGCTCGCCAGTACCAGACGTTGTCAATCAAGAAGCGCATGACGTCCATTTCTTCACCGAGTCGGTCGTTGAGGTTCTCAAAACTGCCCGGAACAAACTGCTCGTCGTCGGTTTCGAAGGTAAAAGTGGGGAACCCCATGATGCCGTAGCCGTAATCTCGGCTCGTGCCGCAGTTGGGATACAGCCCCTGATTGGCGTTTTGGATGGGGATTTCCGAGACGTTCGCTTGAACATCATCACGGATGCGCCAGAACAATTCCCAGTCGGGAGGTTGTTCGGGCCACTTCCCCCATGGATAGAGCATGATCCACACGCCCGTGTGCATGGTGACATACAGGTCCGCATCGGTGACGTAGGCGTTCATGTAGTCTGAATTGGCTGCGGTTTCCGATTCACTGAACGCACTGCTGCCGGGCTGCGTGGTTGGGCAGGTGTTCCAGTAGTGGTCGTAGTTGCGGTTGAGGTCAACCTGGTTGATGTTCCATCGTGTGTCAATGTCGTTGCCATCAGGGTTGAGCATGATGAGGATGTGGAGTTCGGTGTTTTGCAGGACCGTGATGGCTTCTTGGTTGCCTTCGCTCCAGGCATTGATGTACCATTTCGCTGTCAGGTAGGCCAGCGCTGTTCCCAAGTATTCGTTGCCGTGATGACCGCCATCGATGTAAATGATTTCTTTCGCCGAACCGTTGGCTTTGGTTTCCATGGACCAGTCTGAAAGGCGAACCACCCAGAGGGTCTTGCCAAGTTCAGATTCCCCAGCGCTGGTGAGGTCAACAATTTCTGGATATTCATCCGCCCAGTCGTTGACATCGAGGGTCAAGGTCGCCCACGTCAGGTGAACATGGCTGTCGATGGGGTCGCCCGGCCAAACGGGCGTCTGGGCGGGGTCGTACTGGGCTGCTGCTGCGGGGAGGGTCGCCAGCATCATGCAAACAACCAAGCCGATGGCTACTCGCATGGTTGGCCCTTGCGGCTGCAAATCAAAAACACTTGCATGGCGGAGCGTTCACCAGTCGGAGGTGAAGGCGTTGGGATTGGCTACCTTTTCGCCTTCTCGGGTCCAAATACTGGGGCCGTCGGTGGCGTAAATGTCAGCGAAGGGATCGATATCTTCCTCTTGCAGATTGCGCTGCATGTAGGCTTCCACACGCTCCCGAAGGTCGGGCTTGAACTTCCAGTAGTGGATGCGCCACTCTCGTCCATCCCAAAGTGTGGTTTCTTCGGATTCGGTGGTGAGCAGGTCGTAGTCTTGGAACATGTAGAACAAGTTTCGGTCGGTTGGTTCAAGAGCATTGTCGATGATTCGGTTGTAAAAACCAAAGAATCCAAGTGCATGTTCAGCCATGCCTTGGGCAACCTCGGCATCCATGTCAAGGTCAATGTGCTGTTGAATCGCCTTCGTCAGTTCTGCAAGTGTCATCCCCATCGTCTCGCCTCCGAGCACGGTATACCGGCTGTTTTCGGTTCCCGTTGCTCTATTATATTGGTCACCGACCCATATTAACTGTTCCATAACATTTCATGAAATCTGCACTTTGAACCGCATAATCGGGGTCATGCTGTCATCGGCAACATGATGAAGGTGGCGACGGCCAACATGCTTCATGTCGGACGGCTTTGAGGAGGGGGCGTTTCTGGGTTTACCCCGAAGCGAGGGTCCCGTCGACATCGCCGTGGTCCCCCTCGCTTACGAATTGACCACTTCCTATGGTAGCGGGGCATGTGATGGGCCACAGGCTTGCATTGAGGCGAGCGCCCAGGTCGAACTCTACGACGACAGATTGGGAGCCGACCTTCCAGCCGGCTGTATCATCTCAACAGAACCCGTTTGGGAGGGCACGGCCCCAACGCTTCGAGCTCAGTTGGACGAGCTGGCGACCCATGCTGCCTCGTTCCTCCAGGGTGACCTCTTTCCGCTGTTTTTGGGAGGCGAGCACGGCATCTTGCCGCCGATCATGCACGCTGCTCGCTATCATCCGTCCGTCAACGGGGACCTTTCGAAATTGACCGTGGTGCAACTTGACGCCCACGCCGACCTGAGAAGTTCCCTTGACGACGAGGTGTTCTCCCACGCATGTGCTGCCTCCCGGAGCCTTGATGTGGGCGTTGGGCGACTCTTGCAGGCTGGCATTCGGGCGTACAGTTTGGAGGAAGCCGAGTGCATTCGAACCGACGGGCGCATCACGACCTTTTTTGCACGTGATACCCAGCACCCTCACACCGGTGGGGCAGCATGGCAAGCCTGGCTTGACCAACTCTCGTCCTTGACCGGGCCGGTCCATTTCACACTCGACATCGACGGATTGGACGGGTCATTGGTTCCTGCCACGGGAACCCCTGTGCCAGGTGGGCTCAGCTACTGGCAAGCCGTCGAAACCATCGAGACACTGTTTAGGAACCCCAACGTGGTGGTCATCAGCGCTGATGTGAATGAAATCGTGGCGCAGCACGACACGCCACTCACACAATTTACTGCTGCGGGGCTTGCGACGAAGATCCTCGCATGTCACGTCCTTGCGCGTCGTGAGGGGCGTTGGGTTGCTCACTCTTCTCCACCGAGTGGGGCACTGGACGACACGTACTTCCAGCATTTTGAGCCAAGCGTATCTTCGGTATCTTGAAAAAGGCGATGGTGAGGCAGGGCGCAGGTGAGCACATGAAGGCCAACCCTCCCCTTGGGGCCCACGTGTTCCTTGACTACGTCAATGCCTTTTTCGAGGGCGAAGATGACTATCAGTGGCTCTTTTCAATGATACGAGAAGCGGTCGCTCAAAGCCCTGCCACCGAGGTCCATGCGCACCTCGCTCCGTTTGATGGAAGCACCTCGCCACCGGGTTTTGCGGCCGTGGTCCTCATCGACGAGAGCCACATCTCTGCCCACTGCTACGCCGACCGGGGCCTGCTGGCTGTGGACTGTTTTACCTGCGGTGATACCGACCCCGAAACCATCGCCTCCTACCTCCATGAGCGGCTCATGAAGCGTTTTCCGAACCTGATTCGAACTCGTATGGACCGCGTCGATCGTTTTCTCACGGAGGCTTGAGTGATGTCCATTCGTTCCTTTGTTGATGAGCACTTTCGCCATTTCAATGCGGGGACGGTCGCTCGGGCATCGGCGTCGCTGGTCGACCTTCTCGATGAAGGTGGACGCATTTTTCTCACCTTGGCCGGTGCGATGAGTACAGCAGAAATTGGGCGCAGTTTGGCCGATATGATCCGTGCCGGGCACATCGCCGCCATCTCCTGCACGGGGGCGAATCTCGAAGAAGATGTGTTCAACCTTGTCGCTCACGATGCCTATGTCAAGGTAGCCAATCACGAAGACCTCTCTCCCGAAGATGAGGCTGAACTGCTCGAGCGTAAATTGAACCGGGTGACCGATGTGTGTATTCCTGAGGATGCGGCCATCCGGGCCATTGAACACCATCTCATGGGCGTTTGGCGAGCTGCACAAGAGGCCAGTGAATCCCTCTTGCCTCACGAATATCTGTACCGCTTGCTGCGCTCTGGCGCCCTCAAAGACACTTACCAAGCCGACCCAAACCATTCGTGGCTGTTGGCCGCTGCCGAGGTCAACCTCCCCCTTTATGTTCCGGGGTGGGAGGACTCAACGCTGGGCAACATCTTCGCTGCTCGTTGTGCCGAAGGGCATCTTCATCCTGAAGCGGTGCTGAGTGGGACCCATTACATGACGGATTTGATGGCGTTTTATCGTTCCTGCACCACACCCTTGGCTTTCCTTCAGTCTGGTGGAGGCATTGCGGGGGATTTCCCCATCTGTGTGGTGCCGTTGCTCCACCAAGATTTGAGGGAAGACCATGTCACGCTTTGGTCGTGGTTCTGCCAGATCACGGACGCAACCGCTTCCTACGGCGGCTATTCTGGGGCGCCACCAAACGAGAAAATCACTTGGGGAAAACTGGCAGTAGAGACGCCGAAGTTCAACGTCCATAGCGATGCTACCATCGTGTTGCCGCTCATTTTTGCCTACATTCTTGACCGATAAGGGGACAACATCCCCAAAGTCTTGAAGGGGAGCAGCACCACCTTCTCACCATGACCAATCGGAGTGTCAGCCTCTGCCTTGCGATTCTTCTGGCGATGTCGTTGCTGCCTGTTTCGGTTCAGGCGGACGAGTCACCATCCGTGAAGATCACCACGCATTGGGTCGGTGATGGACCCACGGAGACCCGTCACGCCTACACTCTGACCTTCTCAGACAACGGCACCTACGGTGTTGAGGTGGACATGATTCACGAACGGAACGGCACGGCGCTGCCGAGCTTTCACAACCTTGCGTGGGACAGCATGAACGGTGTTCGAACAGCGCTCCTCACCTTTGACACGACGCTGGCATGGGGTGATGTCATCGACCTCACCATCACCATCACCGACCACGACGGAACATCTGGCCTTGATGTGGCGACGCAGCGCACCTTCACCGTCGGTCAGTGGAATCAACCAATGGACGACCACGAGGTCCTCCTCTCAACTTCCTGGGCCATGAACCAGAATTACACCACGGCATCGGGCGAGCAGGCGTTTGACCTTTCGTTCACCGGCCAGGGTTGGCAGGAGCGAGTCGGTCCTACCCTTTCATCATGGGAACTCGGCAACGGCAGCTTTCGAACCTTGGAAACCACGCAGGACGGTGCAACGGAGATGGATTTGGTGCTGACTCAACTGTGGAAGAACGAAACCATCATCGCAGGATTGCTCACCAGCCAAGTCTTTGATGCACGAGGCTTTGGTAGCCTCCAAACCACGGTCATCGATGGTGATATGGTGACGGTGATCGACGCCGATGTCTCGCAGGCCCTTCTCAACCGGTCGGTTATCAACGGTGTGGTTGGTGAACACCTTTCGATTGAGGCTACGGGGCTGTTGAACGTCTCGGAAGACGGCGACGAAGACAATTCGCTCTCCATTGATGGAGAACTCGCTGTGTTCTTGTTTGAGTACATCGATCTTGATGGCGAGCGTTTGCTGCAGCACACCCAATTTGAAGCGATGGCCGATTTCATTCTCATTGAGGATGGGTCCCGACTGGACGTTTCGCTGGACGGCTTTTCTTCACTGGCCCGATGGGAGAACGGCGTACGTACGCAACATTTGGAAGAACTCTACGGGGCCGGCACCTTCGGATTTGCCGACCAGGACGAGAATGCCTCGTTGCAGGTGAACGGGACCATCCTTGACCTTCACACCAAACTCGAGAACG
>Ga0213865_10002161_pt1 | contig 12477 bp, 3 predicted proteins | sample PICome_6_FD_160100 | JGI IMG/M metagenome (GOLD analysis project Ga0213865, IMG submission 160100) | Coastal seawater microbial communities near Pivers Island, North Carolina, United States - PICO282 | ecosystem: Environmental > Aquatic > Marine > Coastal | place: USA: North Carolina | collected...
GGGCCGTTGTCTGAGCCTCGAAGCCTTTCGCTGGAATGGCACGAAATGGGTGGCGCACGGTACGGTCCTTGACGACTCCATGAACAACTTTCCCCCGAAGCGTCTTCCGTCGGGGGAGTGGATGATGACCCGTCGCGATCACCAGAGACAGGTCTCCGTGATGATCGGCGGCACGAAGGCTTTTGATGACTGGCGCGTCAACCCGCTCGCCGCGTACGACGGCAAAGGCCGTCCCGAGGAGCCGTACTGGTACATCCTGCCCGATGGTAAAACCATCGCCGGCCTCATTCGCGACAACGGACGGTCGAAGTTTCTGCTTCGCACCGTCTCCCGAGACAATGGCAAGACGTGGAGCGAGATGCAGCGCACCGATTTCCCGGACGCCACCAGCAAGTTTTTCGTGCATCGCACCAGCCGCGGCTATTACGTGATGGTGTCCAACTCGAATCCTCGCAAGCGCGATCCGTTGACGCTTGCCATTAGCAAAGACGGGCTCGTCTTTACCAAACTCTTCTGGCTGATTGGCGGACGTCACGTCGACTATCCCCACATAATCGAACACGATGGGCATCTCCTGATCGCTTTCTCCGGTGCCAAGCAGACGATGGAAGTCATGAAGGTATCGCTGGACGAACTGGAGCGTCTGGAAATGCCGGAGTCGGTTGAACTCGACCCACACCTTCCGCCAATCAAACAGACTCCTCAGCAACGGCCCTCGCACTGGATCGATCTTGGAGACGAAGGGAAAACGCTTTACGCCGCTGCGGATCTGGTGGTTCCTGAACTCGGCAAACGGGCAACGCTATCACTGGTCACCGCCAGCGGCGCGGAACGCGTTGTGATTGGAATCGGCGACCAAGGCCGCCTCACTGCCCGACTGTACAAGGAGCAGTCGACCGGTCCAAAGCTGGAGCCCGGCAGTAGGCATTCAATTTTGACTCGTGTTCACAGCCATCGCCAGAAACCGGACGAGCTGTTCGTCGGGCTCGGCACCTCGGGGGAAATCCCCGCTGAACCGGATCATTGGACGCTGTCCAACACGAAGGGCAGCAGCGATGCCAATCTGTCCCGCGTGGTCCTGCACAGTGACGCCGACGATTCTGCCGGATTCAGCAATGTCCGCGTCGCGCCGACTCGTAAAGCTCTGGCAAACCAAAAGTCGTTGTCAGGGACGCCGAGCCCTCGCAGAACAAGTGGCACACGCCGCGCGCCAGCTACAGCTGCGCCCCTCGGATCGAACGATCGCGCGGGTGCGCCGCCAAACGTTGTGCTGATTGTCATCGACGATCTCGGCTACGGCGACCTCGGGTGCTACGGCAGCAAGGTCCACAAGACGCCCAACATCGACGCGCTCGCCGACGCCGGGCTTCGGCTCACAGATTTCCACACCAACGCTCCGGTATGCAGTCCAACACGCACCGCCTTGATGACTGGTCAGTATCAGCAACGAAGTGGAATCGAATCGGCGATCGGTTTTGTGACCGACGAGGGAGTGCCCCTGGACAAGGTGACCATCGCGGAACTGCTCCGCAATCGGGGCTACACCAGCGGAGTCGTCGGAAAATGGCATCTGGGTTGGGTGGGCACCTACGGACCGAATGACCAGGGATTTGACATCAGTTACTGCTCGAACAACTCCCCAGATTATCATTCCCACGTATCGCGCAACGGTAAGGTCGATTGGTATAAAAACCATAATTTGCATAAGGAGAATGGATACCTGACCGACCTGGTGACACGTCATTCGAATACGTTTATCGATCAGCACAGGGAGAAGCCGTTCTTCCTGTTTGTATCTCATCTGGCCTTACACTTCCCGTTTCAAGGGCCGTCGGACCCGTCTTTCCGGACCGAGGGGAAACTCTGGCACGGCAAAGAGCGGATACGCGGGAGAGTGCAACCAGACAGTAAATACGGTCCGCTCCAGCCAGAGGAATATCAACGTGCTTATCGCGACATGCTGGAAGCAGTCGATGCGAGCGTGGGTTCGATTGTGGCAACGCTGGATCGCATGGAACTCCGTAAGAACACATTGATTGTGATCACGTCTGACAATGGCGCTTATTCATGGGTGGGCAGCAATGGCATCTATCGGGGGCAGAAGGGGGATCTCTTTGAAGGGGGACACCGTGTGCCTGCGGTGTTCAATTGGCCGGGGCACATATCAGAGGGCGTGGTCGATGATTCAACGACCATGACCATGGATCTGGCGCCAACATTTGCTGCTCTTGCCGGCTTGGAAAAGTCAGATAGCAAGCGTTTTGATGGTATCGACTTGAGCAAACTGCTTTTTGGCCAGACGCGGGTTCCGATGCGAAGGCTGTTCTGGCGTTTCAACAATTCCTACACCGGCACGCATGCCAAATCGGTCCGCGAAGGGAAATGGAAATACGTCCTGGAGAAGGACGTCTCTTACCTGTTTGACCTCGATAAAGATCCGGCGGAGGAACAAAACCTGGCATCCGATTATCCTGACCGCGTTCGAGACATGCACGACGCCTTTCTGGCATGGGAGAAGAAAGTCGCTCAAGGGGGGAGTGCGCAATGAATGTCAGAACAATTATTACTGCGGCCGCCGCATTTGCCCTGAGCGTCCTTTCCGCAAACGCAGACAAGCCCGAACCATCTGGTGAGAAGCCAAACTTTGACGTGATTGTTCATGGCGCCACGCCGGCGGGAATTGCGGCCGCCATTTCGGTTGCGAGGCGTGACTCGAAGACTTCTGTTGCGCTGGTAACACCATACAAACGTGTCGGCGGACTGATCACGAACGGGTTGACGCACCCGGACTTTCGGACGTTTGAGGCTCTGACTGGATTGTTTCGGGAGTTCAATCGACGGGTCCTGCAGCATTACCGCAAACGCTTTGGAAACGATTCTCAGCAGGTGAAGGACAGTCTGTTCGGGACGCACGCCGGCCCGGAAGTGAATCACATTGTGTTCCGGCAGATGATCGACGAGTTACCGGGAATCTCCGTGCTGACTGAGCATCGGCTGAAGTCGGTTCAACACGGGGGACGCCGGATTCAGGCGATGACTCTGGCGACTCCCGATGGCGAAGTCACGCTGCGGGGCGACTACTTTGTTGACGCGACTTACGAAGGCGATCTGATGGCGGGGGCCGGAGTGCCGTATCGCGTCGGTCGTGAAGGACGCGACGAATACGGAGAGTCGCTCGCTCCGACTCAGGCGGACAATCAGCTTCAGGGATACAACTTTCGCCTGACGATGACGGATCGTGTGGAGAATCGGGCTCCTGTACCCAAGCCTGATGGCTACCGACGTGAAGACTATCTCGCTCTGCTGCCGTTGCTTGGGAACAAGTCGGTCAAACGCATTTTCGACCTGAGCAGCGCGATCTACAAGCGCCAGACTCCGAAGCTCCCCAACGGCAAGTATGACATCAACGACGTGTCGCGCAGCATCGTGCGACTGTCGTTGCCGCATCTCAATAACGACTGGCCAGACGGTGACGAGGCAACCCGGCGGCGAATCTTTGATGCTCACGTCCGGCACAACATCGGCATGCTCTACTTCCTGCAGCACGACAAGGCTGTGCCCGCGAAGTTCAAGCAGGAGGCTCGATCATGGGGGCTATGTCGCGACGAGCTGACCCACAATGGCCATCTGCCCGAGCAGCTTTACGTTCGTGAAGGCCGACGCATGGTGGGCCGGTATGTTTTCACTCAGCGTGACACCGAACGTGCCCGTGACACGAACCACGCGCGAGCGGTATTTCATGCAGATGCCGTTGCCATGGGCGACTACGGTCCGAACTGTCACGGCACTGATCACGAAGGGCCGACGATAGGTGGCCGGCACACCGGCGAGTTCTACCAACGAGCGGCTCCGTACCAGATCCCCTACGGGACACTTCTGCCGAAGAAGATTGATAACCTGGCCGTACCGGTGGCGTGTTCGTCGTCACACGTTGGCTTCTGTGCTCTACGACTGGAGCCGATCTGGATGTCGCTCGGGCAGGCCGCCGGTGAGGCAATTGGCCTCGCTTTGAAATCGGATGCACCGCTCCCCGCAATCAAACCGGCAGCCATTCGCGCAAGGCTTCACGGAACTGGAGTCGCAACGATCTACACTTCCGACGTACCGGAAGAATCCGACGACTTCGCCGCTGTCCAGTGGTGGGGAAGTCTCGGCGGCTTCATCGCACTCGACCGAACGACCAACGATGATCCCGCCCAGTACGGCAAGTGGGGCGAACACCGCATCGGCCAGTACTTCGAAGCGTTTCCCGAACACGCCGTCGGCCTTGACGAGCCACTGGATGAGCGTGTGCGATCAGCGTGGAAGGCAATCGCAAAGTCGAGCGGTGCCGATTTGCAAGCGTTGACGGAGCTCCGCACGCGAGGCGACTTCATTCGAACTGCGTGGCGGCAAACCAGGGAGTGAGTATTCATCGAATGCACTATCGGCGAGCTGATACAAAACTCTTCAGCGTCTCGAAGCTCGATCTGTTTACTAGTGCTGTGTCACAGCCTGATTTTCGGGTAGCCGGAGTCGCAAGACTTCGGGATTCCGCCTGTGAAACACTGAACTCTTGCGAGTCCAGCTACAAACACCAACCCGAACTTTTGGCTGTGATACAGCACTACCACTCTCACCTCACTGAACCAGAAGGCTGGACGCTGTCCGGCACGAAGAGCAGCAGCGCGGCCCATCCGTCCCGCGTGGTTCTGCAAAGTGACGCCGGACTTCAAAATGTCCGTATCGCGCCGACTCGGTGATGGCATCTGTGATGAGGCGGATTGCTTTTCTTGCCAGTCTTTGTAACATGTTACGCAACATGTAATGCTCCCGCTCTTTCCTGTGTGAACAGCGATGAATGCCACATTCGCCGAACAGGCTTACGACCACATTGTCACTCAACTCCTGCGCCGTGATCTGCGTCCGGGGGATCTGCTGGATCGCAAACAGATCGCAGAGGATCTCGGAATCAGCCTGATTCCGGTATCGGATGCCGTGCAGCGATTGACGCACGAAGGATTTCTGACCACGCGTCGCCGCCAGGGGACTTTCGTTCGGCCGCCGAGCATCGAGGATGTGCGGGGGCAGTTTCTGCTTCGGGAGGCGTTGGAGTGCCAGAGCGCGCGTCTTTACCGCGGTGAGAAACTTCGCAAGGCGATTCCCCATCTACGCAAGTTGGCCCGAGCCGCAGACAAGGCGGCGGATGCCGGTCGGCAGTTGTGGACGGAGGACTTTGCGTTTCATCAGGCGCTGGTGGCTTTGACGGAGTGTGACGCGTTGATCTCGTGCTTCGAGCGCGTCGTTAATCTCAGCCTGTTCCACCAGACGGCGCTGATCAGTCCGATGCAGCAGACCACTTACGACCGGCACCTGCAGTTGCTCGATGATCTTTGTGAAGCAGCGTCAGCTGACAAGGCCGAGTCCCGGATTCGCCAGCACCTGCGGCGCGGGAAAGAGTCTCTTTTTGAAAATCAACCCACGACCGATTGAAGCATGAATAAGATAAGCCACGCCGACCTTCTCCAACTCAAGCGCTGGAACACGCCGACGATCTACAACGGTTGGGAACAGATCACCAAACGCGATCCGGCCGCGGATGCATTTAATCTCGAGGAATCTCGCGACTTCATGCCGCAGATGGGGCCGATGATCGGTTATGCCGTGACCGTCGTCATCGAGCCGAGCAACAAGGCGCATCGCGAGGCCAACGCGGATGGCTGGGATGCGTATCGCCGTTATGTCGCCGGTGTGCCCGGTCCGAAGATCGTCTGTGTGCAGGACCTCGACAAACCGCGCACGATCGGTTCGTTCTGGGGCGAGGTGAACAGCAACGCGCACCGTGCTCTCGGCTGCGTCGGCACGATCGTGGACGGCGCGATCCGCGATGTGGATGAGATGACCGATGCGGGATTCAAGGCCTTGGCGCGGCGTCTTTGTGTCGGACACGCGCACGTGCATCCGGTCCGCTGGAATTGTGAGGTCGAAGTGTTCGGTCGCACGATCGCTCCGAGTGATCTCATTCACGCCGACAAGCATGGCTTCCTCGTCATCGCCCCGGATGAGCAGGAAAACATTCTAGAAGCCGCTCGTTTCATGGATGCCAATGAGTGCGAAACGGTCATCCCGGCGGCAAGAGGCGCGAGCGGCCTGTCGTCCGACGAGCTACTCGAACGGTTGAACGAAGCCGGTCGTCGCTTTGGAGAAAACGTCCGTCAAAAGTTTTCCGGGGAGGGCGAGTGGTGAAAATCTTTCAGCCGAAATCCAGCCGACATAGAACCATGAAGACACTCCTGACATCGTTTGTGATTTTCACGATTTCGATCTCCGCCTCGAACGCTGCCGATCGGCTTTCGTGGGAAGAGTTACCGCCGCTACCGAATAAGTCAGGAGTCGCTGGCCCATTTGCCGGCACGCACAACGATGCCCTGATCGTCGCGGGCGGAGCCAACTTTCCACAGCCTGTCTGGGAGAATGACAAAGCATGGCACGATGAGATTTTCGTCCTGACCAAAGCAGGCGATGAATTTGTCTGGAAAGACGGCGGCAGGCTGGTCCGGCCAAGTGCTTACGGAGCCGCGGTTTCGACTCCGGACGGCGTGATCTGCATGGGCGGGAACGACGCCGAATCTACCTTCGATGATGTCTTTCTGCTGAGTTGGGATGCCTCGGCGCAAGTGATCACGACGACGAAGTATCCGTCGTTGCCCGAGCCGTGCGCCTATGGAGCCGCCACGTTGGTTGGCGATGTGATTTACCTCGCTGGAGGGCAGAACGGCCAGTCGTTGGAAACGGCGATGAAGAATTTCTGGGCGTTAGATCTCTCGAAGAAAGGGAACCCGGATGAGTTTGTCTGGCAGAAACTCCCTGCGTGGCCGGGACCGTCGCGAGCGTTGAACCTGACGGTCAGCCAGCACAATAGGACTCACGATTGTGTCTATGTGATCAGCGGTCGACGGCAGGAAAACGAAGCCCCGGCGTCCGTCGAGTTTCTCAAGGACGTCTGGGAATACACTCTGGAAACGCGCGAATGGCGGAAAAGAGCGGACGCGCCTCGTTGCGTCATGGCGGGCACGGCCATCGGTCACGGGCGGAATCAGATTCTTGTGCTGGGAGGCGCTGATGGCTCGCTGTTTTTTATGGGCGATGAACTCAAGGATGAGCATCCCGGGTTTCCAAAGAAGGCGCTAACTTACGACACGGTCGACGATCGTTGGTCCGAGGCCGGCACGACTCCGCGCAATCACGTCACGACCATTGTCGTCGAGTGGGACGGCGCCATCATCGTTCCCAGCGGCGAGGTGCGGCCGCGGGTCCGTTCGCCGAAGGTTTGGCGTGTCACATCACCCGTAGTCGCCGACGTCGAAAAGACTGACCTCTTCGAAGCCGACAAGGAAGGCTACGCGCTCTATCGCATTCCCGGCATCGTGGTAACCAAACAGGGAACGGTTCTGGCTTATTGTGAGGCGCGCAAGAGTGACCGTAGCGACTGGGGACCGATCGACGTGCTGATGCGGCGCAGCATGGATGGCGGGAAGACGTGGCTTCCGCGCCAGAAGATCGTCCACGTCGAGGGCGATCTGCCGGTCAACCCACTGGCGGTAGCGCAAAATCTGGACAAGCCCGGCGACAACACGGTCAACAATCCGGTGGCAATCGTCGATCACGAATCGGGCGCCGTGCACTTTCTCTACTGTCTGGAATACATGCGCTGTTTCTACATGCGCAGCGATGACGACGGCGCGACGTGGACGGAGCCGGTTGAAATCACGAAGACGTTCGAGGATTTTCGGACCGACTACGATTGGAAGGTGCTGGCGACGGGGCCGTCTCACGCGATTCAGCTAACGCACGGATCGAAGCAAGGCCGGCTGGTCGTCCCGGTTTGGCTTTCGTTAGGCACCGGCGGTCACGCGCATCGGCCGTCGGTTACCGCGACGATTTACAGCGATGATCACGGCAAAACGTGGCAGCGCGGCGAGATTGCCGTGCCGGATACGCCGGAGTTCATATTTCCGAATGAAACCGTCGTCGTGCAGCTCGCGGACGGAAGCGTGATGCTGAACACACGCAGCGAATCGAAGCAACATCGCCGGATCGTCACAATCAGCCCTGATGGAGCCACGAACTGGTCGAAGCCGCGTTTTGACCAGCAGCTGCTGGAGCCGATCTGCATGGCCGGGATGGTCCGGGTGCGCGACGGGGTGATCGCGTTTTCCAATCCGCACAACCTGAGTGGAAGCCAGACGCCGGGCAAAAGTCGGGGGCGTAAGAACGTGTCGATCAAGCTGAGCGACGACGAAGGCAAAACGTGGTCCGCGAGTCGCACGCTGGAACCCGGATTCAGCGGATACAGTGACTTGGCAGTGCTGCCGGACGGAACGATCCTGTGTTTCTACGAACGCGGCAGCACCGACGGCAAGAGCATCTACCGCACCGGCCGGCTGACGGTCGCTCGCGTGACCGAGGACTGGGTGCGGGATGACGAAGCCGATGTCTGCGTTTACGGCGGCACGTCGGGCGGTGTGGTCGCGGCGGTGCAGGCGGCTCGGATGGGCAAGCGGGTCGTGCTGGTTGAGCCGGGGCGGCATCTTGGCGGAATGATGGCTGGCGGGTTGAGCTGGTCGGATGTGGGGTCGGCGGAGCGGGCGAAGTTGTTTGGCGGGTTGGCGCGGGAGGTGTTTCAGCGGATCGGGAAACACTACGGGCAGGATCCAGAGAAGGTGTTTGAGATCGCGGCGACGAAGATCGAGGGACGATCGACCGGCGGCGTGGATTTTATTCGACCGCCGTCGCTGGCCTTTGAACCAATGGTGGCGGAGCGGGCTTTCAATGAACTGGTCCGCGAAGCCGGAGTGAAGGTGCTGCTGGAGTCGGGGGCGCGGAAGGTCGTGAAGGATGGCAAACGCATCGTTCGGATCGAGCTTGAGGATGGTGGCGCGGTAACCGCGAAGATGTTCATCGACGCCACCTACGAGGGCGACCTGATGGCGCTCGCGGGCGTGAGTTACACGGTCGGGCGCGAGTCGAACGAACAATACAACGAGACGATGAACGGGGTTCGCGGTCCGGAGCATGGACCGTCGTCGGGGCGTTTCCCGGTGAAGGTGGATCCGTTCGTGAAGGCCGGCGATCCGTCGAGCGGGCTGCTGCCTTTGATCGCGGGCGGCGCGCCGGAGCCGCTCGGCTCGGCGGACAAGCGGATCCAGTCCTACAACTTCCGGCTTTGTCTGACGGACGATCCGGCAAACCGCGCGCCGTTGGAGCCGCCCGCGGACTACGATCCGGCACAGTGGGAACTGCTGGGACGCTACGTCGTGGCGATGACGCAAAGTGGCAGGAAGCTCACGCTGCGTTCGTTCTGCAAATACGACCCGCTGCCGAACCGCAAGTTTGACTTCAACAACCGCTGGCCGATTTCGACCGACATGCTCGGCGGCGCCCACGGCTGGCCGGAAGGGACGGCAAACGACCGGGCGCGGATCGCGAAGGCGCACGAGGATTACCTGCGCGGCCTGTTTCATTTTCTCCGCACGGATCCTCGCGTGCCTGCGAACGTGCGCGAGGAGACGGCGCGTTTCGGTCTGCCGAAGGACGAGTTCACCGACAACGGCAACTGGCCGCATCAGATTTACGTGCGCGAGGCGCGGCGAATGGTCAGCGATTTTGTGATGACCGAACATCACATTCGCAATCGTGAGGTCGCGCCGAACGGCATCTCGCTGGCGACGTATCCGATGGACATCCACGCCGTTCGCCGCGTGTATCACGAGGGAAAACTCTACAACGAAGGCTTTGGCGGAGGCGGTGGAAGGCCCGCGCCGATCGGCTACGGAGCTATCGTTCCGAAGGCCGCCGAGTGCGAGAACCTTTTCGTCACGTTTGCGCTGTCCGCCTCGCACGCGGCTTTTGGAAGTATCCGGATGGAGCCAGTCTTCATGGTCAGCAGCCAAAGCGCGGCCACCGCCGCCTGCCTTGCGATCGACGCTGACACGAGCGTGCACGACGTGGATCAGGCAAAACTCCGCGCGCGGCTGCTGGCGAATGGTCAGATCCTTGCGGCATCGTCGACGCCTGCCGCGGCTTCGAATCCGAAGATCGTCAAAGCGGACCGTCTTCCGGGAATCGTGATGGATGACGACAAGGCCGAGTATCAGGGCCACTGGATGCTCAGCAATGCGCAGCCCACGCCGATCGGCGGCTATTATCGACACGACGGAAACACCGACCGCGGAAAGAAGAGCGCGACTTTCACCGCGACCGTTCCGAAGGCCGGTGATTACGAAATCCGCTTCCTCTATTCCCCGCACGACAACCGGTCGACAAAGACAAAAGTCACGGTCACCGGAGCCGGCGAGGAGAAGACCTTTCGGATCAACCAGCGCGAGCCGGTGATCAAGGACGGCGTTCCCAACGCGCTGGGAGTTTTCCGTATCGAAGTTGGCGCAAAAGTCCGCGTCACCGTTTCCAATGAAGGCGCGGACAGCTACGTGGTCGTGGACGGTCTGCAGATTCTTCCCGTTGAGATCGCCCGCGAAGAACGCGCCGGCAAACGGCCTTCCGGTTACGCCATGAGCGAGCCATCCGCGCAGTCCGCTCCTTCAGCCGCTCCCCGGCGCAAGCCATTGAAAGTGAAGCCCGTGCGATCCTCTTCCGCCGCCGAAGTGCGCGGCAAGACCTACGACGTGGTGGTGATTGGCGGGACGCCGGGCGGCATTGCCTGCGCCGTCCGCGCCGCACGCGAAGGGCTGACCGTGCTGCTGGTGCAACACAACCGGCACATCGGCGGCATGCTGACCAGCGGCCTCATGCAATGGGATGCGCTCTATGGCGGTCCGCGTTCTCCCCTCTTCAACGAATACGCGAAGAGCATCGAGGGCTATTACCGCGAGACCTACGGCCCCGACTCGCCGCAATTCCAGAAGGCCCGCTACACGCAGCAGCATTATCCGATGAGCCTGTTCGAGTGCGGCGTCGCTGAGCATCTTTTCAATCAACTAGTCTCCGCAGAATCGAACATCATTACGCTGCTCTCACACTACCCGGCGGAGATCCAACGCGAGGGCGCGGCATTGAAAGCCCTCACGCTGCGCGAATACGGCACGCAGAACGACATCGCCGTAACCGGCGTCACTTATGTGGACGCCACTTATGAAGGCGACCTCGCTGCGCTGGCGAAAGTTCCCTATCGCGTCGGACGCGAAGGACGTGACGAATATGACGAGCCGCATGCGGGCAAACTTTTCACCAACATCAGCAAGGAAGCCGGTTCGCAGGATGCGAAGGCGGGCAAGCTGAACCTTCGCCTTTACGGCCACAGTCAGGGAACGGTTGACCCGAAGAGCCCGCGTTCGGCCGACAGCGCGGTGCAGGCTTACAACTATCGCTTCAGCCTCAGCAACGAACCCGGCAACATCCGCCTGCCTAAGAAACCGCCGGGATACAAGCGCGAGGAATACGTCGATTACTACCGCCGGTTCATGGGCGCGGGAAGGCTCAACGGCAAGGCGTCGTTCAACGCGGCGATTCTGCCCGGCGAAAACCACGCCTATCCCGAATCGACCTGGCCCGAACGCGAAAAGATCATCGAGCGTCACAAGAATTTTTCCTTGGGCCTGATGTGGTTTTTGCAGAACGACGAATCCGTCCGCCCGGAATCTCGCGAGCATTATCGAAGCATCGGCCTGCCGCTCGATGAGTTCCCCGACAACGACAACATCCCGTATGAGATGTATGTCCGCGAGGCGCGGCGCATCGTCGGCCGCCATGTCTTCACCGAGCACGACAACCGCGCCGCCCCCGGCCGGACGCGTCCGCCGATGCACGCGGACAGCATCGCCTTTACCGATTGGGCGATGGATTCGCACGATTGCACGGGGGATCGCAGTTCCGGCTACGCCTACGACGGCAAACTCATCCTCACCGAGCAATCGCGTCCCGCGCAGATTCCCTGGCGCAGTTTGTTGCCGCAGGGCGTGGACAACCTCATCGTGCCGGTCTGCATGAGCACCACCCACGTCGCGTGGGGCGCGGTGCGACTCGAACCGGTCTGGATGATGACCGGCGAAGCCGCCGGACTTGCTGCCGCGCTGGCAAGAAGGCAAGCCGTGACGCCGGGACAACTCGACGCCGACCTGCTTCAGCGCGCCCTCTGTGAGAAGCGTCACTTCGTCAACTTCTTCAACGACCTCGAAACCGCCGCGGACCATCCCGCCATGCCCGCCGCGCAGTATTTTGCGGCGCGCGGTTTCTTCCCGGATTACAACGCGCGTCTCGACGAACCGCTGACCGAGTCTGTGAATCGCATCTGGGGCGAAGGTTTATCCGCGCTCCGTGAAGGCAGCCTCGATGCGATGGCTTTGGCCACAAAGGTGAAGCAGGCGGAAGCCGCCGATTCCCTCAAACTGGAACGCACGCGCGGCGACGCCATGCTGAGCATGTGGCGCGCGGTCAGCGGCGTTCATCGACGGGCCGCCTTTGTGGAAGAGCCGCGCATCT
>Ga0213865_10002162_pt1 | contig 12476 bp, 22 predicted proteins | sample PICome_6_FD_160100 | JGI IMG/M metagenome (GOLD analysis project Ga0213865, IMG submission 160100) | Coastal seawater microbial communities near Pivers Island, North Carolina, United States - PICO282 | ecosystem: Environmental > Aquatic > Marine > Coastal | place: USA: North Carolina...
TGTTGGATATTCTACAGCAGCTGAGTTAGATGCTGTTGTTGGGTTAGTACCAGATACAGTAAATGCACTTGACTGTCTTACATAACCACCGCCAGATACTTCAGTTCCACCGCCTGTATCAGTAGGTGCTACTGTGTATAAAGCAACATATAATGTTGATGGTGCTGAGTAAGCATTGCCACCAAAGACATGCTCTAAAACTTTGTCTTCTAAATAATCACTAAATCCTGCCATCGTATTCTCCTTTAATTACCGTAGTAGTAATTTCTTTTTTGTCTTGATCCGTAAGTTCTTCTTCTCATTAATAAAGAACCTTTGCCAAATGCAGACTTCTCTTGAGCAAGTCTCATTTCTTCCAACGCCTTTTCAAATTGCTGTGTAAACATTGGTATTCTGTCGTCTTCCATTAAATAAATAGAAGCGTGTTTTAACGCACCATATAAATAAACGTCTGGGTGTGATACTGATACAAAGTTAGTTGTATTGCTATCACTTAACGCATCTATTTTACCATAATAAGTTAGCTGTAGGGTGTAAGCTGTGTCAGGAGTTGGTGCTAATTCTATAGTGTCATCAACCATTGCAAAGTAAGCTGGTTGACCTGTTATGTTGTTATTTGCTTGTCTATAAAGATCTAATGACTCTATAGATTGTTGAAATAATGTACTGAAATTGTTTGATGTAATTTCTATGTTGATGGCTTCTAACCAATCACTTGGTACTGATAAGTATTGAGCATCTGCTGTTGCAGTAGCTCTTTTAATCATGTCTTTTGTTCTTAGTCGCCTGTTTAGTTCGGCTTCTACATTGTCAATAAATGTATCTATATCAGTTGTTAAATCTGATCTGTTTAGATAACCAGCTATAGCTGTTTTTAATTCTGCATATGTCATACTTTACCTTGCCAAGTTCTAAAGACTTTATTATCTGGATTGTTTAGCCACTCTTTCCACTTTGCGGAATCTTTTGACCAACCTTCTCGTAATGCTTTCTGCCAAATTACCATGGGTACTTCAGCTATGTGTCGCATATCTTTTCCAGGCTTAGGTGTATTGTCTCTTAGTTTCTTGACGTGGTCAATGACAGGAGCAACATCTTGCGTTGTGTGATAGACAAACTTGTCGTCCTCTGTAATGAATTCTGATTTGTAACCAGTTTTGTAATCAGTGATTGTGCGTTTTTGTGCCATGTTAAATAAGAGTGGGAAGGCCGAAGCCTTCCCTAAGTTCTAACTAGATTAAGAGTCAGTTAAGTCTGCGACTATACCGTGAGCAGCTTCGTTGCTCATTTCTAATCCATACTCACATAAAATCATCTTAGTCTGTGCATCACCTATTGTAGCGATATCAACTGTTTTAAAGTCTCTTAAGTAAGATACTTTAGCATAGTCAGGATCAACTAATAGAAGTGATCTTTCTCTACTGAAGTTAGATGGTACGATTTTTAACTCACCAAAGTCTGATGCGTAAATAGAAACAGAAGCCTCTACTGTGTTTGCATCGATCATTTGTCTAGCTTGTGATCTGCCTGTGAAACCAGAAATAACTTGTTTGTTTTTTGGGCCACAAATTGCTAGTGAAGGCTCTCCACCGTTAGCAAAACAGTCTTGTAAAACATCTTTTAATAATGCTTCAGTCAAAGCTCTTTTGTTAGCGTTTGATGCGTCAGTTGGAGCAGCACCGTTACCAGCACCTGCACCACCAGTTCCTCTTGATACGTTTGATGTAATCCAAGATTCAAAACCACCAGTTTTTCTAGCTGTAGTTACGTTACCAGATGTTTTAGCATTGTTTTGACAAAGAGCCACTTCCATATCTCTTTTAAGAGCTTTAGCCATAATAGCTAATTGGTGTGCCATCTCTGACTTTCTTCCTGCTGAATCAACAGACTCCTGAGAACCAGTTACAGTAGCGTCTCTTTTTGAGATTTGTGCTACGTTATCTAGTCTTGTAGTAGGTGATGTTTGTGATCTTGTTAATTCAAAACCCTCTAATTCACCTGCTCCGTTTGGAGTTGGTAGACTTTCTGTTTGCCAATCAAAAACTACGTTGCTGATTGAATTTTTTCCGATTGAAGACATAAAAGGAGTAGTTTGCGGAGAGATGTTGTAAATAACATTACTTAACTGCTCTCTGTTACCCTTAGCCTCGTATGTATCAAATGCGTTTTGTACTTGTGCCATGATATTTTCCTATGTTTAAAAGTTAAATTATTTGTTCAAATAGTTTAGCCGCATCCTGGACTTTTCCAGTTTTAGCTAATCTTTGTTGCGCTTTCTTCACAGGAGTTTTTGTTTTTGGTACGTTTGAAGTGCCAGGTCTGGCGGTTCGAGCTGCCGCTTTCTTTTCAGTTGGTTTGACTTTAGTAGCTTGTACAGTCTTATGTTGTAGCCATGCGTTTCTTAAACCAAGTAAAACTCGGTAGTCGTAAACGCTGTCCATCTCTTGAGATGAATAGCCTAAAACATTTATACCATAATCCCGAATAGCATTTTTTTCTTTAACTGCTATTTCGTTGTCTTGCCATTCTGGAATTTGTGTTAGCAATTGTTCGTTACCGTACTTGATGAACTTTTCAAGTTCTTCATTTTGTTTAGCAGCTTGTTCCTCTTGGAGTCTAGTTGCTTCAGCTTGCGCGGCTTGTAACCTTTGCTTCTTCTCATTCCATAAGTCTTTTTCACGGACATAGGCAATAGGATCAGCATCATAAAGTGCATTCCAATCTGGCTCGTTTCCTAACTCGCCTTTCAAAGTCGCTTCCAATTTTGGTAACAACTGTGAGTAAATTGCATCTTTTTGAGAAATTTCTTTTTGTTGAGCTTCAATAGCTTTACGCTGTTCAGCTAACTCTTGAGTTTTTCTCGTATAATCTCTTTGGCGACTGTATCCGCTTTGGAGTTCTTCAAGCGTGACCTCTGTATCTTCACCATCTACTTTAATAGTATATAGTTGTGGTTGCTCGGACTCCTCTACTTCTACTTGATCTTCTTGAGGTTCGTCTTCATCTTCTTCAAGTTCGTCTTCTAATCCAACGTCTTCTTCAATGATTTCATCATCTTCAATGACTTCGTCTTGGCTGACTAGCTCTTCTGATGTTTCTTCTAGTTCGTTTTCTGGTTGTTCCGCTGGAGTCAAAAAACTTTCGAAAGATTGTTCTGTCTGTTCTAAATTTGTTTGTAAACCAATCGGCTTTGCGTTGTTGGTCATATTCATTCCTTAAAAATGTAAAGTAGTATTTTAACAATACTAAATTAAATTTTACACAACTTTATGCAATCTTCCTAATTGTGACTTTGTGATCTTACCCTTCTCTACTATTATTCTAAGATGTTTTTCTATTTCGGGTAAAAGTTTTATTGCTTTGTGTAAATTTTCTCTTTTATCTATATCACTATCTTTGGTTAATAACCATAAATTTATATAGTCTTCTTTGAGATTGTTTACAGCTTGTGTGAATGTTTCTGAGTTAAGAATTAACTCTGCTTCGTTTGAGTTTAGTATATCTTCTTGTGATGGCATATTAACCTAGATTGTCTATTAGTCTTTGTAGTCCAGAATAATCAAAACCTTTATAACCACCAGTTCCAATTTCTTGTTGAGTATAGCCTTGAGGCATTTGTGATGAATAGCTTTGACCTTGGCTAATCATGTTATCTACGTTAGAACCATCTGCAATTGATCTTGCATAATTTAAACCAGATGAATAAGTGTTGTCTTGGTTAAGTGTGTTCAGTATGTTGTAGATGTCGTCAAAAGCAAAAGACCTATCTTGGTCGTTTGTAAAACCTTTATCTTGTATATCAAAGTTAGACATTTGAATTACATCTGGTCTTCTTTCTTCAAATAAACCCTTTGGTATATCTTGAAAGTTCATTCCTACTGGCCCAATAGTTTGACCAGGATTAAAATCTTCTTCTATAAATTCATTAGCAATACTAAAACCAGGTTGTCTATCGCTAGATATTTGATTGGTTACTGCTGGTAGCATTGGTACGTTTTGTATTTGTGGTGCATCTACAGCAGGAGTGATTGCATACGAAGGTATGTAGTTTAAATTTGTATTTAAGTGATCGTATCCTGGCATATAAATTTCCTAGTTAGCTATTAGTTTATCAATTTTTTCGTCTAATTTGTCTAATCTATCAAAAATTCTTTGCATGTCTAAATGCAAGTCTTGTTTGGTAGCGTAACGTGTAGGTATTTCTTCTCTTGTTTTATTGACCAATATTTCAACCCTTTTAACATCTGCTGCGTTGGTGCGAATGCTGTAGATCATAGGAACATAAACGAGTGTGATAATCGCGTTCCAAAATAATATAGGGTTGTCCATCAATAACTCCAAATGTGTGGCCTTGGTCTGCTTTCTTTTTCTTCCGAGATGTCTAGGTGTATAAAACGAGCATCTCCTTTTTGATTTACGCCAACGCCAGTAAATCCATAATCTTTAGCTTTTGATACTATGTCGAGTGCTTTGCTTCCTCTTACATATACATCAGCAGCCAATCCTTCAGCATGAGTTCCTGGAGTTTTCTTTCTCGCTTCTATTGGATGTTCTTCGCATCTGTAACCAGATGTAATAATAAACGGAAAACCCAGCTCTGTTCTTAGTGATTGTAACTTATTTATTAGTTCGTGTGAAATACGATTTTTACCACAATGTTTGCAAGCAAACTCTTCCTCTTTGAAATTTTCCCAACTCATTTTGTTATACCCTTAGACTTCTCAAAAGTTCTTAATCCACCAAGTCCCAGCATTCCCATTAGTACAGTTAGGAGTGATCCCATATCAAATGTAGGTAAGGTTAATTGTATTTCAAAAAAAGATAGTACAAAGATGATAACTGGCTCAACAATGAAATGGTACGCTAATGCACTAGCACATACCCATCCTGTGAATGGCCTCCAACCAGCAACAAAGACTGATCGGTGTTGTGCTTCAGTCTTATTAACTTCTATCTGTGCTAGATTTGCTTTATGAAGTTCTTGACTTAGTTCGTGCTGTAATTTTAATTTTAAATCTTTGTCTGCTACGAACTTGTCTAAGATTTGACTTACGGGTTTTATTAATTTGTCTATCATGTGTATATTTTTTATGTAGCTTGTTTGCGTGTCGTTGGAACGACCACTCTAAAAACTTATCAAGCCAACCAAACAATTACTTTTTCTTTTTCTTTTTAGGAAAACCAGCCTTCATATTGGCGTAGGCTTTTTTAGAAATAGTAGATTTCTTTTTTGATCTGCTTGTTCCAGCTTTTCTTCTTTTATTAATATTTGCGTATAGTCCTTTTGGCATAATTATCTCCTTACCATTTTACTTTGTTAGCCCAGTAAGCTGCGGACAACTTACCCTTTGCGATATTCTTAGCGTGTCTCGCTTTAAATGATTTTCTTCTAGCTTTGCCTTTAGCAGTCATAGGTTTTTTACCTGCTCCACTAACTCCTTGTTGACCAAAGCGAATTAATTTTATTACGTCACCGACTTTTGCTAAGACAGCATGTGACTTTGTTTTGTGGTTTGGTGTACGTTTAGGTTTGTTATAACCAGCGAACTTTTCGCCTCTATATGTTACTGCCATTAGTGTATCAATGTCTCCTTACAGGAAATTAACTCTGAGCCTGGTGGTATTTGTAAAAAGACCATTGCGACTCTTTTTGCTTCTTCTAAATTTTTAGCCTTAATGTCCGAACCAACATAAATAAAATCTCCGTCAAGAAATTCTAAGTCGTATATCTTATCCGATTGGTTGGTTGTTTCCATTTGTAAACATTCCTTGAGATTGATTCTTTGCTACTTGTCTAATAGCTTCTCTATCTCTTTCCATAATAGCGTTAATCTCTGCTACGTTTACCTGTGCGCCATACTTAGCTTCTAGTTCAGCTATCTTAAGTTTGAGATCAGCTTCATGTTCATCACGGTTTCTATCGTCATCCATGATAATTTTCATTCTGTCTGTTTCTGCATCAATGATTGCTTTTTGTGCTAAGTTTTGTGCTTTCATAGCCTCTGCTTGAGCCAACATTTCTTCAGGTGAAGGTTTCTGGTCTTGCGGTTGCTGTGGTGGCATAGGCGGAACTTGCGTGTTTATAAATGAATTTGCATCTTTAAATCCAGCCATCTCAATCATTTTTGTTAATGTGTTAGCGTATTGCTGTAAATTGAGTAATGGATTGTCAGGGCCTAGTGTTTGTAAAATTTGTTCTTGTTTTTGTGATAAAGCTGTTAAGACTTGGAACTTTTCTTCGTCAGAAGATTTAGATATACCAACATTAATGACTAAGTCTTTATCAGCATCCCAATATCTTGGATCAATAGGGACAAACTCGTTGTTTAGTCTCATCATATCTTGACCTTCTTGGTGCTTGATAACAAGTGAGTTAACCAGTTTGAATAAATCTTTCATGCCGTCTGCAAAGTGTCTGCAAATAAGTTCTACTCTGCCTTGCGCTCCAGACATAGTTGCTGATACTGCTTGTGCGGTAGAAGATTGTAGTGCATCTGCGTTTAATCCTGCCGATGCTTTAGAAACGCCTGTGCGGTTCTCCTTGGCTTCGTCAAGATAAGAGAGTACAGGGAATGCTTCTTTACCAACAAAAGGCACAGCGAAAGGCTGAACCATTCCTGGCGCTCTCATTCTAATTGGTTGTCCTATATCGGTGTTGAGAACATCATCAATGTTAACTTGTCCTTCAACAATACCCATTCGCGGGAAGATGGCGTGGCCTAGACTATCAAGTGTATCTCTCATAATTTGAGATTTAGCAGCTTGAATAGGCATCAAGTAGTCCGCAGGGCATGAACCAATGGAGGTGTGTGGTTCAGGATCGGGACAGAAGAGTGTAATAGGTAGATCATCCCAAGGTGTTGCGTTAACAATGTTTATTCCATTGCCTACGGTGCATACCCTAATCCTTTCATCTATACCATCACCATCTAAATCATAAAAAATATAATGCTCTACATAGAGAACATTATTTTTATCGGTTCTATCTACGCCTGAATAATCAGCGTAAGGATTTCTTGCTTGTTCTTCGTCATAGCTTTCAGCGTCTATGTAGTTTCCAGAGCCAGCATATTGTTCCATTTCTTCTTTGTCATAACCCATAGCAACTAAGTCGCTTACAGTTTTTACCATGCGGTGTGCAACGTAGGGTGATGATTCTAAGTCTCTAGCGTTTCTTGATATTAAAACTTCTTCAGGTGGTACTGCTTCGATAACCACTTGGTCTTTAGGTTTAATTCTTCTAATTTTAATGTCGTAACTGGCTGGTGTTTCTTGCGTCATCTCTTCACCAGTCTCAGGATTCATAATTGTTATGCTTTGCATTTCAACTGACTCTTTGATTACCTCTACGTTAGGATCAAGTATGAGTGCTTGGTATGCTTCAGGAGAAATGTTTGTGTATTCGTGTGTTGATGCAGTAATGCTGTCGTCCCAATAGGCTTTTACAAAACCAGTTTTTCTAATCAGCGCATCTTTAAAAGCGTCATACAAAACTTTAAACCCAGGGTTTTTTTGTTGTATGACATAATTAATGTAATCGGTTTGTTGTGTTGCAAGTTGTATGTCTTCAGGGCCATTTGGTATGAACTCTACTATCTTACTAGTACCAAAAAAAGTACGCATGATGGAAGGAAGCATAAATAGTACGCTATCTCTAACATCTGTTGATACAAATTCTGATTGTAGTGATGAGGTTGATCCAGGTTCTTGTCCTAGATAGTAGTCTGTTGCGTCTGCTCTTTGTTCACCAATTTGGTCAATGAAGTCTTTAGCGTCATCCATCTCACTCTTGAGACAGCCTTGTAGCTTTTCTACATCATAAGACTCTTGTTGTTCTTCTGATGCTTCAACTATATCTTTATCATATTCCATAAATTTTTATCCCACTCGTATTATTCTACTTGTCAATGGCTTTTTGAAATTATACCCTAAAAAGTTCTCTCCTCCACTAAAACTTGCAGCCGAACTTGCCATGGTTAATGCAAGTGCATCTGCTTTGTCAGGTGATTTGATTCCTCTTTTTTTCATTTCGTCTTTAGACTCTATTTTTATTTTTCCTGTTGATGTATATTTGTAGGTGGGCGCTGCCAATTCTGATACAAGCTCATCATCACTAGGAAGTCGGCAATTACGCAGCGCCAGCCAATCTTTTATCGCAAACCATAACTCGGCTCTTAAGTTTAAATAATTCTTTTTTGTAGCTGGTGCTTCGGCTACGTTAACTCCTCTAACGGGTAAACCTTGTTCAGCGAGTCTATCTACTACGCCACTACCAAGACCAATAACATCAATTAATATTTCTTCTGGTCTTTCAATTACTGTGCAGTCGTCAAACTTATTTTTAATTGCACCGCATAATTGCATTAAATCCATTGATTTGAAAGTCTTAATTTCAAAAACAGTATTACCTTGTCTTATACATAGTGCAGAATTATCGCCACCAAAACGTGCTACGTCTAATCCCCAAACAATAGGTGCTTTTGCGGTTAGCGAAACATCTCTATTGATGGCATTACGTGCAAGCTCCATAGGTATGACGGAGTCATCATCTGAATTTGGAAACTCTCCAAGTACCTCTACTCTAGCTACGGTAGAATCTTCACCGTATTGCTCTAGCATAGTTTGGAATAGTTTTTGGTCAGTACCCTCTACTGTACGTGAGTCTATTTGTTCTAAGTTCCAGAACTTACGCTTGGATGTAAAACTCTCGTAGAACGGGCCTGTGTTTCTTCTAGGGTTAGAGAAAGTAAACCAAAAACGATTTTCAGTTGGCTCGGAAAAGAATCCTTCTGATACAGAATAGATAGGAGCTGGAATACCCGATGCTTCATCCATAATCAAACATACTCCGTATGATGAGTGGATTCCTGCAAACGCATCTGGGTTTTCCTCACTCCATAATTGTGCTTGGGCGTAGTAGTAACCTGTATCTATTTTTAGATCTCTTTTGAGTGCTTCTTCAAACCAAGATTCAGGTTTTATGGTTGTGGCTGTTTTTGAGTACCAATGATTGTTAATTGCTAGGGTTAGCCACTTACCTAGTTCCGCCCATGTTCTTGATCTAAGCTGTTGCTCGGTGTTAGCAGTTACGATGATGGTTGAGCCGAGGCGTGTTGATAGCATCCATAGGATTAGCCAGGAGACAAGTGCTGACTTTCCAATACCACGTCCAGATGCTACAGCTAATCTAAACATTTCAGGATCAACGCGACCTTGGTTACGTTGAATATGTGTTGTCATTTTTTTTAAAATTTTTTCTTGCCACTTTCTTGGGCCATCAAACTCTTCAAGGGGGGTGTCCTTCTCTCCCCAGGGGAAGATAAACTTTACAAAGTTATATGGATCGTCTTTGATGTAAGGCGACCATATCTCAGTCATTAATTGCTTTTCTTGTTCTGCTCCGTATTTCATATATGCACCAGTATTAAAAATATTGCAAAGTTGCCTACAGCACCAATGCTAAGTATTGCTAAGATTTCTCGTATTACCTCTTTCATATTTTGCTCCAAAAAAAATTAAAAAAAATTATCGCAACAGTTACACGTAATATACCCCGCGCAATAAAATCAAGGGGGGGTATAAGCGCGAATTGTAGGAGCATCTTACAAATCTTTACTTATTGGCGAACCCTTGAACGCTGTTACCATGAGGAGGAGCAACAACCGCCAAAATTTACCGCTTTTTTTTATCAGTCTGATTATTTACCAGACTGTTCTTCTCTTTAGACGTTGTATCTAAAGGGTTTATAACTTTAAGTTTATTTTTATCCGTGTTCTGTCCGAGTCTTTCTTTCGCACCGCTTAAAACATCATTAAGATTTACAGTAGCTGTCACTACTTCTTGTCTATCTTTCCAAGTCTTGGCGTCTTGGTTCTTTAGGTAGAATATCTGGGCGGTGACGTTGCCATCTGTTGCCGAGGTAAAGAGAGAATTTGTAACTTGAGCCAACCCTTTAGCCTTTCCCCTTTTTAAAGCATCCTCAAATTCAGCAGATCGCTTTCTGTTGCGATCTATCGTATCCCATGAAACGCCCAAAGCACGGGCAATCTGGGTAGTACCAAGACCACGAGAGGCTAAATTCTCTACTTGTTCCAGGTCTAAAATAATCTTCTTTCTACCGCCCTTTTTTGTGGTTTTTAGTTCTTTTTTTGGTGTTTTTTGCTCCATAACTATATTTTTTTTACCCTCTTAAAACCCCTATATTACAGCATTTTTCACAAAAACCCTAAGTTTTTTACTGTAAGTAGTTGATATTAAAGTAGATTTGAGAGTAAAATACGTATTGTCACGTATTATTAATATTACTTTAGGAGGTAAATGACATGGACTACAAAAGAAAAGAAATAGAACAATATTTTTTAGATTATCTAAATGATAATCTTGATTATCACAAAGAATTTGAATCAGATACATGGCAAGATGATTTACATCATAATTGCTTTAATACTGATTATTTTATTATTGGATCTCATAAGGCTAAGCAATGGCTAGGCGATGAAGCATTTAATATTATTGGCTTTATTAAAGAATATGAAAATTGGCATCTTGGCGATGTTCATACAGATTTATCTAACCCCGAAGCGGTTGTTAATATGTATGCCTACATCATAGGTGAAGAGATAGTCAACGATTATCTATTTATAAATAATCAGCAAGGAGTGGCATAACATGACATTTAAAGAACTACTAATCAAACTAACCGAGAAGCCACGTAATAAAAAAGCGTGGCACGGTTCTTATCTTATTAATCATTTTTTAAAAAACTAAGGGGGAATTATGGAAGCATTAAAATGGTCTGAATATTACAAAGACTTAGACATACCGACTACTTGGAAGCATGTTTCTTATGGAAATGATGCTTTGCCAAGTTACCAAACAAGCGAAGATGATTTAAACGCTTATCATGTTTGGATTGATAGCCATAATACAGAAGAGAGAAAAAGAAACTCTTTAGATATTTATGGTTTAAAAAATGAATTAGCACCGCGTTTTCATGTGGTGCTTTGTTATGGAGGCGAAGAGAATATTTATACATCTGACAATTTTGATAATGTTGTTGAGTGGGTAAAGCATAACCCAAAAACAAAAGAACAAATTAATTTAACTAAAGAATATTTATAAGGGGGAATTATGAGCAATATTAAATTTTCTGTAGGCGGTGAGTTAGACATGCCTATTTATGAAGCGGTTGATATACATCCGCAAAGGTGGAACGGATGGCTTAGACCAATAGTGACCATACAAACAGCATTACAAATAGCGGAGGATATATTTAACCATGATGATCTATCTGATAACGATCCATATCACGACATACATGATGCAATAAAAGAAGCTAGAGAAAACCTAGAAGATACTGTTGAGGTTGGTGGCTATATTATTTGGGATGAGGTGGCACAATGAACCAAGAAGCAAACATAATTTTTGATTACAACCCTAAAGAATCTAATTATGAACAGTTAGAAGACAATAAAAAACTTTTAGTTGTTCATGGTAGCGGATACGATTGGAACGAGGGCGATATACCAAGCGAGGAAGATTTTCCTAGTGAGTTTGATGGCTATAACATAGACAACCCAATAGCGGACAAATTTGTTAGAGATAATTACAAGATGCAACGAGTAACCTATTTCAAGGAAATAGAACTCGCTGAAGAGTTTAATTTAGAAGAGGATTTTTTAGATGAGTTATGGGAAGCATCCAAGGGACAATGGGTTAATTATTCAGATTTAAGCGGTACAGTATTTTTTAAAGTATTAGAGGAGGTGTAGAGATATGAATATTAATAAACTTAAAATTGGCGACAAGGTGCAATTTGCAAAAAATACTTATGCACTAGTCTCAAGACACGAAGAAAATATATCTAATCAAAAAGGTACTGTAGTAAATTTTTCAATAGATAGAGAAGATAATAATACTCATGTTTGGATTGAGTTGGATAAACCAAACGAGCATTTTGAAGAATGGGGAAATGCTGTTCAGTTTAACCTAACTAATGAAATGGATGGAGGTACTTCTATTGATTACCTTAAAAAAGCAAAACTAATTAAGGAGGTGTAGAAGATGACATTTGCAGATAAATTTTTAGATGATCATTTTATATGGAAAGACCATATCAAAGGAATAGATAAACCTGTGTTATGGGAATACAAAAACAAAGAAAAATGTTTTTACCAATACCCAACTTATAAAAGATCAGATTATAAAATCCTTGTAGAACTAACCAAGGATGAAAAAAAGATCGCCCTTGACTACTTAGAGGAACTACACAAACCATTAAACGAGGAGACAAGGCAACACAACAACGAGAAAGCACGACTAAGGAGGGCTAATAGATGAAAGAATTAATAAATACCAAAATGAATGAATGGCAAAAACAAGGCGACAACGTGAGCATGTTTAAATTTGCATCAATGCTATACATAACAGCACCCGAAGAACAAGAATCAAAACTTGCGGAGATAGAAGAATTTGCA
>Ga0213865_10002164_pt1 | contig 12467 bp, 18 predicted proteins | sample PICome_6_FD_160100 | JGI IMG/M metagenome (GOLD analysis project Ga0213865, IMG submission 160100) | Coastal seawater microbial communities near Pivers Island, North Carolina, United States - PICO282 | ecosystem: Environmental > Aquatic > Marine > Coastal | place: USA: North Carolina...
TCAACATGAACAAAGCCATCAGCAACACCAATGCCTGTAAAACCCATGTCAAGTGCTTTGCTGACAATAGCGTGGCGGTGGGCGGCATTTGTTATTTTTATGTCTGCCGCAATCCCCTGCGCGTGTGTTCCCGGTATGTCTTTTTTTCGTTCTATGGGATGAAGTGTTGGGTGTCGATACCCGCTAGTCACTTCAAAGGGAAAGCCACACGCTCCGCGCAATCGATCTAACCTTTCAAGAAAGTCCATTTCCATGTTGTTAGTGCCGCTGACACTGCAGTCAAACTCTTCACGCTTAAAATACTTAAGACTCATCAACGACCTCGCCTTCTATTACTGTTGGCTCTGGAATGTCTACTGCACCAACACCTGTAATGTTAATCTGAATGGCGCTACGACCGCCATCTTTAACAATATCCTTTTCAAACGCCGCAACAGGAAGTATTCTGTCCATAACAAGCTTCCATGCTGCTGCTTGGTTTTTATGATCATCGTTTAACGCAGCGTCAAAGATAGAATCAAGCACTTTTCTGGACTTTGGTGACGCCAACATCCGTGCTTTGTATTCATTAATAACAGCAGCGTCACCCTTTGGGCGACCAACAGCGTTACGATTACCTTTTTTAGCTGCAACTACGTCACTTTTACGCGGTCTTCCACGCTTTCGGCGAGGAGGGTTGTCAACATCTGACATAAAATACCTCTTTAAAGACTCTTTAAAGACACGTTACCGTGCATTACCGTTTAACATTAATAATAATTATTAAATATTTATCATTACCGTGCGTTACCGTGACAGTAATGTATCTTTAAAGACATAATACACTATTTATTGTACCATATTTTTAATGATTTGTCAAGCATTATTTTTAATTAATTTACATTGTCCTTTAAACTGTACCAGCACGGTCAAGTTTCTGCACTAGTTAAGTCCTTGTTTTCATTATAGATTCTGTTTTAATAACTAGGGGTTATATAAGGTTCTAATTTTACTCTTTTTTGTGTCTGAGTGGGAACATACAGCGGCGCACACGACGACGACCCTCCCCCGCCCCTCCGCAGAGTCGCAAAATGCAACGCAAAAAGCTATGCAAGATACAATGCAGAATGCAATGCAGATAGCTACGCAGAATGCAAGGGGTGTGGGTCTGGGTTGGTGCTTCATAGGCTCATTGTTGGTATGCTTCTTGCTAGGCGTCATCACCATTCACGTCATGAATCTGCACCGTGTTGTCCATAACCTACATGAATATGTTACCTCAAGTGTTACCAGTAACGTTTGACTGGGTAGCACGGTAACAAAGTAACACCGAAACGGTAGCGAAACGGTAACGAAACAGGGTAACAAGCACCGTAAACCGTTGAAATCATTAGAGTTTTTTCTGTTGGCACAATACATGCACTATTTTTAGCAAGGCCGGAGGACGGTCTACCCATGCACCAAAATGGTGCGTTAAAGCTAACATGTTAGAAAGGACAAACGACATGACAAATACAGTAACAGCAAGACAGATCATCAACGCGGCGAGCGGCGCGGTTAACCTAGCAGAGTACATCAAAAGCGAATTGCCTACGCTGAACCTTCAAACAATGGCCGGAGCGGATGCACTAAGAGACGCTATCGAGCAACTATCAGCGAAGCGAAAAGATGAATTAGCACGTAATAAAGCGCTAGATGAAGCCAAAAGCGATCAGCCCAAGTCTGACAAGTATAAAAAGATCTTGGACACTGTCAGAACCACGTTAAACCGTGAATCCAAACGAGAACCCGAGAAGGGCGGTATCGGTCTCAAAGTGACATTTAAGGTAAAAGACGGTATTTGCACCTTTGAGATAAAAGACGAAGCAGACGAGGGAGAAGAGAAGCGCGACATCATCACCACATTAGCGCGGACATTAGATTCTAACCCCGACATCCCCGACCACGTATTGGAAATGATAGCGGAGGAGTTGCGTAAATACTCAGCATAAAACCGCCCCAGTAGTGACTTTAGCGCCCTTCGGGGCGCGTCTTTTCTGTCCACGGTAGAGAACCGTGCCGATGAGCTGTGCGCCAGCGAAACAGGAAACCAAAAAGCTAACATGTTAGAAATACAAAAAAGCTAACATGTTAGAAATCAACCGGAGAGTGTAACAATGAAAAATGCAATTAGATTTATTAAGGCAATGAAAGAAAACGCAGACGCTATGGGCTGGGATGTGCAAGCGATCAACTATTGTTTGTTACGTAACGAGGCCGTGGTGTTGGTAGAGCGTAAAGAGGTATCACCGAATGGGTTAGACTTCAGCACTCATCGATTTTATTGTAGCGACGACGGCCACGAGTGCCGGTTCTTTTCAGGTAACTACTGTATGACACACGACGAGGCTGTGGTGGACATGGCCGAGCGTACATACTGGGCAAAAAGCTAACATGTTAGAAATAATTTATTTGTAAAAGCTATTGACTCTCAGAATGTCAATACCTAAACTGTAAAAAAGTGAGGAAACTACTATGAAAAAACTACTCGACACTAGCAAAAAGCTAGGTAATCCGAAGGTGCGTAAGAGCAGTGTTGCTAATGCTGTACGTATGGCGACACTGACAATGCACCCTGACAATGTGATATGCGCTGGTAGCAAAGCCGCTGGTTGCATGGATGATTGCCTGAAGTTGTCTGGTCTCGGCGGAGTGTATCCGTCGATCAACCAAGCGCGACAGGCTCGGACTGACTACTGGCACAGCGACCGATCAGGATTCCTTGATCAGCTACACCGAGAGCTGGGTAACTTTACCAAACTATGCGCCGCTCAGAATGTTCAAGGCGTGGTTAGACTGAACGTCATGAGTGACATACGCTGGGAAGATCACGACGTGCCGCAGTCATTTCCACGGTTGCAGTTTTATGATTACACCAAGCTAGCAGACAGGTTCAAGCGTCCGTTACCTGACAACTATCGACTGATGTTCAGCTATTCAGGACGTGAGCAGTATCAGAATCAAGTGAGATCTTTCTTCAAGTCTAGAACGGATGCGCCGATGGCGGTCGTGTTCAGGCACAAGGATTTCCCATCGACGTTTATGGGAAGACCCGTGATCAACGGCGACGACTCAGACTGGGTCAACGTCAACAATCGCGGGGTAGTAGTGGGGCTGGTGGCAAAAGGACCAGCGAAGACCAACACCAACGGCTTTGTCGTTGACAACCAAGTAATACCAACACTTAACTTCTAACATGTTAGAAATCAGGAGAAATACCATGACACATTTCAAAGTACAATCTAAGAAAGCACCTGCACCTATGAACTACCGAGGACGTGGTAGCGCGTGGCGTGATCTGTTCGAGTCAATGAAGCCCGGTCAGTGGTTTACGCTATCAGAAGACGATAGATGCAAAACAAACGCGGCGGCGGTCAAACATCTAAGAGGTCGTTACACTCTTTACAGAATCGAAGACAATACGTATTGTTTTGTCAAGCTACGATAAGGAGTAGTCATCATGCATTTTACAGAGAAACGAGTAGCAGAATATTTTGTTGACGTAGTACTCAGAGATCCAGACAAGAGCATCACTGTACGTGGTGACGATGAATACGACGACGTTCGTAAATCTCGTGAACACTTCACAGTGCTGGACAACATGGGTCAGTGTGATTCCGATGTTGTCCGTGTGTGGAGCGACGATCTTAATAAGTACGTGGGGTATTTCTGGTTTGTGTACGGCAACGTCACAAGTACCAGCGAAGCCGTCGAAGTAATCAGCGACTACTCGGCGAATGAGTATGCTGATAAGATTGTTAATCAACTAGAGGAGATGACACAATGAGCAATGATTTCAACACAACACAGGACGACATCGTACAGTTTCGCCGTACCAATGTGTATTGATAGAGGAGAAGTCAAATGAAAATAATGCGAGCATCTAAGTACTACGGGGTCGGCTACAGCGGCCTCGTATTCAAGACTGACAGCCATGTCATCGACGTGTTCTTGACAGGCTACTTCAAGATCGGTACGTTCTATGTACCCGGTGACATCTACGGCGGTACAAGCCACGTCCTTGCACTGGGATGGCTACGTGTAGAAGTAACCGAAGATACCAACAACCAATGGGAGTATATGTAATGTCAACAATGCTGCAACCAAACAACAAACCAGACATCGGTACAGTCGTGAGCTACACCGTGCAGATTCATGATGACATCTGGTCTGACGTGTGGACAACGGACGATCTGTACCTTGCAAGGGACTACATCGAGATGTATTCTGAGATAACAGGTAAGTACTATCGAATTGTCAAGACTATAAAGGAGATATTGTGAAACACGACACAAGTGAAGTTAGTAAGGAACTGGACACGTTACTGCATTGGACGTGGTGGGAGTTAAAGATTATTAGCGATCACTTAACGGCAGATAACAAGGGATATGATGAAGAAGATTATTGTTTTTTTAAACAAAGATTTTTTGATCTGTCACTAATGTTAAACGGTTTGGAAACCATACTGGGTAAAGAATATTCACCTAAAGACACTGAAGACAGGCCGTGGAATCAACAAAAACTTTATACAAATCACAGGTATTTACGGGAGATCAGCTCATGATTGAAACACTACAAATTGAGGACGTTACACTGTTCGCTGACGTTGACATCGAGTACGACATCGACTACGACGGTGAGCTAACAGAGATCACTAGCATCAAGTGGGGTGACGTAGAGATCATGCCGCTGTTGAATGCTAAACAGATCGGTGACATGGAACAGATCGTTATTGAACAGTTTGACACGGTGTTTAGAACGTGGTAAAATCTATCTGTAAAGTCAACGGTAATGTTAAATTTATTATTAATTTTATTAAGGATTAACAGTAATGACTATCTGTAAAGATGACATCATCAATGAGTTAGTTGAGTATGATCTTGAACGCTTGACTGTTGGTGAAATGGTCAACATGGTTGGTACGTTCTTAGCTGTGGGTTACGATGAACTCGACGAGGAAGATTTGCTCGCACGTTACAAAGATCTAGGAGCTGATAATGCCATTCACTGAGACACATAAACCCTGTCCTGACTGCGACAGCTCAGACGGTTTGAGCTACAACGACGATGGGTCAAGCAAGTGTTTTGTTTGCAACACGTTTACGCCAGCGGCGAAGGACAACATACGGGTATTGGGGGACGTTTCTCAAGATTCTAAGAAGCCATCGTTTAGTCAGACTGAGCACCGTCTGATCACGTCAGAGTACCGTACCATCACCGACCGTCTCATCACTGGGACAACGGCGAAGCGTTACTCTGCGTTGAAGAACGGTGACACCATGACGTTTGGTTACTACGCCCCTGACGATCCAACGAAGCCTGTTGCTGCAAAGGTACGGACACCTGACAAACGGTTCAGTATCGTTGGTGACTGGAAGACCGCAGGGCTGTACGGGCAACACCTGTTCCCTGAAGGTGGACGTTATGTGACCATCGTTGAAGGTGAGTTCGATGCGTTGGCGGCATACCAGATGACAGGCAGTCAGTATCCTGTTGTCAGTGTACGCAACGGCGCTACGTCTGCCGCGAAGGATTGCCGTCTCTTCTACGACTGGCTCAACAGCTTTGAGAACGTGGTGATTTGTTTCGACGCTGATGAACCGGGACAGAAGGCCGCAAAGGAATGCGCTGACCTGTTCGGTAACAAGGCCAAGATTGTTAAGCACACCAACGGATACAAGGATGCGTGTGACTACCTGATCAACAACCAAGCTGACGCCTACACCAAAGCATTCTGGTCAGCACAGCCGTACACACCTGAAGGTATCGTTGGTGCCGGTGAGCTACGTGAGCTGATCAAGAAGCCACTGACGAAGGCCAAGGTGCAGTACCCTTTCGAGGGACTGAACAAACACCTGTACGGTATACGCATGGCTGAGCTGGTGACGATCTGTGCTGGCTCTGGTCTGGGTAAGAGTACGTTACTGCGTGAGATAGTCAGCTCTATCATGGCTCAGTCCGAAGACAACCTTGGATTGATGTTCCTTGAGGAGACACCTGAGCGTACCATGCGTGGCCTTGTAGGGCTGGAGTTGAACAAGCCTATCCACCTACCAGACTGCGAGTACGACGACACTGACATCGATCTGGTGTACGATACAATGGACTATGAGAACCGTGTCTACCTGTGGGAACACTTCGGTAGTAACGAGATTGAAAACGTGCTGGGACGTATGCGATACTTTGTTAAGGTACTGGGGGTGAGGTACATCGTGCTGGATCACGTATCAATACTAGTGTCCGATCAAAGTAACGGGGATGAACGCCGTGCACTGGACATGATCATGACTAAACTGCGAACCTTTGTGCAGGAGATGAACATCTGTATGTTTCTGGTCAGTCACCTGCGACGACCGGAAGGTAAGCAGTTAGAGGACGGTGCTGTCACTAGTCTGGGTATGCTACGTGGCTCTGCGTCGATTGCACAGCTATCTGATGCCGTCATTGGTGCTGAACGTAACAGCCAAGCTGACGATCCCATTGTCAAGAACACGACCGTACTGCGTGTGTTGAAGAACAGGTACACCGGGAAGACAGGCAAGGCTTGTGAGGTATTCTACAACGAAGCGACAGGACGACTAACACAACGAGAAGAAACCAAGGAGAAAGTTTTGTGAGATGTATAGCGTGTGACGTAGAGCTGACCGACTACGAGGCAACGAGGAGGTATGCTGTTAGCCAAGAGTTTGTAGACTTGTGCAACAGATGTTTGTCTGTTAGTCTAGACGACGGTGACGTTGTTGATCGAGCAGATCTGCGTACACTTGCTGACTTAGAGGAGACTATTTACCATGAGCAAGATTGGGAATTGGATATTGGAACAGGAACAGTTGATGGTGACACACGAGACCTTTGGTGACCCACAACGAGACAAACTTAACGAGGCGTACCGTGAATATATGTTACTTGGATATCGAAACAAGCTTGGATCACTCAACGATCTGGTGTGCAGTAACGAGTACGACGACAGGTATTCAAGTCCACACTACAGCCGATACTTTGCGGAGAGTGTTGAATGAAGCAGACAAAGTCGTCGGACACAACCTTATTGGTTTCGATTGTCACGTTCTCGATCGTGTTTGGGACATACGTATTGCTCGGGATCGCGTTGTTGACACTCTTTACCTCTCCCGCCTGTACAACCCCAGCCAAGACGGAGGGCACTCTCTGCGTAACTGGGGCACAATACTTGGAGGAACAGGAAAACTAGACTTCACCGACTACGACGGCGGACTGACTGACGAGATGATCGAGTACTGTATCGCTGACGTTAACCTGACTGAGCGTGTACACCAATGGCTAGAGTTACAACTATCCGCCGAGGGATTCTCTCAACAGTCCATCGATCTTGAGCATCGTGTTGGTTGGATCTTGACTGAGCAGGAGCGTAACGGGTTCAAGCTTGACATACCCTTTGCTCACTCGTTGATGATGGATTTGATGTTTGAGATGAACAGTATCGAAGCTGAGCTGCAAGAGATCTTCCCACCTATCGTTGAAGAACGCTGGTCTGAGAAGACTGGTAAGCGACTGAAGGACAAGGTAACTGTGTTCAATCCCGGATCACGCAAGCAGATAGCAGAACGACTGAAGGGACTGGGCGTGACGTTCAAGAAGATGACCGAGAAAGGTAACATCATCGTTGACGAGAAGGTGCTCGAAGGTATCGACAGGCCAGAAGCTAAAGCTGTTGCACGGTACATGATGTTACAGAAACGTGTGGCTCAGATTGATTCATGGTTGGGAGCAGTCAAGGATGACGGCAGAGTGCATGGCCGTGTCACTACCAACGGTGCTGTGACTGGGCGTATGACACACCAAAGTCCTAACATGGCTCAGGTTCCTGCCGTGTCTGCACCGTTCGGTACTGAGTGCCGTCAGTGCTGGACAGTAGACGAAGGTAACGTATTGGTTGGCATTGACGCCAGCGGTTTAGAGCTACGTATGTTGGCTCACTACATGGATGACGAAGACTATACAAATGAAATCCTCAATGGCGATATTCATACAGCTAATCAACGAGCAGCGGGACTTGAGACACGACCTCTTGCGAAGACATTCATATATGCGTTTCTGTATGGAGCCGGAGATGCTAAGATCGGAGCTATCGTCGGAGGAAATAGTCATACTGGAAGAAGGCTTAAGGAAAGATTTCTTTCTAACACGCCAGCTCTTGAAAGACTTAGAGGAGACACTAGTAGACAGGCTGAATCAGGCGTACTTGTTGGCCTCGACGGACGAAAGCTCAGGGTTCGATCGCAACACGCCGCTCTGAATACGTTATTGCAGGGAGCAGGGGCTTGCGTTATGAAGCAGGCGGTGGTACACTTAGCTGACAAGCTACAAAACATTCCACACAGATTTGTTGCCAACGTACATGACGAGTGGCAGATAGAAACACCAACACACTATGCTGATACAGTCGGACGTATCGGTGTACGTGCAATCAGAATCGCCGGTGAGACATTACGCCTACGGTGTCCCTTAGACGGCGAGTATAGAGTAGGTAACAATTGGGCTGAAACTCACTAGGAGAAACTTATGGCTACAACTAAACCACAACCCATCACTGTACGCGGTACAATTTACTGGTGTGAGCGTAACAAACTCAACAAGTTCAGTAACAAGTACCAAGTCCAGCTAGGTAACCTCAGCGAGAAAGCTGTTGAGGCTATCGAAGACATGGGTATTGCACCGAGCAACAAAGGTGACGAGCGGGAGTTCTTCATTACGATGAAGTCTAACAACCCTATGCGATTGACAGATGAGAACGGTGTCGAGATACCGGAGGATGTGTTGATTGCTAACGGTTCCGAAGCCGTCGCTGTTGTTGGTTACTACGATTGGTCTGTTGGTACTGGACGTTCACCGTCTATGATCAAGATGAAAGTAACTAACCTCATCGAGTACACTGATAACGCCGTCTCAGAAGAAGCTGCGTTGTGATACTCGTTGATGGTGACATTGTAGCTTATCGCTGTGCGTTCAAGTGCAACGATGAGTCAGAAAAGACTGCCTGTTATACTACGGGCAGTTTCTTATCTGATATGATCAGTCATCTTTACACACTGATAGATGGTGAACCAGACTACAAAGTCTACCTAACAGGTAAAGGTAACTTCAGACACGACATCGCTGTGACTGAGCCTTACAAAGGTAACCGTAAGGAAAAGGAAAAGCCTGTACACTTGGAAGCAATACGACAGTACTTGATCAAAGACTGGAACGCAGTGGTATCTGAGGGTGAGGAAGCTGATGACTTGATTGCTATCGACGCTACCGCCATCCCTGACAGCATCATTGTCAGTCTTGACAAAGACTTCAACCAAGTACCGGGCAAGCACTACAACTTTAACAAGCAAGATTTGTACGACGTTTCTGAGGATGAAGGGCTACTGTTCTTCTACCGTCAGATCATCATGGGTGACAAGGCTGATAACATCGTAGGAGTACATGGTATTGGTGAAAAGAAGTCACAGAAATTACTTGAAGATCTGTCAGAGATTGAGATGTACAACAAGTGCATTGAGTTGTTAGACAGCGAAGAACGTGTCATCGAAAACGCTAGACTGTTATGGCTACGTCGTGAGCCTGATCAACTATGGGAGCCTCCTGTTGAAGAGAAGTAAAAGGAACATACCGAAAGGTTATGATAGCTGGTTTGAGTATGATCTACACAAGAAGTTCAAGCGTTGTACTTACCACGGTGAGACGTTAACGTACACGCAAGTCAAGACATACGAGCCTGACTTCATCTACCAGAACGGTCAGTACACAATTTACATCGAAGCAAAAGGAAGGTTCCGTGACCGCGCAGAAGCGAGGAAATATGTTGACATCAGCAACTGCCTTGGCGAGAAGGAGGAGTTGGTATTTGTCTTCCAGAACCCAAGGACAGCAATGCCCGGAGCAAGACGTAGAGGTGACGGGACTAGATACACCATGCAAGAGTGGGCAGAGAAGCAAGGTTTCACATGGTACACACCAGAGACCTGCCCTGCCGGATGGAGTAAGAAATGAAGAGACATCTAGTAATACCTGATACACAAGTAAAACCTGACAGCAACACAGACCATCTGTACTGGGCTGGACGCTACGCCGCAGCAACTAAACCTGACGTTATCATTCATCTGGGGGATCACTGGGATATGCCAAGTCTCAGTAGCTATGACGTTGGGAAGAAGTCGTTCGAGGGTAGACGTTACACCAAGGACATCGATGCTGGCATTGACGGCATGGCTAAGTTCATGGAGCCTATCATCAAAGAGAGACAACGACTGAGACGCAACAAGCACAAGACTTGGAAGCCTCGGATGGTGTTCTTGATAGGTAACCATGAGCAACGTATTGAACGTGCCATCGAAGCTGATGCTAAGCTTGAAGGTCTGATGTCATACGATCACTTCATGTTGGAGAAGATGGGATGGGAAGTTGTACCGTTCCTTGAACCCATCATCATTGACGGTGTTGCTTACTGTCACTACTTTACCAGCGGCGTTATGGGTAGACCTGTTACGTGTGCAAAGCTGATGTTGCAGAAGAAGTTTATGTCCTGCATCATGGGTCACGTACAGGACAGGGACATTGCCTACGCTCGTAAGGCTGACGGGACTAACATTACTGGATTGTTTGCTGGTATCTTTTATCAACACGATGAAGATTATCTAACGCCACAAACAAACGGTAGTTGGTCTGGGATATGGATGCTCAACGAGGTAAACAAAGGATCGTTTGATGAGCTGCCTGTTAGTATGAATTATCTTAGGAGAAAATACGGATGAGTATAGACGATGCAAGTCCAGCGGACTGGGACAGAGCGCACAAGAGACAGGTGGGCGGAAACCATTACTCACGTTATAACATTCAACCTATCGATTTTATTATTGATAATAATCTTGACTGGTGTGAGGCTAACGTGGTAAAGTACATCACTCGCTGGAGAGACAAGAATGGCATTGAAGATCTACGCAAAGCAATGCACTACATTCAACTACTTATCGAGCGCGAGAGTTCAATGTGAAAAAACTTACCGTACTGCTACTGTTACTAACCGGGTGCGTTACTCAGGAAGAAGACGACCGCATCTGTCTTGACTACGATACAATCTCATATCAGATGGAAGAGTGTAAGCCTTTGTATGGTCAGCTCATCTGCTATGACAAGATCAAAACAACAGTATTTTGTACACTGTACCAAGAGGATAATTAATGGACGCTTATCAAGAATACATCCACAAGTCACGGTATGCTAGATACCTACCAGAGGAGCAGAGACGTGAGACGTGGGAAGAAACAATCTATCGATATCTAAACTACTGGGTAGACCGAGTAGAACTCAACGACTTTGAACAGTCAGAGATCTTCAAGGCTATCCATGACTTAGATGTTATGCCTTCAATGCGAGCACTGATGACAGCCGGTGACGCACTCGACCGTGACAACGTAGCTGGTTTCAACTGTAGCTACCTACCAATCGATCATCCCAAAGCCTTTGATGAGATGATGTACGTGTTGATGTGCGGTACTGGTGTTGGCTTTAGTGTTGAACGTCAGTACATTTCTAAACTACCAGAAGTAGCAGAGGACTTCCATGAAACCGATACCGTTATACACGTCGCTGACTCAAAAATTGGTTGGGCTAAAGCCTACAGAGAACTTATTAGCTTGCTCTATTCAGGTCAACTTCCGAAGTGGGACATCAGTGGAGTACGTGCTGCGGGGTCACCCCTTAAAACTTTCGGCGGTAGAGCAAGTGGTCCAGAACCTCTTGTCGATTTGTTTACCTTTACCGTTGAGGTCTTTCGGCAAGCTGCTGGAAGAAAACTTAGCTCCATTGAATGCCATGATATCTGCTGTAAAATTGCACAAATCGTTGTCGTCGGTGGCGTCAGGCGAAGTGCTCTCATCAGTTTATCTAACCTCACTGACGACAGAATCAGACGAGCCAAGTCAGGACAGTGGTGGCAAGACAACCCACAACGAGGATTAGCCAACAACAGCGCGTGTTACACAGAGAAGCCAGACTTTGAGGCGTTTTTAAATGAGTGGAAAAGTTTGTACGAGTCCCGCTCAGGAGAACGAGGTATGTTCTCTAGAGTTGCAAGTCAACGACAGGCTGCAAAAAATGAGCGACGAGATGCTACCTATGATTTTGGAACTAATCCATGCAGTGAGATCATCCTCCGACCCTACCAATTCTGTAATCTTTCGGAAGTTGTTGTCCGGCAAACCGATAGTCTCGAAGACCTATCAAGAAAAGTACGTATTGCAACTATCCTTGGGACTCTTCAGGCAACACTGACAGACTTCCGTTACCTACGTAAGGTATGGCAGAAGAACACAGAGGAAGAAGCATTACTAGGTGTATCGTTAACAGGCATCATGGATCACCCGGTGATGTCAGGGAGGGAGAACAGTGAGAAACTTAAGGACTGGTTGGTCGCTCTCAAA
>Ga0213865_10002167_pt1 | contig 12462 bp, 9 predicted proteins | sample PICome_6_FD_160100 | JGI IMG/M metagenome (GOLD analysis project Ga0213865, IMG submission 160100) | Coastal seawater microbial communities near Pivers Island, North Carolina, United States - PICO282 | ecosystem: Environmental > Aquatic > Marine > Coastal | place: USA: North Carolina | collected...
ACTAGTGATGACATCACCACTATTGTTAATATGGAAGAATGTAGTAGCGTCACCGGATTGTAGGGCGAAATAAGGTTCCGATCCACCAGAGCCAACGTGACGAACAAGTAGTCCGACTTCTTCTGCATTATCTGGGCGAACTTCAAAGGTTGCATCTGGGGAAGCGTCAGTTGGAGCACCAACCTTTACTCTGCCCTGATAAATATCACCAACAATGGTATTTCCGATATTAAGTTTACCGCTAGCTTCATTTGTTAAGAAGCTGAGAGATGCACCAGAAGCGATAATCTCAATGTTCTCATTACCAGATAGTGAAGCACCGGCATTAGCACCAAAGTAAATATTGAAATTGCCACTAGCTTGTGATCCAGCAGATGTTCCAACCGCAACAGTGTCACCAAGCTCTAGTCCAGACTGGGCAGCCGCACGACCGATAGCAACAACATCGTCTAGTGTCTCAGCGTATCTAGCAGAATGTTGACCTACAGCCACTACATTTGTTAAACCGGACGCTTCATTAGCTGCAAGGTTGCCAACGGCAGAAACCTGAGAAAGATTAAACGATCCACTTCCAGCCGACATGCCGAGCACTTGGGCGTTTGATACAGTTTGCGAACCACGTACAGCGTTTTTACCAGCGGCGACAACATCGGTAAGACCAGAAGCGTTAGCCATAACGTTCCAGCCAAGACCAACCACCGAGTCAGCTTCTTGTAGCCCGCTACCAGCAGAAGGACCGCCAATAAATGATCTATCTACTTGTTTTGCACCCCAACCAGCACCAGAGCCAACAATCGTAATATTGTATAAGCCACTAGCAGCTTGAGCGGATTGAGAGCCAATACCAATAACTGAATCTGTGTATCTAGCGTTTGAACCAGCAGATCGTCCAATTAAAATTACTTTATCTGAATCTTTAAGCCCGTTTGCGGTTCCGCTACCAATCAATACACCATCTTCTACGCCGCTAGCAACTTGACCAGCACCGCGACCGATGTTAATGACACAAATGTTTTCGGTGTAAGAACCAGCATTTTCGCCAATTCTAACCAAATTGTCTGTAAATAATAATTGATCGAACGTACCAGACTGTGCAGCCATGTCTCCACTAACATGAAGAACATATTGTGGAACTAGGTATCCATCACTAAAACCATTAATGCCAAGCCTTTTATTATTGGCGTCGTAATAAAGACCACTCTCGTAAGTAATCTCGCCACTAGTCTTATAAACTGCGATCTGACCAGCTATAAATGGATATTCTGAAAAGGAACTAAGACCATCATTATTCTGAATAACAAAATCTAAATCATCAATAATAGGATCGAGATCGCTAGCGACTAATTCTCTAAATACTGGATAGTCGTCAACGCACCCGCACTCACCAGATGGACCAACAAAGAAAGTTCTTGGTAATTGTTTTTGGAATAATATACCCTGATCTACAACCCCGCTTAGTTCAAAGACTGCATCTGTACCGGTCTCATTGTTTAATTCATTTCTCAGGAATGGCTCTAGTTGGCGACCACCAGAATAAGAACCGACGACACCCGAAAACAGGATGCCAGAACCGCCGTCAATAAACCCAGAAGCTCTGATAACAGAGAAATCAATATCTCCACCAACATCAATGGCATAGGTTGGATTGTGCTTTCTTACACCGAGAGCATCGTTGTCATTATCCCAAAACAAACCGGATGCATAATTAAGAATCTGCTCATTTGCCCAAAATGCAATACCGCTTTTTTGAGGCTCTTTTACGCTTGGGTCAATGCCATAAGCGTTGTACACCGCTGTTTTTCCGGGGTAGGTGACAAACACCTCTTTAATACCATCGTTAACAAAATCTACAGGGTTGCTAGACAGGTTAAAGCTGACCCCACTTAGTGCAGCGTGCGCTGGTTCAGCGCTACCAAAATGCTCTGGAACGTAATAAAAAGTCTGACCGGGAAACTCATCAAATGATATACCGCTTACTGGACCGCTATACGGACCGTCATCGAATCCTACACCACTAACCGCTGCGGACCTTGACAGCCATAATGGATGAAAATTTCCATTCTGACCGTCTGTAGGACCGCTATTGCTAGTTCCATCTACATAATATGGACCAATGTTTAAATTAGAACTTCTTATAACGTTTCTGGTCAATGTTCTGGTAGAGCCATTTTGCTCATAAACACCTGAACCAACTTCATATTTTTGGTTGTCCGTTATCGCATAAAATACTAAATCACCAGAAGCAAAGATGTCATCAAAGCCACTGAACCCAGCCGCAGCACCATCAAGAGTAATAGGGCCAGTACCAGTAAGATGTGATAGCTCTTTTACCCTGTCGGCTAAAAAGAAGTTTAACATTTATTTTTCCCTATAGATTAAAACGTAGGTGATGCGGACTCATCTATCATGGTAGGCTTAACGCCAGAAGTCTCATTTGGGCTGTAACCATATGCAACAAAACTACAAACTTTTCCATCTACATATTGACCAGCTTCGTCCTGAATGACATAAGTAACCGATCTTAACATGTTGCCATCATCTCCAGATCGAGCAACGCAAGAAACAGTGTTTACGTCCATATCTAGAAGATTTCCAGAACTTGTGGTTCCGTTAGAAGTACCAATAGCTACAAAATTATTATTCTCAAAAGTCCCAGAAGAGAAAGTGATTTTTAATTTTCCGGCCTCACCTTTTCTGGCAATGCTGTCAATATTGTGCCACGAGTAAATTTCTGGTGCATTTCCGTCACCGCTAGCACTAAAGTAAGCCCAAGCCTTAGCAACGCCCTTTGCATTTTCTAAGACTGAATTATCTGTATTTGCCCATCGCATAGTCCCAGAGACATAAATTTCTTGCTCTGTAGCGTCAGGGTTTGTTTGAACAAATTTTAAGCCAACATTGTCAATACCAGAACTATTAATCCAGACATTCGAGGTTTCCATGTTACCGGTCAGCGCGTTGGACCCCGCTCTTGGAGCATCTTTTCCGGCTCTATGGTAGTATTGAGTATGAACGTCACCAGCGTCCAGATTGTTTAAATTGTTATGGTCAATTCTTTCTTCACCAAGCCAAGGTCTATCTTGACGATCAGTGGAATTAACAGGAGCATTTGGAAAGAAAATTCCAGATTCAACAATCAAGTCACCGTTTGTAGCGGTCGTGCTAGTAGAGCTAACGGCATCGACATCGCTAATTTTCACAGTGTTAAAGAATGGAAACTCAGTTTCAGTATCTCCACTAGCCACAATTTTGTTAATAGAAAACGCAATATCTTCCATATTGTGACGAATATCGTATGCAGAAATCAGACCCGCATTATTGTCTGCAAGGTCGGCCTGAATACTTGTTATAATTTCGCCTGAATTTAATTGATTAGGCATTATTTATATCTCCTAGTTTAATAATCGAAATATCCACCGGCTCGATGTGAGCCATGACTGTTCCTCGATACATAATCTGAACCCGGACTATATGGACCGAGAATAGCTTGACCGGCAAGGCTATTTCCTGCTCGATACGCTAAAAGTTGCTGTTCGTATTTTTCACAAAGGTCTTTGTACAGTACCGCGAGTGTTTGTGTTACGCCACGCAAATCAATCGCGGATGGACCATCTTTGATAGAAATAGCGTTTCCAGACTCGCTCCGTATTGCACTCCCTATTATTATACACGCTGCGTGCAGACAGATCAAAGTTATGAAAGCCTTGTCTTCTGGATCAACGGTTGGATCTGGGTCTAAAGTGCAGTCTTCTACATTCACATCATAAGTTTTAGAAAAATCAACGTTAATTTGGGTTAGCTGCGCCGCCACCAATATTGTTGTCTCTATTCTTTTGTCTGAATACGTATAATTACTGGCGTCAACATCATCTATTAGATACCTGACGATTGTACCCATTTGGCCTTGCCACGACATAATTTATATCTCCTAGAGATTACAGTGAACTTGAAAATTTACGGTACTACTATAAAAAGCGCCTGAAGTCAAATTAACCTGTGACTGGAGCTTGTAAACACCAGCTTGATTTAAATCACCAGCAACAACAATGTAATACATTTTACCGTCCGTACCATCTGTCTCTAGGGTTCCAGCTCTAGTAAGCATTGTTCCGTCTGGCCTTTTAATAAAAATATTTAGGCTTGACGAAGAGGATATATCCACAATAGCTCCATCATCCTTGATAGTGATGAGTAGCTTCGTTCCTATATCTCCTTCATGAATATAGCTGGACATATTAAACCCTCAAGGTCTGATTCTCGTTTATTTCTAGGTCTTTGTAGATATCTTCAGTAATTTATACACTAAAAAACAATAATGGGTGCTCTTAAAAATGTCACTCGTCAAGCTGCTGGTCAATAATTAGGTCAAAACCAAGCTCTTGGGTAATATTTCCATCTGCAACCTCCATTTCTTGTATATGCAAATCCGTACTAGACTCTTGAGTAATATTTGCGTTTATTCTCTCAATTTCTTGTATATACAAATCTGTAGATAAAATTTCATCAATAATAAGATTGTAAAGGTTATCCTCTCCACTATACTCTTCTTTTAGTACGGAGATTGGAAGTTCTGACCAAGAAGATCCTGCGTATAGCATTTTAAATAGCCTGTGGATCAGTAATTGTAACGTTAGCAGCAGCTTCCGCAGCAGCAATAGCGGCCTGTTTAGCCAGCTTCACTTCGTAAGCCTTAACATTTTCTGCTAAAAAATTACGAACAATTCTATTGGCAAATACAGACTTGTTTTCTGGATTGTCAATCATCCTTACATTGGTTTCGCTCTCTTCTAGAGCTTCGTTAAAGTCTGGATTTATAACCTGTTCTTGTCTGCTATAATTTGCTGCAATAGCGTCTAAAACTCTAGTGATATCCGCATCTGCAATCTCAACTGAAAATTGCGCCATGTTATTCTCCTAATAAAAAACTAGTATTCATCTGTCTATAAATTTGTGTTACTTGTAAGCTCGCTACGCTTCCGTATCCTTGGTCAACATAGGTGTGATATAGAGAGCATGGGTCTTGATCTCCAACACTTAATGTATCAGTAATATATTTTACACGAAATTGTCCGCTAGATTGAGTATCGGTAATAGACCCAGACTGCAATATCTGCGTAACGTCATATCTGTACCAACTAACTGCACCTCCCTCGATGGAGTCAGTATCCTCACCAGCTATAATGCTATCTCCGGGCCTTATGAGAAATATACCAGACGAATTCATTGAGCCACTTATCCAAATATCATAAATCGGCCCAGAACCGGTGCAATCATCCATATACCATATTCCGTCAATGCTGGGCCGTCCAGAAGCAGGTGTTACAACGTCAAAAGTTTGATATAATGGAAATCCTAATTGTCTAATTTCAGCCGATGGCATTACTGTGTTAGTATAATAAGTTGGTGGTGGATGAGGTTGCGTATTCCAAGCCATTATAAGTCGTATCCTATAACAAAACCGTCATAATTACCACCAGCGGTGGCTATAAATCCAAAAACGTCAACAGCGTTTGCTGTGTTGGTAAGTGACGGCTCTAATCCTCCGGGCCAATTGATACCTGACCACCAAGTTACTGTTCTGGTTCCAGTGTTATCCTGAACTAATCTAATAATAAATCTCTGTCCACCATCTACATTTGAAACGGCCAACGTTCTATTGCCAGCTAGTGTTACGGTGTGAAGATTAGAAACATCCATGTCAAAAGTAACAGTAGCTCCGTCTGTATTTGACTTGATGGGGGTTTTAATTGCTCCGCACTGAAGTATACCAGAAGTGGTTCCATCACTGTCGTAAATAGCAAGTCCACCATCGTCGGCACCAAACAATCCATCTCGAAGCGACTGTAAATAAGTCGTGCCGTTAAAAAGCCGTAGTTCTGGAGCATTGAGTGCTGTATAATGATTGCCAACGTCGTCATAGATGAATTGTGCCGTTATTGATCCGTCATTTTGACTGAATATTGAAACTGATTTACCATAAGGACCAATTCCCTTTGTGCTTGGCGTAGAAAGAATTGTATCAACATCATAAATCGTTCTAGTGGCAGAATCAATATGTGATCGTACAGTTGCAGAACTATTCTGGAACTGAGCAAAATCTGCGGTTTGTGAAATCGCACCTTGAACAATAAGTCCAACATCCGTTGCGGCATTTGATCCAACGTAAAGAGCAGCGTCCGACTGAATAGCCCAAGAAGATAAAGAGCCAATTAATCCAATATTAACCCTTCTGTTCGCCATGTCAGCAAAAATAGTATGTCCAATATTTAAATAGTCATTGAAGTTAACGGCGCCGAGGCGGGAGGTTGATGTATTATAAGGGGAGATCTCTATATTGTTATTACCAAGAACATCTTTACCTGCGTAATATCCTATACAGATATTTTTTGTCGCACGACGTTGAGATCCTCCATAAAAACCTCCAGCGCCTTGTCCAGCATAAGTCCCCAAACATACATTGTAATTGCCATCTGCGTTTTGTAGAGAATTATAACCAATACCAATATTGAATATATCATTATTTCCAGCAGTAGAATTCAAAGATTGATGACCAATAGCAATATTATCACGTCCAAGTCCAGTAGCTCCAGCGCGTTGACCGATAATAACGTTGCCGGTGGCAGCGGTGCTTGCTGCTGTGACGGTATCACCAATTGTAACATTACCATCAGTAAATGTTATTTTATTGGTTTGAGCGTCAAGGTCGCCACCGAGTTGTGGGGTCGTATCTTCTACAACGGCAGAAATTCCACCACCACCCCCAAGAGAAGACCCGTTAAACTTTAGTGTTCCACCCTCATTATATAGCTTATTAGTGGTAGAAGAAGGCGTATTGCTAGAAAGAACAATACCCTCTGATATGTATTGATTTTTAAATTGTAAATTAGAATTGCCCAAGTCATAAGCAGCGTCAGACATTGGAAGTATACTCCCGTTGTCCGTAACCTTAATCCTGCCAACCGCCGCCGACGCATCGGCAGCGGCAGTGGCTAGAACTAAAGATGTAGGATTAGATGCGGACTGGAAAGACCCTTCCGCCTGACAGTAAACACTCCCGGCCACAGATATAGCTGCGCTACCATCTGACTCATTAGAGGCAGCAAATTGAATCTGCCCAATCCTTTCGCCAGAAGTAACGATGTTATCAGTAGTCTGAAGTGTTACACTGTACACGCTAAAATCCTATATTAAAATTAAACAATAAACCAGTTAGATCCGTCAGAAACAATCGTAACTGCTTCATTTTGGCTATACAGAACGAATGTTGCTGCGCCGTCAATATTTTCTGATCCTTCGGTGGACACAGTGACGGTATTAGCCGAAGAGTCGGTTTTCTTAACAGTAACTTTTCTACCCTCGTTAGCTATACTACTAGCAATTTCAATATTAATATTATTTGAAGCAGCATTAGCCAAGAAAATCTGCGCGGTTTGTGCAGAATTGGTGGCAGAAGTCGTAGAAACAACATCTCTAAAGATCTTAGCTTCTGTAATACCAGAGTCTTTAACTCGAACAGCGCCAGTGCCATTAGTTGCTGAAAGCTCAATAGTTGTATCATCAACGGTTACTTCAATTTCATTGGCGTTTGCTGTGATACCATCGCCACCGACAACATTAACTGTACTACCAGTAGATGTTAAGCCGTTTCCAGCGGTATCAAAGAAATTACTAGTGCTATTATCGTAGCTAGAAAGGTCATCGTCTACTTCAAAGTTTAGCTTACCATTACTACCGCCATTGTCCGAGTAGGTAACGGAAATCAAAGTCTCTGTACCGCCAGTAACCATATCGCCAACAATATCTTCAACTTGTTCGGTCGTCAATTGATTAGCGTCTGTCCAAGGAACGTTAACAACAAGGTTGTCAGAACTGTCTACCTGAACAGAGTATGTTCTATCCGTAGTGGTTGTGATGGATTGAGCGGCTTCCGTCTGAGCGGTGTATGAAGTTAGACTTGCATGAACACCATTTGCATCAACCGTAATTCCACTTCCAGCAGTAACGGCTATATCATTCGCGTTTGCTGTGATACCATTTCCGCCAATAACATTAAGGACGGAGTTGGTAGCAGTCATACCAGCACCAGCAAATAGCGTGGTTAGGTCTGCAAGCGATTCCTTTGCGGCAGAGCCGTTAACACCACCATCTAAGAACAAGATATAGTCGCCATTTACAATTGACGCTTCAGTAGCTTCACTTAGATCAACACTGATCGTGTTAGCTTGAACATCAATCAAAGAGCCAGCACCCACAGCAAGTGCAGAACCGCCGCCGCCAGTAAGACCGTCGCCAGCAACGCTAGTAGCAAGCTGGGTCGCAGTAACACCACCGTTTTTGATGTAAACAGCGCCAGTACCATCAGTATTATTCAAACCAATCGTGCTATCATCTACGGTGACTTCAATTTCATCAGCGTTGGCTGTAATACCATCACCACCGACAACGTTTATTGTAGCACTTCCACCAAGAGAAATTGAACCACCACCAGTAAGACCGGCACCAGCACCAATACTTAGACTACTATTTGAAAGTTTATCATTAGTAATAGAGCCAGCAAGTTTAGCGTTTGTAACTTGAAGATTACCGATGTGAGCAGTATCAATAGACAAGTCAACATAGTGTTCACTATCAATACTATCGTCAGCAATCTTGGTTCCATCTACAGCGTCAGCGGCAAGTTGAGCAGTGTCAACACCGCCGTTTGCAATTCCGTAAGTGACCGTATTGGTTGCACTAACAGTAACATCCAAGCTATTACCAGTGTCAAATACAATCTCTTCACCATTATCAATTTGCTGACTTGTTGTACCATCAGAAATGGTAAAGTTGCTCATCGCACCAAGACCAGTGACAAAAGTGGCCCTATTGATCTTCTTTAGACCAACAGCGTTGTCATAGATCATGATGTAATCATCGTTTTCATCTGGAGCGCTGGTCATCTCTGATAGACCATCAATAGCGCTTGATGTTAAGCTAGCACTAAGATTAAGACTACCTTCGTCACCATCAAAAGTTACACTACCGGTTAATTCATCGGTAAGGTTAATGGTTAGGGTAGAAGCCCAAGCTGTAGCAGTGTCGGCATTACCGGTTACATCCCCAGTAACATTTCCAGCAAGAGCGCCAGATACACCCGCAAAGACAGCCCAGCCAGCATCTCCGGTAATCACGCCAGACGATGCGTCAAAAGTACCACTTGGGATATAAGTAAATGCGTTTGTAGAATCGTCTAGACCAAAAAAGCCAATCTGAGGCCCACCGTTATTCCAGTAGAAAGAAATACCTCGATCTTTATTATCATCAACAGTTGAACCGTAGCCATTATCGCCAGAGTCCTGACCGAGAATAATGATCGGATCTTCAATGGTAACAACCGTTGAGTTAACAGTTGTGGTAGTACCATTAACTGTCAAATCCCCAGTAATACTGAGGCTTTTTGACATAGTAACATTGCCATTCCCTGCTATAGAAATAGCATCTGTTTCTGAAGCACTGCCAATTGTGCCTCCATCGCCAATCCTAAGATTGGGAACTCTAAGACTACCGGCAGCACCATCTTCAATGACGAAATTACTATCAGAGTAGTAAGTAGGCTGATTACCTTGTTCGCCAAAGAAAACAATACCACTGGTATTTCTTTGGTATGGTTGGTAAGACATATAATAATCTCCAAAAAGTGTTGAGTTGGTTAACCTATATATTATACACTAAATTATAAACCAGTTATTATTATCTGATATAAGAGAATAACTTCCGTATGCGTGATACATTCCAAAAACTGAATTTCCGTCTATTGTTTGACTTCCGCTCCCAACTAAAACTCCTGAATTAGAGCCATTTTTCATCTTAAATAGTAACTCTTTTCCTCCATTACCAACCGCTGTTGGTAGGTATACATTAATGGGTCCAGCGCTGGTATCAAGAAAAACAACGTCAGAGTCATCTGTCATACTAAAATCTAATGTCACATTATTGTAAGCCCTAGCCCCAGCCCCAGCCCCAGCAGCGGTAGTTTGAGTTGTTCCGTCATTAAACCTAATTCCGCCAGCTCCAATGTGGATTCTGTCATTACCAGAATCGTAATAAAAATCAGCATCAGAGGCAAGAACGCCAGCATTTCCATCCGATGTAACGCTTTCAAAGAAAGCAATCCCGCTGGTGCCAATATTTCCTAGAGTCTTGGCGTCACCACCGCCCAATTTAACTCCCTCGTTAGCGACAAGGATGCTACCATTACGATGGTGACTTCTGATAACGTGACCAACAGCAGATCTATAATTTGGTGCAATCGGTGGTATATTTACTAGAACACCAGAGTGCTCTGCTGAAAGATATAGTTCGTCGCCATCAGAAAATGCACTCGTGTCTACATGTCTAACAATGCCGTAGGTTGTAATATAACCAAACGAGTTTGGCTCAATGTCATGGGTAGCAAGACCAACAACATGCGAGGTGTTTTCACCGCTTGCGATAGCATAATCCACTGTAGGGTGCGTACCCTGAGAACCCGTCAGATAAACACCGGAACCGTTTGCAATAGTATAAGAATTTGTGTTTCTAATTCTAAGATGTTCTTCCTGACCGATCTGCAAAGATATTTCGGGCTCTTCACCATACATAGTAAGCGTATGGTTTTCTGCGTCGAAAAATATTCTGCCCTCTTTGTGGGGGGGATAGTCATCCTCAGAAATCGGGGTAAAATCAATACCAGATAAGCTACCGCTAACAGCAGAGAAGTTAGCATTGATTGTTATTTCATTATCTGTAGCAGCACCGTTATCAGTAACGGTTTGTAAATCGTGCCCAGAAGCATATACAGCAATTCCAGAAACCGCTAATATATTACCAGAGTTTGCAACGGCCAATCCAGAAGCAAACACAGAGTTTAGATAGGCAGCTTCGTTTTGTCCTGAGCTACCAACAACTAGCGCTGAATTCTGAAATGTACCATCTGGAAAAAAGACGCCACTCGTAAGATCAACTGACTCAATTTTCCCATCTGGATCTTTTAAAAAGGCTTTATCTGCTGGGAGAGTACAAAAGACATTTGAAATACCCTCTAAATTTATCTTAGCGCCACCTTCTGAACTATCAAATACAATATCTCTAGACAAAGAGTTAGCCGAGGCGTTATAAACACCTTGACCGACTTCCCACCGTACATGGTTTTCAATAGTGTAGTAAGTAGTAGAACCGTCGCCAATGCCCTGTAGAAAGGTCTGAAAAGCTCCATATGTACCACTTAGAGCTACAGACCCACTACCAGACGTTGTTGATAATTCTTTTACCCTATCTGATATTATAAACATAATTACCGAAATTGACCTGCGTAACCTAGTCTATTGTAGACAAGTAAATAAATGTTAAAAGGGTCTGATATAGCTTTTATATCTGTAGGTGCATCCCAAGGAATCTGGTAAGGCACAGCAACTAACCTAAGTTCTCTTTCTGATCGAAGTTGCTCAACGCCCCAAAAATTATACCCAAACGGCTCTAGACGAATAGGGTCAGTAAACTTATAAAAGTTATCGAGGGTCCAACCCAAGCTGACATCAAACTTGTCTCCATTATTATAACCCAAATCATACAATGCTTGTCTAGTGCTGTCATCAACTGAGAGAGAGTAACTCTGATCGTCAAAGCTACCGAGGCTTGGAAGGTAAGTATAAATATTATTTCTTGATCTGTGTTGATAAGTATAGTCTGGGCCTTCAGTAAGTGCATAACTTGAACTAAGTGAAGTATAGAATGGGGTTAGATTAAGTGGGGCATTAGTGTCCCTTGCGGCAGGATCACCATCAAGAAAAGTATATAAAAAACTGTTGTTTCTTCTATCAAAATCTACATTAAGGGTCTCAGAGCCATCACTTGTGCCTGTGACGATTGCAGTAGCAACATGGTTTGAAAGTAAAAAGGGCGAGGTCCTGTTTCTTCGACTTGAACTGGCAAGATTAATTCTTGGATGGAACCACCTTGTATATCTTAAATAACTCCCAATGAATGACGTAGTATTACCAAGAATACCGAAACTCATGTTCCAACGCCGCCATTTTGTATAATAGCCGGTGGCTATTTCTCCATTCTCATCACCCCTTATTGGATCACGCCATTCAAGGTAGACTTCGCAAGGACCAAAGTCGTAAATCGCTCCGTCTTTAAATACATTTACTCCAAAGTATATTAAATCGTGTGGTTGTGTGCGTCTTATATTACGGGCATCATTTGGAAAAGTAAAGGTTGGTTTGTTTTGAATTTGTGATTCCCACCACAAGTCAAAATTTGATGCACTAGCCCAAGCGACGTTCGCGTAAGCTCGAACACGCGACTGAGAAAAAGTTATGTCATCCCTAAAGAGCATTTGGTATAATGGTCCTCCGCCTCCGCCGCCTCCGCCGCCTCCGCCGCCAATAGTTTTTGGAACTCTGTACTCTTGCAATCTAAATTCATACGCAACAGACCCAA
>Ga0213865_10002168_pt1 | contig 12457 bp, 29 predicted proteins | sample PICome_6_FD_160100 | JGI IMG/M metagenome (GOLD analysis project Ga0213865, IMG submission 160100) | Coastal seawater microbial communities near Pivers Island, North Carolina, United States - PICO282 | ecosystem: Environmental > Aquatic > Marine > Coastal | place: USA: North Carolina...
TTTAATCAAGACTCTGCTTATTCCAACGCTTATATAGAAAATAAAAATCCATCGTTCTCTAGAACAATTTGTGAATCAGAAACAAAATTTCAAGACACATACTTGTCTAACAAATTTGAACTGATCTTCCTAACTCTTTTAGATACAGCTAAACTAGACAAAAGACTTTTGCAAAGAGTTCGTCTAGGACTGTATCTTCCTATAAAAACAGAGGCAAAACATAATAATATTCACATAGATAGAGCAACTAAACACACGGTTCTTTTATACTATGTAAATGACAATGATGGTGATACATATTGGTTTGATAATAATGATAATATCATTCATAAATTCAGACCAAAAGCAAACACTGCAGTTGTCTTTGACGGCATGATTAGACATGCTAGTTCTAATCCATCAACTGGATTTAAAATTTCTTTGAATCTAAATATTGACAATGAATATAAATGAATGGTGCGCGATTCAATACAAAAGTGATCCTCCCCAGTCGCCATTTGCTCCGACGTGGGACTACACTATTGGAGAAAAACAAATTGATATTGACTGTGATCAATTAAAAAATATTATTCTGGAGAAAGAAAGAGAGATTAAAGAAAAGTTTCCTGCGAGTAGTGATGGCAATACTGGACTGGGACCAGATAGCCTTACGTCTAGATTCAGACATTTTAATGTATTAAGTTGGGGGTATGAAGTAACAGATCAGTTGCGTGAAGAGATCAAAAAATTTCATAAACAATATTATAGAAGTCTGTTTGGTACATTTGCAACTCCTCCTAAATTAAATATTAGATGCTGGGCTAATGTCTTAAGAAAGGGTGAAAGAATAAAACAGCATTGGCACTCTATTCACCCGCATACATATTTGGGAGGACACCTTACTGTTACTGCTACTGATACTAAAACAATATACGTACATCCTTATGACGATATTGGTAGAAAGTATGAAGCAGAAAATGTACCAGGAAAATTAACTTTGTTTCCAAACTATCTACCTCACTATACTACAGTAAATCAATACGACTCCCCTAGAATTACGATTGCATTCGATCTTACTTCTTTAAATAGTATTTTTACTGACGATGACAATACTCTAATACCATTATGACTGATACTCCATTACCAAAACCCATGCAGGCAGACCCTAAACAATCTAGGGCTATTGAAAAGTATATGCAATTAATGGAGATGAGAGATCATGCAGACATCGAACCATTAATGTGGTGGGCAAAACTGAATGAAAAAGAAATGATGTCTACCATGCAAAAATTTTGCTGGGATAATAGTATTGATTTCAATATGATTAATTGGGGTAAATTTTTGAGGGGGGAATATGTTCCAGAGTCTTGGGAAAATGAAGAATGAACTTTATATACAGGTGGTTGCATGACAAAAGAACTTCCCGAATGGAAAAAGAGAGCACTGCAGGATCCAACTCTACCAGAGAAACAGGTACAGGTTCTACTTCACGGACCCAAGTGTCTGACGGATGCTTGGTTTCTCCAAGCGATGAAGTTCAAATACCAGATCCGTGGTTATGAAGGCTAGTAGTGCTAAAGCAAAAGGCAGGAACTTACAGAAGTGGGTTCGTGAAATGTTGATCGAGATTCTTGATGTCCATCCAGAGGACATTGAGTCTCGATCTATGGGCGCAGGTGGTGAAGATCTCATCATGGCTCGTGCTGCCAGACAGAAGTTTCCTCATAGTATTGAGTGTAAAAACGTAGAGCGTCTCAATGTATGGGATGCATACGAACAAGCTTGTGCTAATTGTGGTGACTATGAACCCATCGTTGTCATGAAAAAGAATAGAAAGAAACCACTTGTAGTTGTAGACGCAGAATATTTCATTGCTTTGTTTGGAAACAAAGACAATCAGGAAGCATCGGATAAATAGTTCGATGCCTGTTTTTGTATATGCCTAGATCACAACTGACAAAGATTGACGTAGAGCATAAGGTTTACCAGTTAAAGCACGAAATCTATAATAGTCATGATGAGAAGAGTGATAAGTGGCACGAAGGGGCTCATTATACACTCAATAAGGTACTGGATATTTTAAATGAGTTTAGATACTGAAGACTTAAAAAAACTTGCAGAGAAGGCACATCGCATGAAGATGGATGTGTTATTTGAAGAACCATGTCCTATCTACGAAGCTAACGAAGAAGACTGGGAAGACTTCTGGTATAATGAAGATAAATAATTATTCATGGAGATGAATTTATGATCAAAAAATTATTTGCTGCACTTGCTGCAGTAGCGATTGTAATGCCTGTAGAAGCGAAACCTACAAAGGGTTATAATACTATGGATTCCTTGGGGTGCATGTTGTTGCGCGAGTGTACCGATGGAGTCGAACAAGTCTTTAGTCTTCTGGATGTTTCTAGTCAGTATGATAATACTGATGAGTTTACTCCAGTTACTCTTGAATTCAACCGAATGCTCGTTGCCCTTGAGCAGGTCGGAGTTAAGGTGTTTCTAGCCGATCAGAAGTATTTCCCTCATGGTCACCGTGGTGTGTATCATACTGTGAGTAATAACTTCTTTCTTAATAAAAAATATATGGATGATCCTGGTGTTCTCATGAGTGTCATGAGACATGAGGGGTGGCACGCTGCACAAGATTGCATGGCAGGTACTATTAAAAATAGTATGATTGCTATCATTCATAATGAGGAAGATGTTCCTATGCTGTGGCGTGTGATGGCAGAGCGCACCTATCCAAAGTCTGCTGTACCTTGGGAAGCAGAAGCAGCATGGGCTGGGCGCACAGAAAATATGACTATGGAAGCACTTGAGTCTTGTGCTCGCGGTACAATGTGGACTGACTATGAACTGACACCACTCACTCGCAAGTGGTTAAAAGAAGAGGGATACATCAAGGAATAAATAGAGCTGCCTTGCCTCTATCCCATGACAGATTCTAATCTGACAAAGAAAGAGGATGCCAAAAAGGAAAATAAGTTTGACTGGGCAGACGAAGGTCTGTCGGCATTGGTGCGTGTTGTTATTCTATCGTGGTCAGCAGCAATTCTTACACTTAATTATGTAACTATTCCTGGTGTTCCTCAAAAGAATATTGACCCCACTTTTATTGCGTCGGTCTTCACAGGTACTCTAGCAACATTCGGGGTCATGCCTGCTAAAAAGAAAGACGAAGAAAAACCTAAAGATGAAAAGAAAGATGCAAAAAATTATTAACATCATCGCACTCCTATCGGGACTGACCTCACTGGCAGTCCTTGGTGGGGGTGCTTATTTGTATACACAAAAAGATGCCCTTGTAGAAGGTGCTATCGATAAAGTTACTAAAGCTGCTGTAGAAGGTGTCAGCAATGCCCTCCCAGGTATGCTTGATTCTTCTATGCCTAAACCACCTGAACTACCCAAAGCAACTGGTGGTGTGCTACCTGGAATGTGATATGACTACTACAAGAAGAAAAAACGATAGAGATGCGGAAGGAAAGTTCTTTCTGTACGTTGCTTTTCATTCAGTATTCACTGCGATTTCTAATTTATTCAACGATGACTGATGGAGATCAAGGAAATCCTACCCGTGGGTGTTGGAATTCGTGAGTTAGATATCCCTCCTGTTAATATCTTCGAACCACCAGTTGTTTATCAGTTTACTGCGCCGCCAGTGACAGTAAATATTGGTGTGCCTGTTGTTGATATTCCTGGATGTGTAGAAGCTCACGAATCTAATAACAAATCAAACACAGTTGGTGAAGATGACCAGAGAGGTTTGGTGACATATTGTGATGGAAATATGCCATCATTTAATCCTATTAATTTTGAACCAGAGCAGATAGTTCCAACGTATCCTGCTGGTGTAGATACAAGGCAACCAAAGAAACCAGAATCTCCTGTTGCTCCCGATTTACCGACACCTAAAATTCCTGCTGCTACTGCCAAGGTAGATTGTCCTACACCAGCACAGGAAGCAAAGGAACCTGTTGGTGCATTCGTAGAAGGGTTTAGAAAGAAAGTTACTGATTATAAACTCATAGGTAATGAGTGTATTCAGATAACAGAAGCAGTGCCACTTCCTCAACAGATTGTTGCTGGTCTTCCTGCTGCTGGTGTAGTAACCACAACTGCTACGATTGCTGTTGTTGCTACTGCATCAGCACTTATGGCAAAACCGCTGGCAGATATCCTACTAAAGGTTATCAAACCAACGGTCAAAAAAGTTATGAAAAAGATTGCTGCTATCAGGGGGAAGTCTGTCCCTGTGTTGAGCGTAACGGAGCGCCGAGATCTTCAGCGCGAGAGGACAGAGGCGATTCGGGCTTTGAAGAAGGTGCTGAAGCCGAAGGGATAGTATGTCTGTGGGGAGCAATCTTGTTCTTATTCATCACCACTACATCAGCACACACGGAGTAATAAGGACTCTTGGGGTGGAACATGATTCCTTTTTGAATTAACTCACCACAATTCTTTAGTCTAGCGATCTCAAAATCTAATCTCTTATTAGCAGTTGTTTGCTTCATCAGTTCGATGTTAGCAGCAGCTGCTTCTTTACATTGATCCTGCAACTTCTTATCCAAAGGACGAGACCATGTAGCAGAGAAACCAACGCCTAGGTTGTAGTTATCTTTTTGTCCCGTTCTTACAGGAACAGTGTAGAGAACAGACCCAGGATTGTCAGGTGCTCCATCATCATCCATGTCCCTCATGTCATAGACAGGATCATAATAATATGGTTCATAAGGTTTGGTAGCAGAAGCACTACCAGTGACATATGGTGTGAAGTTTAGAGTGGGTCCCTGACACTGGATCCCACCACCATAAGTGTTAGTAATATATGGACCTTGTAAAACCTGAATGGCTTGGTTGGTCACCGAGCCAGAGCTATTTGCTACTGGAGCTGCTGTAGCACTAACACCCCCGACTTCAGCGTATGCTTGAATTGGGAAAGTAAGATTGATGCCTACTGCGAGAAGATACTTGTAGTATCTGTGATACTTGTTACTTCTGTTGTTCTTTGAATGATTGTTTGTTGACTTAAACCAGGACCCGAATAGGTTTCTGTGAACTGAAACGCTGCTCCTGGTGTTGTCTGTGTGAAGTTTGGTCTTGTATTGATTCCTGTCCATGTTGAAGTCACGCCGTCTATAGTTACATTATTAGCACCTGTGCCTGGTTGTAAAGAACCTGATGCTGTAATTCCACTCCCTGTCACAGAGTATTGATACCCTGTGTTGTAGTCCATCGAGTTGATGGTCTCTGTAATTTTTTGTGTAGTCTCTGTGTGGCTTGTCATCGACCCCTGTGTGAAATTAGGGACCACTGGGACCGCCATAGCAGGAGATCCCAGTAATAATGCCACGAAAAGTAATCTCTTCATGGTTATATAGTATCAGTCAATTACAGTAATCTCGGTAACGAATTGTCCCGTTGCAGATGTGCCAGCTCCACCAGCAGTCAGAGTAATAGCATGACCACTTGTGATTGTGCCTGCCAATGATCCAGCAGTGCCAGATTCGTAAGAAGTAACCGAACCGAAGTTAGGAATAGTACCTACGGTAGCAGCAGAGGCAGGAATAGCATCGCCTTGGGTATAAGAAGCACTGTAAGAGAATGCATTGCCAGAGGTTGCTTGAGAAGCAGTGACGGTGCTAGCAGAGCCAGTAAAACCATCGCTAGTCATCAGCACAGCATTGCCAACAACACCCGAAGTGGTGCCATCGGTGGTGCTCACTCCACTACCAGAGGTCGTGAAGGTGTGTCCAAGCCTGCTGGCAGTAGAACGAGCAGCATCAACAGTCAGTTGTGTGCTAGAAGCATGTTTAGTAACAAGTCCGCCAGCATTTGCTGCACTTGCGGTCATCAGTAACATTCCAAAAGCAAGAATTGCTTTCTTCATTAACTTAAATGGGTACACCAAAAATATTTATAAGAGGGGGCTTGACAACCGATAAATATCGTGATAATATGATGCTCGTCGCAATTATGAAACGTATGACACCAGTCACACTAATCGGAGCCGCTGGTCTGGCGGCGTTTGCTGCTTATGGAGCAATGACTAGCCCTCCCCCAGTAAAAGAAGTTGCAGTAGCACCTCCACCAGTTGAGATCCCAGTAGAACCATATAGATCTTCGTGGAAATGTGATACATGCACACCAGAAGAACAATATGTCCTCGAACAACTCCAAGAACACACTCGCATCACAGATCGTAATGCTCTTGCGACAATCATGGGTAACATTAAACAGGAAAGCAAGTTTATTCCCAACATATGCGAGGGAGGGGCTAGAGTTTCTTACAGCGATTGCCGTGTCGGGGGTTATGGTCTTATTCAGTGGACAAGCATAAATCGCTATGCTAATCTCGGTAGATTCTGTACTAAATATGAATGTGACCCCAGCAGTTTGGAAGGTCAGACTCGATACATGATTAACGAGAGTGTCTTCCAACGCTACCTGCCTGAATTTGAGGGCAATGGAAAAACTGTCCGTCAGTACATGGTTCCAGCATATTATTGGTTAGGATGGGGCATCAAAGGAGCTAGGGAAACCTATGCCTATGATTACACCAAACGATTGAAGCATTCATGACTTATCCAGCACCAGAATATCTTGAGGATGATGAGTGGTTCGGACCCGCTACTCTATCCGAGAAACAATTAACCATCAAAGAGATGAGGGAGAAGTTAATTGAAGAAGAAATTCTTCTTCCCTTGTCTGAAGACCAACCTCCTACAAAAGAGGTTGCAAACATCCACGAAGTGATGTATAATATTGCTACCAGCAAAGGTAAGACCACCACACAACTTGATCCTATGCCACAGTTGGGCGGTGGATCCGAACATATTCAATCTGGTCCTGGTGGTTGGTTGTCTGGCACAGGTATGGCTCAATTTAAATGATACAAAACGACTGGCGCTATTCCGACGAACGCATGGATGTAAGAACACAAGGACTCAACATTCTTCTTAAGAAATTTGGATCGGAAATCTGCTCTGACGGATCTCCACGCTACTCTAATCAAAGCATCTATGAATGTGTACATGATTGGGTGTCCCAAGGTAACGTAAAGACAGATGGCATAGTGGCTTACTACAAAGCATACTACGCTTGACAAACCTCTAACACTGTGCTACTATATACAGTGTTCAAGAGGTTGCAAAGTCTGTTGTTTCGGACAGGGGTTCGATTCCCCTCACTTCCACTTCATGGGGGTGCCATGGTCTCGACGGGGCAAAAAGGTTGTAACTGTTGACGGGACAAAACCATAGATGCAAACACATCTGACACCGCAGCGAATAACATCGTTGCATTCTCCCGCAGCACCGTTGCTGCCTGAATGGGAGATGGGGGATAAGTCTTCCTTCTAATCCAACAGACTCTTTGGGGTGTGATGCCCCTTCATGTCTTGATAGCTCAGCTGGACAGAGCAACTCTCTTCTAAAGAGTCGGTCGTAGGTTCGAATCCTACTCAAGACGCCAGGGCGATTAGCGCAGTGGTAGCGCACCTCCTTTACACGGAGAGGGTCGGGGGTTCGAATCCCTCATCGCCCATAGTATTCTTATACTAATGTCTAAAAACAAAAACAAAGTAGAATTGAACGATATTTACCAGGAGCTCGCTTACTTAAGAGCGAAGATGGACAATGTTAGTAATCAGATGCAAGAATTGCGGGAAGCAATTAGAGGGACACCCTACCAAATTGAAGAGTTGCCAGTGCGAGAATCTTACGAGCATCCGTGGTACAAATATAAGCGGGAAGAACTTATCGCTAGTGGAAATTATACAAAACCCACGCGAAAAGAATACTCCACTACTGTCACGACAAGATATGGAGTATCAGGAGCAGCGACGACAGAGAAAGGTTCGTCGAATTGAATTTGAGGAGCGTTGACTCCTTTCAGCGGGGTGTAGCGCAGCTTGGTAGCGCGGTTGCTTTGGGAGCAATAGGTCGCAGGTTCGAATCCTGTCACCCCGATTGGTACAATACCAACACTATTACAATGCAAATTTTTCTAGACACTGCCGATTACAATGCTATCGCTGAACGTTATGCGACTGGTCTTGTCTCTGGCATCACGACCAATCCTACACTAGTACGCAAGTCTGGTGTAAACTATTTTGATTTCATCCGTACACTTTCTAGAGACTTTGCTTTTGAAAGCATCTCGGCAGAAGTCGATGGAGAAACTGCTGATGAGATGATCGAAAACGCTCAACAGTATATCAAGATCGGTTCTGAAGTTACAATCAAACTTCCCCTGACCAAGGAGGGTCTTATCGCATGTAAGATCCTTTCTGAAGAGGGAGTAAAGACTAATGTCACTCTATGCTTCAGTGCTGCTCAAGCAGTCATGGCTGGTCTTGCAGGTGCCACTTACATCTCTCCTTTCGTAGGACGGATGAATGACAACTCCTTTAGTGGTGTTGAACTGGTCCGTGCTATCTCTGGTCTCTACTGTGCTCAAAGTGTTAAAACTAAAGTGCTTGCAGCCAGTTTGCGAGATGTCCACCATGTGTCTCGCTGCCTGCTCTACGGTGCTAAAGTAGTTACATTGCCAACGGGAGTCTTTGACAAGATGTATAATCATGTCTTGACTGACGCTGGTCTAAATATTTTCAAAGAAGATTTCGCTAACCTCAAATGAGATTCACTATCTACTCCAAACAAGGTTGTCCATTCTGCGATCAGATCAAACTACTGTTCGAGTTGAATGAGTTCAAGTTCGTTGAATACAAACTTGATAGAGACTTTGATCGTGTAGAGTTCTATGATAAATTTGGCGATGGATCTACTTTTCCACAGGTTGTTCTGAATGATAAGGTCAACCTTGGTGGATGTACTAACACCATTAAGTATCTACAAGAGCAAGACATCTGTTGTAATGTATGACTGAAGAACAAATGACAGAGATCACTGAACAAGAGTTTCAGGATCAGTTTGATGACATCATGGAAAGAATCGAAAAGAACCAAGAGTATTTTTTGATTCGTCGCGAAGATGGTACTGCTGTCGTAGCGGCTCCGATTACAGAAGAGTTGGAACCACTACTTGACATTATGCCAGAAATGCCTTATGATGACGGAGTTCCTGGCGAACCCTCCTACTGATGAAACAAACTATTCTTCTTGAACGGTTTCCATACCGCTATGTGCAGTGTGGTATCCTTGAGATCAACGGTATGCCCGACTGTCGTATTCAGAAAGTAGATTCATACACAGGTCGATACAAAGACATGTATCTGTGTGACAATGAGATGCAGTTAATGACTGCTATGGAGGATCATGACTACACTTGTTGGTTAGATCCTGACAACGTTCCTGCCTATCGTAAAGACTTCGTAACAGCATGACTATCAAAGAACATTTAGAAGAGGCACTTGATCAAGTATCCAAAGCATTGATCGGTGCTCTCGAAGAAAAAAATGAAGATCAAGTAGTTAAACTATTTGAGCTCTACAATAAAGTAAAGGAAGCATTGCCCAAAGAAACTTCTGGATTCTCTATTGACTTCAGTGATTACAATGTTGCTGCTCAAGCAACTGACTGGACTAACTTTGGTGCTGGTCAAGATGTAATCTCTTTCGGTGGTGACACTACTATCAGCAGTGATACCATTAGTCTTGGATAGACTCTAAACCTACCCTGGTGGAGCTATGTGGAATCATCTGCTGGCCTAGTCTCGGTATGACTATAAACTAGCCCTGGTCGGGATGGGTCATCGACCCCTCGGGTTTCTTGCTTCCTAAAAGCAAGTGGTGCGGATGGGGTTACTCCCGCCTGGTTTCTTGTTTCCAGTAAAAGAACAAGTGGCGAGCCTGCTCTGGGGGACTGACCGTCCCCGACTCGCGGGGTTAGTTCAGCGGTAGAACGCTATCCTTCCAAGTTAGATGTCGTCGGTTCGATTCCGATACCCCGCTTGGTGGACAGTACACAAACTGTCCACTTGACAGACAATCAAAAGTCTGTTAATATAAATAAATGTTACAACTGGCACATGTGACAGTTGTTAACAAAACGAGACATGTCGAGTCTCTATTCATCTGCGGGTGAAATTCCGCAAGTAACTTTAAGGTAATTAAAATGATCAAATCTGTATTCGCAGCTGTCGCTGCTGCCCCTCTGTTCGCTGGCGCTGCTTTTGCAGGTCCTTACGTGAACGTAGAAGCAAACTCTGGTTTCCGTGGATCTGATTACCAGGGCACTGCTACCGACCTCCACGTTGGCTACGAAGGTCCTATTGGTGAGTCTGCTTCTTACTACGTCCAAGCAGGTGCTACTATCGTTGCCCCTGATGGTGCTGCTACTGACACCGTTCCTTCTGGTAAGGCAGGCGTTGGCCTTGCTCTGACCGATGCTCTCGGTGCTTACGGTGAAGTCTCCTTCGTTGGTTCTGGCGACCGTAATGTTGACCGTGGTTACGGCACTAAAGTAGGTCTGAAGTATTCCTTCTGATCTAAATCACTAACCTGATTCGGGGGACTTCGGTCCCCCTTTTTTATGAAGTATCTATTCCATCCTCTCACCATTATGAATCTACTGATCTGTGGATTCTTGGGGACAATACAAGCAATACATACTCATGCTCATTATAAAATGAATCTTGATGTAGAAAGTTATGTCACAGCGTTTCTCAAAAAAAATCCAGAATTTTTGGAGAGCAAGTGTTACGAGATTGAGTAAGATACCAGAGAGGCACTATTGGCCTATCTTTGTTATCCTATCTCTCTACTTCATCGTTCCGATGAGTGAGATCACAGTGACTCTCGGTGCTATCTTCTACTTTAAGTTTGAGGATAAAGTTAGACCAGTCATTGGTAAACTCACAAACAGACTACCTGACTGGTTAAAGTACGGTGGTAGTGTTCTCTTCTTTCTTGTAATGATAGATGATACTTTGTTCTACTTTGCTTTGATTGCTTTGGCATTCTGGTGCTCCCGTCAGGTAAAGAAACAAAATGTCATCGATCAAAAATAATTATTGGTGAGGGGCTTGACGCCCCTCTTTTTTTGATATATACTATGTAAAGATTTATAACAAACACCATGACGGTCACTACAAACGAGCAAGGGCAAAACAATATGTGGGCAGTTGAGCCCCAGATGGTTGTAGAAGAATACAACCGTAAAGGTCTCTTCTCACCTATGCAGCAGCGTGAAATGTATAATGGACGCTGGGCTATGATGGGTCTCATCATGGGATTCGTTGCCTACGCTATCAACGGTAAGTTTTTCTTTGGAATTTTTTGATGAATAAATTTTATATGTTTACAAAGGACTCTTGTGGTCCTTGTGGATTGGTGAAGCGTTACTTGAACAATCTAAAAGATGATCGCCTTGATCTAATTGAAGAGGTTCAGTTAGAAGATTTCAGTGATGAACCAATCCCACAAGAAAATCTTGACCTTGCTAAACAGTATGGGGTGACTGCTACTCCAGTCCTTATTATTGCATCGCCAAATGGTATGTTGCTTGAAAAAAAGACTGGAGGCATGGAGATCACTCAAAACATTAGAAATCTACTGCAACAATATGCCTAACCCCGATGCACTCTGGCAGGATATGCAGAAGCTCGATGATTTGTATGAAGAGCTACTGTGGCATCCTGACGATGAGTTACAATTTACTCACGATGGTCAGAAGATCATCATCACTAACAAAACTTTGGAGAACAAACAATGAAATTTGGATTCACCCCTGAAGCAGAAATTCTGAACGCTCGCCTGGCAATGCTTGGTTTCGTCATTGCTGTTGGCACCTACATGACCACTGGTCAGATCATCCCAGGAGTCTGGTGATGTTACTCCTGGCAATTTGTATGCTGGGAGGATTTGTCTTCGCTGCATTGCTTTCTGATAGAGATGTAGACGACGACAATGATGGTCCTGGTGGCGGCATGATGATCCCTGCCACCATCCCCATCTAATAAGCACAAATACTCAAATATTGGGGCTTGACGGGTTTACCGCACCATGCTATAATAAATAAGTAAACAAATGTAACGGATCTTTAAGGACTTGTTACGTTGTTTACTTATTTAACATTCAACGCAATTCTAAACATGACTGCAACTCTCTCGCGCCAGCAAGAGTCTTCACAATGGGAACAGTTTTGTAACTGGGTCACCTCTACCGACAACCGCCTCTATGTGGGTTGGTTCGGTGTGCTGATGATCCCCACGCTGCTTGCAGCAACAACCTGTTTCATTGTAGCCTTTATTGCTGCTCCTCCCGTCGATATTGACGGCATCCGTGAACCCGTCGCTGGTTCTCTGATGTATGGTAACAACATCATCTCTGGTGCTGTTGTTCCTTCTTCTAACGCTATTGGTCTCCACTTCTACCCCATCTGGGAAGCCGCTTCTCTCGATGAGTGGCTCTACAACGGTGGTCCTTTCCAACTCGTTATCTTCCACTTCCTGATCGGTATCTATGCATACATGGGTCGTGAGTGGGAACTGTCCTACCGTCTTGGTATGCGTCC
>Ga0213865_10002169_pt1 | contig 12453 bp, 10 predicted proteins | sample PICome_6_FD_160100 | JGI IMG/M metagenome (GOLD analysis project Ga0213865, IMG submission 160100) | Coastal seawater microbial communities near Pivers Island, North Carolina, United States - PICO282 | ecosystem: Environmental > Aquatic > Marine > Coastal | place: USA: North Carolina...
TTTTATGCAATGCCTCCTATTGTGCCAGTTACAGAGTATCTTCAAGAATGGCCACTGATCCAAATACGTCTTTAGAACATTTGGGTTTTAGAACAGTGATGGACTTAAAAAAGTAATAGTTATAAATTAGTTCAATAACTTCGATAAAGTTCGAACTCCCGTAAGTTTGGGTCACTAAATCGGAGAATTGATGCAAAGGAATTGGTTCTCCTTTTTTTATTTAATTAACTATATTTCAGTTTGCCAGCCTTTAATTTTAAGAATATAAACTTAGACTTTTTTCATAGCAGATGAAGTCACTATATTCATTTCCATTCCTTGAGCAGAAATAGTCATTTCAATGGTCGCATTAGTTTGAATCCCACTGCTAATTTCTACAGTCGATTTCCCATTTATGGTGCCTACTCCGATTCCTGATACATCTCCAGAAACATCTAAATAAATCATTCCGTCAGAAATGCTAGTAACCGTATATTTTGTAACAATTTTCATTCCTTGATTGTCAGCTTCAGACACCCATGAGGAGCCAACAGACACAGCTTCATCTGGAAAATTAATCGCATTTTGATTTCCTGTAAATTGCTCCATGCCGGGCAGAGTTGGTTCAACTTTTACTTCTAAAACGTTCCCATAACGGTCTACAGAGTTATAGATAGTTGCTTTTAAAATTGGGTCAAATTGTGACTTCATCATTTGCCCCATTTGATCTAATTCTTCACTAGACTTATTTGAATCATAATCCATAACCATACCACCTTGGTTCATATTCATAGCAATCGATTTTATTTTCGATTCTAACATAATTAATTCATCGTCTACACTATTAACATTTGAGTTCATTTTCATCGTCATACTCATTCCGCCTTGTTCACCCATATTTTGCTCTAACTCAATAGATGTGATATAGTTATCACCTTGATTGTAATTTAAACGTAATAAAACGGATTCTTGAGCTGCAGCTGTAAAAGAGAATGTTAATAATGCTAATAAAATAAATTTTCTCATTGTTTGGTCTTTTTAAATTTCATCAAACTTAATAATTATTTTTTGTCATATTTTTCAAAAAATTGATTTTTTTTGAATTAATCGGTTTTATTTTTAACTTGTAAATTGAAATCAAATTAAAATAATATGAAAACAATTAATCTACTAGCCATTATCTTAATAATCTCAATTGGATGTACAACAGCTGTCTCAAATGATGTATCCACTTTAAAAAATGGAGGAAAAATCCTTAATGGACCTAATGCAGGTTCCTCTTACACATTTGCAAGTGACGAAGTTGGACAATTGGCTATCGATTTTTCAAATGCTTTTGTTAGAAAAGATATGAGTTTCATATCAACTGAGCATTTTACAGATTCAATTTTTTTCTATCCTGAGAAAGGTTTAGAAAAAGTAGTAATGGATTTAGAAACAGGTAAAAAATTAATTCAGGCTATGCACGAGCCCTATGATTCAATAACGCGTTGGGTCTATGATGTCATGCCTGTCGTTCCGTCCTATGATAAAGAACTAACAATTGTTATGTTCCCATTTACAGAAAAGCGTTATAAAAAGGACGGTACTGTTGAAAAATTTAGATTCTATGAACGACACTACATCAGAAATGGAAAAATCACAGGAGTTAGAAAGTGGAGTCAAGAGGAATAATCATTATCTATAAAAGTCAAAGTCTAAAAATTAAGTTCAAGTTCTACTTGAAATTAGAACTCTCGTAAGTTTGGGTCACTAAATCGGAGAATTGATGCACTGGAATTGGTTCTCCAGTTAAATAATAGGGCTCCTTCAAAAAATCTTTAAATAGTCATATGCTTCAGTTCTTCAATAGTTTTTGAAGGATTCTCACTTTTAAACACAAAGCTACCAGCTACCAGTATATCAGCACCAGCAGATTTGAGTTTTTTAGCATTAGCTGAAGTGACACCCCCATCGATTTCGATTTTAGTAGACGCATTTTTCTTGTCTATTAGAGCCTTTAGCTGTTTTACTTTTTCATAAGTATTCTCGATAAAACTTTGCCCTCCAAAGCCAGGATTTACACTCATTATACACACCAAATCAATGTCTTGAATGGTGTCTTGTAAAACATTAATGTTTGTATGAGGATTCAAGGCGACTCCAGCTTTCATGCCTTCACTTTTGATGGCTTGAATAGTGCGGTGCAAATGTGTGCATGCTTCATAATGCACTGTAAGAATGTCGCTGCCTAAATCAGCAAATGTTTTGATGTAGCGATCGGGATCTACAATCATCAAGTGTACATCTACTGTTTTTTTAGCGTATCTAGTGATTGCTTTTAACACGGGCATACCAAAAGAAATATTGGGAACAAACACTCCGTCCATGATGTCGATATGAAACCAATCCGCTTGGCTGGAATTGACCATCTCTATGTCCCGTTGAAGGTTAGCAAAATCGGCAGCTAGAATGGAAGGTGCAATTAAAGAAGAACTCATAATTTAATTTTAATACAACAAAAATAGAACAAAAAATAAACCCCTGCCAATGAGCGGGGGTTTTGTTATTAACCAAGGTAGGTTTTTAGTATTTTACTTCTTGAGGTGTGTTTTAATCGGCGTATCGCTTTTTCTTTTATTTGTCGAACACGTTCTCTTGTAAGGTCAAATGTTTCGCCAATTTCTTCTAAAGTCATAGGGTGTTGATTACCAAGACCAAAATACAAGCGGATTACATCGGCTTCACGAGGGGTTAGTGTTTCTAAAGCACGCTCAATTTCAGTTCTTAGAGATTCATGAAGCAATTCTTTGTCTGGATTTGGGGATTCCCCAGAACGTAAAACATCATATAAATTGGAGTCTTCTCCTTCAACTAGGGGGGCATCCATGGAGACGTGACGGCCAGAATTTTTCATGGACTCTTTGACGTCATTTATAGTCATGTCTAACTCTTTAGCAATTTCTTCAGCACTTGGTGGGCGTTCATGCGATTGCTCAAGAAAAGCATAAGTTTTATTGATCTTATTAATCGATCCAATTTTGTTTAGCGGTAAACGGACAATTCGGGATTGCTCTGCAAGAGCTTGCAATATCGACTGGCGAATCCACCAAACCGCATAAGAAATAAACTTGAAACCACGGGTTTCATCAAAACGTTGAGCTGCTTTGATGAGACCTAAGTTCCCTTCATTAATTAAATCTGGAAGTGTTAAACCCTGATTTTGATATTGTTTGGCAACGGAAACAACAAAACGGAGATTGGCTTTAGTTAATTTTTCCAATGCGATTTGATCACCAGCTTTGATACGTTGTGCCAATTCTACTTCCTCATCGGCGGTAATTAAATCTACTTTTCCAATTTCCTGAAGATACTTATCTAGAGAAGCAGTTTCTCTGTTTGTAACTTGTTTTGTGATTTTGAGTTGTCTCATTTTGAAGGCTTCTTATTAAAAATTATTTTGGTCTCATTAGGTTATACGTCAAAAGCTTGATGAATGTTACAAAAAAAAGCCATTTTATTTGAAAATGGCTTTTTTAAATTATTAACAACTAGAATTATTTTAGTCGCGTCTTGGTTTTCTGTCATTACGTCGGTTGTCACGACCTCTGTTATTAGGCTTTCTGTCTCTTGGCGGACGTTCTACATAACCTTCTGGTTTAGGTAGAAGTGCTTTACGCGAAACTTTTTCTTTTCGTGTTCGCGAATCGATACCAAAATACTTCACGTCAAAAACGTCACCCATATTTACAACATCAGATACATTTTCTGTACGTTCCCATGCCAGTTCACTCACATGGAGTAACACTTCGTTTCCAGGAGCTTCTAGATACTCTACTACTGCACCGAAGTCTAGCATTTTTATGACTTTTACCTCATAAGCACTTCCAACTTCTGGCTTAAACATAATAGAATCTATTTTTGCTAAAACAGCATCAATACCATCTTGGTCTGTGCCTAATATTTCAACAATTCCTTCTTCAGTGACTGGATCTTCGTTGATCACAATTGTTGTTCCTGTCTCTTTTTGAAGTTCTTGAATCACTTTACCACCAGGACCAATTAGTGCGCCAATAAACTCGTTTGGAATTATTCGGGTCACCATTTTTGGTGCATGCGCTTTCACATCTGCAGCAGGTGCTTCAATAGTATCTGTTAGTTTTTCTAAAATATGCAGTCGACCTTCACGTGCTTGATTTAGTGCATTGACTAAAATTTCGTACGATAAGCCTTTGACTTTGATGTCCATTTGACAAGCCGTAATCCCGTCTGCTGTTCCAGTGACTTTAAAATCCATATCTCCAAGATGATCTTCATCCCCTAAAATATCAGATAATACAGCGTATTTTCCTGAATCAGCATCAGATATAAGTCCCATTGCAATTCCAGAAACTGGTTTTTTCAGTTGAACACCAGCATCCATAAGTGCCATAGTTCCAGAACAAACGGTGGCCATAGATGATGATCCGTTGCTTTCTAAGACTTCACTAACAACACGTACAGTATATGGGCAATCTTCTGGTACCATTCCCTTAAGTGCGCGTTGTGCTAAGTTTCCATGTCCTACTTCACGACGTGATGTTCCGCGAATTGGGCGAGCTTCACCAGTCGAGAAAGGAGGGAAGTTGTAATGTAAATAAAAACGCTCTTCGCCTTCATGAGATGGCATGTCGATCTGATTTGCATCTCTTGAAGTTCCTAGGGTTACAGTTGCTAAGGCTTGTGTTTCACCTCTAGTGAAAATTGACGAACCATGCGTAGATGGTAAGTAGTCTACCTCACACCAAATAGGTCTGATTTCGTCTGTTTTTCTACCGTCCAAGCGTAATCCTTCGTTAAGCGTTAAATCACGTACAGCAGCTTTTTCTGCTTGTCTATAATACTTAGATATTAATCCTCCGTACTCTTCTTGTTCCTCTTCTGAAAACGAAGCTACAATCTCGTCTTTTATTTCTGAAAACGCTGTACTTCTTTCGTGTTTAGCAGAACCTGCTTTAGCCACCGCATAAACTTTATCATAGGCCATGTCATGAAGTTTTTGTGCTAAATCTTCATCTGCACGTTCTGGCTCATACTCACGAACTTCTTTTTTACCAAATGCTTCAGCCAATCGCTCTTGTGCTGCACATTGTACCTTAATGGCTTCATGTGCAAACTTAATGGCTTCAGTCATTTCTTCTTCAGATATTTCATCCATTTCCCCCTCTACCATCATGACAGAGTCAGCAGAAGCGCCAATCATCATATCAATATCAGATTCTTCTAGCTGTGCGCGAGTAGGATTTATAATGAATTCTCCGTTGATACGCCCCACTCTGGCTTCAGAAATAGCACATTCAAAAGGAAAATCAGAAAGTTGAATTGCAGCAGATGCAGCTAACCCAGCCATAGCGTCAGGCATTACATCTTCGTCATGAGACATCAATTGAATCATTACTTGAGTCTCCGAATGATAATCTTTTGGAAACAACGGTCGTAATACACGATCAACAAGACGCATGGTTAGGACTTCCCCGTCACTTGGGCGCGCTTCTCTTTTGAAGAATCCGCCTGGATAGCGTCCTGCTGCAGCAAATTTTTCGCGATAGTCTACTGTAAGGGGTAGAAAATCTACATCCGATTGTTTGTAATTGGAAACTACAGTACAAAGCAACATACATTTGCCAGATTGTACTACCACAGAGCCATGGGCTTGTTTGGCAAGTTTCCCTGTTTCGATAGAGATTTCTCTTCCATCGCCGAGGTCAATGACCTCTTTAAATACTTTTGGAATCATTTTATTTTTTTCTAATTAAACATTGGTGTTGTGTTGTTGTTGTGTGGTGTGACCAATGAAAAACTTTAATTAGCTTCTTCTATAATTTGTGTAAAGATACACATAAAAACAAAAAAGAGGCTATAGCCTCTTTTTGGTGTATTTATTTTCTTAATCCTAACTCTTTAACAATCGCACGGTACCTAAGGATATCTTTTTTAATTAAATAATCCAATAGAGATCGACGCTTTCCTACAAGCTTTACCAACGAACGCTCTGTATTAAAGTCTTTTCGGTTTTGCTTTAAGTGATCGGTGAGGTGATTGATACGGTGTGTAAATAATGCAATTTGGCCTTCAGCAGAACCGGTATTTTTAGCATCTTTTCCGTATTTTTTAAAGATTTCTTCTTTTGTTTCTTTTGTTAAGTACATTCCAATATTTATTTAAATAATTTTTATGCATTGATTACGGCGATCATAATCAGGCGGCAAATATATGAAAATCGTGTGATATAAACATAATTTTAAAGAAATTATGCTCTGATCGGTTGATTCAAGATCAAATCGATGTATTGATTGACTTTGTCTTTTAAATATTCACGGTGTGTAATAAAATCCAAAAAGCCATGTTCTAAGACAAATTCAGCAGTTTGAAACCCTTCTGGTAATTCTTTTCCAGTCGTATCACGAACAACACGTGGCCCTGCAAAGCCTATAAGTGCTCCAGGTTCACTGATGTTAATATCACCTAGCATTGCAAAAGATGCTGTTGTACCGCCTGTTGTGGGATCGGTACACAATGAAATGTAAGGAATACCTGCATCGGCCAATTGTGCTAATTTTGCTGAGGTTTTCGCCAATTGCATCAACGACAACGCTGCTTCCATCATTCGTGCTCCCCCTGATTTTGAAATGATCATGAAAGGGAGTTTTTTCTTTAGCGAATAATCTGCAGCACGAGCAATTTTTTCTCCTACAACACTTCCCATCGAACCTCCAATAAAACTAAAATCCATACAAGCCACGACTAAGTCTTTGCCTTTGGACTTCCCAACAGCTGTTCGTACAGCATCATTGAGTTTTGTTTTTTCTTGTGCAGCTTTTAGGCGGTCAATATATTTTTTTTTGTCAGTAAATTTTAGAGGATCTTTGGAAGTTACTTTCTTATCAAGCTCTTTAAATTTGTTGTCATCAAATAAAATATTAAAATATTCATTACTACCTATACGTACGTGGTATCCGTCTTCTGGGCTGACAAAGAAATTACGTTCTAATTCTTCTGTTTCAATGATTTTTCCAGTTGGCGATTTGTACCACAAGCCTTTTGGGGTGTCACGCTTCGCTTCTGTAGGAGTCTGAATTCCTTTGTCTGTTCTTTTAAACCACGCCATTTTGTTCTGATTGATTTAGAATGAAAAACAAATTTAATGATATTTTTTTACAATGTATCTACATTGTTCAAATCCTCGAAGGCCTTTTTTAGACGCGCAACAAATGTTTGTTCTCCTTGTCTTAACCAACGTCTCGGGTCGTAGTATTTTTTATTTGGTACATCTTCGCCTTCTGGATTTCCAATTTGTGCCGCCAAATAATCTTGATTTTTCTTGAAATCATCACGAACTCCTGTCATGAATGCATATTGAAGATCGGTATCAATATTCATTTTAATTACACCATATCCAATTGCTTCACGAATTTCTTCAACAGTTGAGCCAGATCCGCCATGGAACACAAAATCAATATGGTTTTCAGAAACGCCATATTTTTCAGTAATATATTCTTGGGAGTTCTTGAGAATTTTTGGAGTTAGCTTCACGTTCCCAGGTTTGTATACCCCATGAACATTTCCAAATGCCGCAGCGATGGTAAACTGGTCGCTTACTTTACTCAATTCTTCGTAAGCATAAGCCACCTCTTCAGGCTGTGTGTACAATTTTGAAACGTCTACATCGCTATTGTCAACACCATCCTCTTCGCCACCTGTGATGCCCAATTCAATTTCGAGTGTCATTCCCATTTTAGACATTCTTTTTAAGTATGCTTTACAGATTTCAATATTTTCTTCAAGGGGCTCTTCCGAAAGATCAATCATGTGTGAGCTGTAAAGTGATTTTCCTGTTTCTTCAAAATGTTTTTCAGAAGCGTCTAGTAAACCATCGATCCATGGCAACAATTTCTTTGCACAGTGGTCGGTATGAAGTATTACAGGAACGCCATAAGCTTCTGCCATTTCATGAACGTGTTTAGCGCCAGCAATTGAGCCTGCAATAGCAGCTTTTTGATTGTCGTTGGAAAGGCCTTTTCCAGCATTGAATTGACCACCACCATTTGAAAACTGAATGATGACAGGCGCATTAAGTGCTTTTGCAGTTTCAAGAACACTATTGATCGTATTTGATCCGATTACATTAACAGCGGGGAGTGCAAATCCTTTTTCTTTTGCAAGTTTGAAAATCTTTTGAACTTCGCGTCCTGTGGCTACACCAGGTTGTATTGAATGACTCATTTGTGATGGTTTTAAATTTGCGTCAAAAGTACTAAAATAAATCCCTTAATGTTAAAATTTTAACACGACATGTCGTTAAATTTATACGAAAACGTTTGAGGTGAGTGTATTCTAAAATGGATAATTGATTCCAATGTTGTACACTGCGTTGCTGAAATTAAAATCACGTAGCCAACGTTGATCTTTGGCAAGGGCGGGGTTGTATGTTTTGAATCCTGTATCAAGGCGTAGAATAAAAAAATCAAAATCATATCGAAGTCCAATTCCGGCACCTAAAGCAATATCCTTTAATGATTTGAAACTGTCAAAAGTTGCTTTGGGATCTTCAACTTCGTCAAGAACATTCCATATATTTCCTGCATCTACAAAAAAAGCACCATCGAGTTGACCAAATAAATTATACCTGTGTTCAAGACTAAATGCAATTTTCATATTCGCTTCGTTGAATTCATTATTATTATCCGAACGACCTGGTCCTAGGTTGTAGGCTGTCCACGCGCGGTTGTCATTTGATCCTCCAGCGAAAAAACTCTTGGAAAAAGGAATGTTATTTGAGTTTCCAAGCGGAACAGCTATACCTAAAAAAGTTCTAAGCGCAAGAACATTACTTCGGCCGAAATCCCAGAGCTTGATGTAATCGATTTCTGTTTTGGCATATTGGGAAAAAGCCACATTATTTATTTCGAACTCCCCATTGTCATTTTTTTTCAAATTCAATAAATCTGCTGCTCCGTTTAGAATATTTCCGGCCAGCTCTAGCTTAAAACGAAAGATAGAAAAATCTGTATCGTAATTATTTTCTCTATTATCATTTGTTAGGCTGAAATTACTTGCAAGGATAAAGTTGTTTTGGGTTAATCTATTTTTACGTTCCTTGATGTTCCTAACACTTCGAAAATCATTAGGATTTGTGTTTTGGAAAGTTGCATCTGAAGTTACAAGCCCTATGAAATCATCAGCTCTTGATAAGTCTAATGCATTTGATCCATCTGGATTTGAAACTAAATAATCATTTGGAGTTGGGTAGCTGTTTAATGCAATATTTTCAAGTCTATTGAAAGAATTTTGGTATACACTAAAGTAATTTCCAGGGTTTAGATTTCTAACATATTGTAAATTAATTAGATCTAGGTTGTTTGTCTTGCTTTGTTTGGGATTCCAATTGTAGCTCAATCGCCCGTTTAGTGTACGTTTATCCAAACCTATATTTTTTTGACTAGTGAAGCCCATGCTTAGCTGTGATGTTGGGGACATATATTTTGGAATGATTTTCTCAGTATTGAATGGGAAAAATAGTCTAGGAATATTAAGTTTTATATCTGCGCCAAGCTCATTAATATCAAAAAACTGATCTTCAGATTTAGCTCCGTCTTTTGAGGCCCCAATAGCTCCCAAAGCAGAGATTTCTAAAGTCTCAGCACCCCTGAAAATATTTCGTATCAAAACCCCAGAACTGAACGAAAATCCAATTTTTTGAATATTACTTTGAGAAATGTCAAAGTCAAATCCCAAACCATATTTTTTTCTTGGGTTGAGGTAAATGTTTGCGGTTAATGTTGAATCAATGCTATTTTCGATATATTCAATATTGGGGTATTTAAACGAGTTTAACTGACTTAAATATCCATAAGTTCGCTTCCTATCCAAATCACTATATAAGTCACCTTTATTTACTAAAACAGCATTCGTTATGGCTTTTGGTTTGTATTTTAATGCGCCATAATTATAAAAGTTAAAGCCATCGTGTGTTGCGGTTTTTTTAGGCTCAGACTCATTCCTGTTTTTGAAAGATGCATCTGTAAAAATATTCACCTCTTTGATGCGGTATGTTTTAAAGGGTTCCTGAATTGTACTGTCTTGGGTTCTCAATATTCTATTAGGAATATTGATTTAAAGGTCTACATTATGTTTGGTTCCGATCGTATCGTTTTCAAAACTTATATAGTCTTGTGAAAAGTGATAAACTCCAGAGTTCCTAAAGTGTGTTGTTAATCGGTTTCGTTCATTTTCAAAATCTGATATATCAAATTGTTTCCCTTTTTTAATGAATGAATTTTCTTTACTTTTCTCGAATAATAATTCTAAAACTGGCGTTTCTATATTAGTTTTAATAGCTCCAATGTTGTAAGCTGTACCTGTTTGAATTTTATAAGCTAATGTTGCTCGTTTATTACCTAAAGTGTCGATTTCATATTCAATTTTTCTATCAAACCAACCTTTTGAAAAATAATAACGTTCTAGATTAAGTTTTGTTTTTTTGATTTTTAAACTATCTAAAATACTTGGTGCTTCACCAGTTTTTTTCAACCAACTGTTGAAGCCCAAAGATGATTTTTTGAGTTGATCCAGCTGTTTTTTAGAAAATTTATTAATTAGGCGTTGCTTTCGTTTGGGGTGTTTATTCAGCCATTTTTCAAATATTGAATCTTTATTGGGGCGTGCCAGATTGTATATATGAAGTCGAACAGGTATTCCTAGTATTGTACTATTAACTTGTTGAAATGAAAGTTTGGATAGTGTTTCAGATTTTGTGTTTTTTCCATTGACTGTGAAGGAGTTTTTCACTAACAAACGGTCCTCGCTTCCAACTCTTTTGACGGCGTCGCAAGCGGTGCAGATGTAAGCAACTGAATAAATAAAAAATATTTTTTTTAGCGAATCCTTCAACAAGACATAAATAAAATTTAGATTTATGGTCTAAATAAATTTAAATCAAATGTACATTTTTTAGATGTTAACTAAAAACCAAACAAAGCGAATACTTAGTTTAAGTAAAAAAAAGCAGCGTTCTCAAGAGCAAATGTTTGTTTCTGAAGGAGTTAAGGTTACCCAAGAGTTTTTAGATGCCCAGTATGAACCTATTGAGATTTTTTCAACAGATTCGTTTTATGCGCAGTATTCCAATGCTTTTGTTCATATCAGTACTCAAGAGCTTTCCAAGATAAGTAGCCTAAAAACACCCAATAAAGTTTTAGCTATTTTTCGCATTCCCAAACCCAAACCTATTGACGATTCTGCTCTGATCTTAGCTCTTGATGATTTAAATAATCCTGGAAATTTAGGAACAATTATTCGACTTTGCGATTGGTTTGGTATACGCGATTTGGTATGTAGTCCAGCAACTGTTGATTGTTATAACTCAAAAGTTATCCAAGCCGCAATGGGTTCACACACAAGAGTAAATATTAATTACACCGCTTTGGCGCCTCTTATTAAATCTGCCGATAATGCCATGGGAACTTTTATGGAAGGAACTTCTGTTTATGCTTCAAATTTTCCGAACTCAGGTATATTGGTGTTTGGAAATGAAGCCAATGGTATTTCGGAAAATATATCTTCCTTGCTTACGGAAAAACTTTCTATTCCTAGGTTTGGTGCTTTCAAAAAAACAGAAAGTCTTAACGTTGCCAATGCTGTGTCAATTTTTTTAAGCGAATATAGAAGACGTTCTACTGAAACGTGAAATTTATAAAAAGGCCACGGGTTTGCATTTGATCGATGTTGCTGGTCCAAGGGCTGTTGGCATCAAAATCCGGAACATGCTCATCATTCAACGAAAATACCCCTCTCAGCGATGGGGTAAATTTAAACCAAGTAAGATAAAAATCTATGCCAATTCCTAATTCGTAGAATACATTATTTTTTATCATTCTAAAATTACCATTGCTGTTATCATCCGGATTGTCTTGATTGCTGGACAGGTTTAGTGCAGTAGATATTCCACCAACGATAAATGGTTTGATGTTGTTGATTCGCTTTGTTGAAATTTTAATTAGTAGTGGGATATGAATATAAGTAGATCGTATTTCACGTTCTAGGTCTTTTTCCTCATAAGTAAGACCATCAAAGTAAGTATTGCTGTAGCTTAAGGTCCTGTTTGACATCACGAGTCCTGGTTCCAAACGAATATCAAAATAATCGTTGATTCTAACATTACCAATTAGCCCAACATTAAAACCTACAGCTTTTAAGACCTGTATATCTTTAACATTAGTTTTGTAGTCGATATTAAAATCATAACTATTAAAACCTAAATAATATCCGTAAGATAGTGGAGCTTTGTCAAAATTTTCATTATTCAACAAGCGTTCTTTTGTAAAGAGCTGAGCTTCACTCTCAAATATTGATATGCTAAAAAAAAGAAAACTAATTAGAATTTTTGTTCTCATTGTTTCGATGCAGTATAAATTGTTGCCACGCCAAATGTTTGTGCAAAGGATTGTGTTGATATAA